>Ga0255058_10000510_pt1 | contig 22902 bp, 25 predicted proteins | sample Cases_109_9_MG_FD_188637 | JGI IMG/M metagenome (GOLD analysis project Ga0255058, IMG submission 188637) | Seawater microbial communities from Amundsen Gulf, Northwest Territories, Canada - Cases_109_9 | ecosystem: Environmental > Aquatic > Marine > Gulf | place: Canada: Northwest Territories... | reverse complement strand
CTAGCCTGTGCTACGGCGTTTCGTGAATGATATTCCAAAGATAGTCAGTGTGGCTAAAGCAGATGTCGCTGAATTCGTCCGCCAATTCCTCGTTGCTGTCACCGGCCTGACTCAAGAGTTCCCCACGTGCGGCCAGCACCGACGAGTGGTCGGCCCCCGTCATCGTCTGCAGGCGACGGTATTTGCCGCCAACGCGGTGACTCAGCCAACCCCAGGCGTTGATCTTGCCGTCTTCGACGAGTTGATTGAGGATGGGCGCGAAGTGTGATTCGACGATTTCGTCAGCTCGCTCTTCGCGATTGATATCGCAAACAAAATAAGCCGACAGGCTCACCTCGCCTCGGTCACCGCCGGGACTACTGCCCTGACCCGCCGCCCAGATATAATCGTCGTGGGCTTCGCAGGCCGCGGCCCTTGCCGCGCCTGCCGCAGGGTTGTCTGCATAGATTTCCTGGAAGATGGCCTGCTGGTTGTTGACAGCATCCTGGATCGTCGGCGACGTGTGATACATCACGCGGCGCCAGCGGCCGCCGGTAAAGTGACTGAGATAACCCCAGGCCATGAGCGTCCCATCTTCTACATACTTGTCAAATACCGCCTTTTCGTATTGCTCGACAACATCGTCCATGTCGCCCTGTGTAGCCACGTCACAGACGTAGTAGGTTGCATACGAGAAACTATCCGGTCCGTCATCCTCCTGCGCCACGCAGGCGACTGAAACGAGGCTGACCAGGAATGCTGCAATGTACTTGTTAATATTTTTCATTGTTGACTCCGTGAATACCGCAAAAGGCGGCGATGAAATAAGTGTAGAAGATGATTCAGAAATCGCTACCCCGCTCGCCACCAAAGTAGCAAACTCATTCACCGCTCATCGCCTGGCCGATCATCGCGTGGTAGAACCGGATCGCCGCCAGGTAATCGTCGACCGTAATTTGCTCATCGATGCCATGCACCCGCTTCAGCGTGCCGGAGTCGATCCGCATCAGGAGGAAGCGGTAAACGTTCGGTGACAGTGCGTAGAAATATTTCGCATCGGTACCCCCTGCACCAGGTAAGGGGCGACGAGTACGTCGTCGTCGAAACCGCGTATGGTGCGCGCCAGCAGTTGGTACCCCCAGGAGTCGGTCGGCGATACGGCGGAAGGGTTTCGGGCCATTTCCGCTGTTACCTCCACGCGCTCATCATCGATGATTTCGATGACGCGTTCCCGTACCGACTCCACCGTATTTCCGGGCAAAATTCGAAAATTGATGATACCGGTCGCACGCGTTGGCAGGATGTCGGATTTGGGGCTTCCGGAGACCATCGTGGCAGCAGTCGTCGTACGCAGCGAAGCTGCGCTGGACCGGTTCGACAAGAGATTTGACTCGATCAGCGGTGATAGCAGCCAGGAATTCGCCATCGCGAAGCGATTGCTGAATGCCGTGTGGCTTGCGATGGCATCAAAGGTCCGGGTCATATAAGTCATATCAGCCGGGAACGGATGATCTTCGACTCGCACGATAGCGCGGCTCAGGATACCGACCGCCGACTGGGGTGGTGGCTGCGAGGAATGGCCGCCTGCTGCGTTAACGGTCAGTCTCAGGTTCAGATAGCCTTTTTCCGCAATACCGATGATGGCCACCGGTCGATCAACCTGGGTCAGCACACCTTCAGTAACCGCTCCACCCTCGTCCAGTGCAATCTGAGGTATGTCAGCGAGTGGAGCCGGCTGCACTTCCTCGTATTCCGTGACTGCGAGGTACGATGTAATAACCGCCAGACCCAGCACAATCAGTAGGAGCGCTATAGCAATTCTTTTCATATTCGATCCGCCTGCTACCTTTGCTATGATTGCGGGTATGGCACTGACACTCTACGATTTTCCACGTTCCGGGCATGCCCACCGCATTCGCCTGTTCCTGTCACTGACGGGCACAGCCTACGAAAAGATAACGGTGGACATGCAGAAAGGCGAGCACAAGGCGCCAGAGTACCTGAAATTGAGCCCATTGGGGCAGGTGCCGACACTGGTGGACGGCGACACGGTCATTACGGATTCGACCGCGGCACTGGTCTACCTCGCGATCAAAAACGGCGACGAGCGCTGGCTGCCACGCGATGCGGTTGGCGCGGCGCTGGTGCAGCGCTGGCTGTCCGCGGCATCGGCCGAGGTCTATCGCGGGCCGGTGCTGGCGCGTGTCGGGCGACAGTTCGGGCGAGAGGTCGATTTCGTGCGGGCGGAAGCTGAATCGCTCAGGCTCTTCAACTGGATGCAGCAGGAACTCGACGGGCGTACCTGGCTCGCCGCCGATCACGCCACCATCGCCGACGTCGCGATGTATCCATACATCCGCGTGGCCGATGAGGGAGACTTGGACCTGGGCCCGTTCCCCGCGATCCTGCGTTGGCTTGAAGAGGTCGAGAAACTGGAAGGCTTCGAAGCGATGCCGCGAGTCGGGGGATAAAAACACCGACTGACAGGTCTATCGTACAGACTCCTGGCACACACTCGGAGAGCGTTGGTTACGAACGGCATTATCAAGATTCGGATTTTAATAAACGCCTCACTGCTGCTACTGGCAGCTGCCTGTGGCGGTGAAAGTCCGACCGGCACTACTGGTCCGGGTGGCGCGACCACGATTGACTGCAACGGTTTCGGTCCCTGGCAGACCTCGCCATTGCTGCTGCCGTACAGCGTCGGCGAAGCCTATCGCGTGAACCAGGCCAATTGCTCCGGCTTTGGCCATTCCGGTTTCTGGCTGTACGGTTATGATTTCGAGATGCCGATCGGTACGGTGGTGAAAGCTGCGAGTGACGGGGTGGTATTACACGCACAGGACGGCACCAGGGATGGCGACCGAACCGGGACCAACCTGATAACGATTCAACACGATGACGGCACTGTCGCGCTGTACTCACACCTGACCTTGAATGGCGTGCACGTCACGATTGGTCAGACCGTACTTGCCGGCGACACGATTGGATTATCGGGCGACACCGGCAACACCGGCGGCCTGCCGCATCTGCATTTCTCGCTGCATCCCTGCGGCGCCCTGCCCGGCCTGCCAGGAACCGGAGATTGTGCCTCGATTCCTGCCAACTTCCGCAACACGGACGCCAATCCGAACGGGCTGCTGGCGAACCGCAGCTACCGGGCACTGCCATTCTAGTGCGTGATTCCGGACCGTCCCCGAATGGGGATTGTCCCCCTACCGACGTTATTTCGTTATGATTTCGTGAACTTTGTCCTTTATCATTTTCGCAAGTATTGAACGGTACAGGCACCAGTTTGCGAAAAATTCTGCTTATTGAAGACAATCCGGATATATGTGAGCTGGTTTCTCTGCATCTACGGGATATGGGTTATTCGGTAGAGGTCGAGATGGACGGCGACAAGGGGCTGCTGCGAGCAGTTTCCGGTGAATTCCAGCTCATTATTCTCGACTTGATGCTCCCCGGGATGAACGGTCTGGAGATCTGTACAAGATTACGAGCCGAACTTTCTTATATCCCCATATTGATGCTTACGGCGAAATCCTCTGAAGTAGACAGAATCGTGGGGCTGGAAACCGGTGCTGATGATTATCTCATCAAGCCTTTCAGCATTCACGAGTTACTGGCCCGCGTTAAAGCGCTCTTTCGACGTGTTGAAGTGCTTTCATCCCGACCACAACCTGCCGACAAGCGCATTGTTTACGGCAAGCTGGCAATTGATCTGGAAAAACGGGACGTACGAATTTCAGGCGTCGGTGTGGAGCTGACCGCAAAGGAATTTGACTTGCTTGCGCAATTCGCAGCCAACCCCGGAAAGGTCTACAGCCGCAAGCAATTGCTCGATCTGGTCTGGGGCTATCAACACGACGGCTATGAACATACCGTAAATTCACACATCAACCGGCTGCGCGGAAAAATAGAACCGGACCGGAATAATCCTCAGTTTCTGCTCACCGTGTGGGGTGTCGGCTATAAGTTCAATGATGTAATGGAGCAACAGGGTTGAAAATACAAACACTGAACCGCAAAGTCGCTGTGGCCCTGTTCACGCTCATTAGCGCGTTAAGCGTCTTCTACATCGTAGCGGCAGTGCAATCCACGCAGATGTACCAGCAGGAAATTCAACAGAAATTGAATCGTACCCTCGCCGATCATATTGCCAAGGATATTCCACTGCTCTCAGACGGATCGGCTAATCAGGACGCCCTGAAAGAACTGTTTCACACGCTGATGATCGTTAACCCAAGCATCGAGCTATACCTGGTGGATACCCGGGGTTCGATACTGGCGTTCAATGCCCCACCCGGAAAAGTACAGTTAAAAGAGATTGACATGGACCAAGTCCTTCTGTTTCTGCAGGAGGCGAAGGCACTACCCATCAGGGGTACTGACCCGAGAAACCCGGATCGCTCAAAAGCGTTTTCAGCGGCTCCGGTCTATGAAAACCAACAACTGGCCGGATACCTGTACATCGTATTGGGCGGTGAAAATTACGATACGGTGGTAGAGATGATCCAGGAAAGTTATATCTTGCGATTGCTTTTCTGGACCGGACTTTCCGCCTTTGTCCTGAGCCTGGGTGCGGCTATGGTTTCCTTCAATTGGTTGACCCGACGGATCAAGCAAATGAGTGCCGGTGTTGATAAATTTAACAAGTCTGAATTCGAGGCGGCAATCAACCTCCAGGACTGGCATAGAGAATGGAATGGCGATGAAATCGACAAGATGGGGACCACGATCGAGAGAATGTCACAAGTCATTGTCGAGCAGTTTCAACAATTGCGGCAATCCGATGTCGCTCGCCGCGAAATGATCGCCAATATCTCCCACGATCTGCGTACGCCGCTTACATCGATGCAAGGGTACCTGGAGACGCTGCAGATCAAGAATGCCGAACTCTCCGTCGATGATCACGACAGGTACATCGAACTGGCAATCAAGCACAGTAAACGACTTGGCCTGTTGATTGCCGATCTGTTTGAACTGGCCAGGCTGGAGAGCCCTGATTCAAAAGCCTGTATCGAGCACTTCTCCCTGGCGGAACTCGTGCAGGATGTTGCACAGAAATTCGAACTGAAAACCGCCCAAAAACAACTACAGCTACGTTGCGATATACCGGGTTCCTCACCACTCGTCAAAGGTGATATCGCCATGATTGAACGTGTCCTGGAAAATCTGATTGAAAACGCCATCAAATTCTCCAATGAAGGCGGCGCTATTCATATCTCCGTTACCCCTGGCAATGGAGACCTGGGCGTAAAAGTCGTCGACTCTGGTATCGGAATAGCGGCGGATGAGATCCCCAATCTTTTTCAGCGTTTCTACTGCGTCGACAAATCCCGTTCTGACAGGACCATGAGTAACGGCCTGGGACTGGCTATTGCGCATCGGATATTGCAGCTTCACGACAGCACCATCAGTGTCAAAAGCAGGCCGGGTGAAGGTTCCAGCTTCTCTTTCAACCTTCCAATTGCTGTCTGACGATCACCACCAGCCAAAGAACTAAGACTGTCAGCAGCAAATCGGCTGCTGTTATTGAAATGTGATAATTCCGCAATAAACCCGTGACATCGAACCAATAGACTGCGTACTCCAATCATTGAAAGGAGTATGTGACACCATGAAAAAGATCAGATTGCTGGGCACTGTCGCTCTCATAGGTACTATCGCCACGCTTTCATCCGGCGTATTGGCGAAGGATCGAACGACTGGAAGGGGTACGGGGCCGGTGGTTTACGTTGAATCACAGGGCCTGTTTTTCGATTCCATCGTACTTGCAGACCTGCCCCCGAATGGTGATTTTCAACTTCTGAAGCCCGGTGTTGGACCCTCTGGATTAGCCACCGAGTTCGGTCCCGGTGACGTGGGTTATCTTGGCGGTCGCTGGTGGATTGATGCAAACGCGAACGGTTTCATGGACGAGGACGATGTCTTCTTCCTCTGCCCGCTCCTGGGTCCCGGGCGCGGCGTGTTGTAGGTACGATGCAGGGAGGACCGTCCCCGAATGGGGACTGTCCCCCGCCCCGGGGTTTCTCAGATGCTGACGATCGCAATCAACATGAGCAGCGTTCCTGCCGCGGCGAGGCCATAGCAGATGAACGACACCAGTGTGTCATTGCGAATGCCGAGATCATGTGCGGTGATACGCATACGATGGGCGGCGTGCCAGATAATCAGAAACAACACGCCGAAGGTGACGAGTCTGCTGAGCGGGTGCTGCAACAGATCATGCAGGTGCTGGTAGCTCAGAACGTCACTCGATAACAATCCAAGCGGTACCGCAAGACAGGTGATCAGGATCAGTATCGGTACAACGAATGCCGCCACCGTCCCGCCCGCAGCGAACAGACCCCAGATAATCGGTTTATTGGATTGAGCCATGCCTAACTCCCTACCAATAACCACAATGCGACGCTGACCACGACAAAACCGAGCCAGTGCGCAGCAACGATGAAGACGCCGGGAACCTGTTTGCCACCGATCATCAGCGGCATTGCTTTGGGCGTTACCTGGAACCAGCTATAGGTATGGTAGATCGCAAATCCCATGGCGACCACCGCGAAGGTCAGTCCGACCGGCCCCTCTGCGGCGGCGAGAAATTCCACATATGCGTCCTCGCCCTGAGACAATCGAAACAATCCCGCGATCAGTACGAGCGCATAGATTCCGATAAATGCAGCGCTCATCTCGCGCATCATGTAACGAACATAGCGCGGCTGTTTGAGCCACCAACCCGTCTTCGACGGTTCGAACTTGTAAGGCCGGCGACTCATTTGCGCTTCCAAGGCATCAGGAATTTCATGAAGTAATCGCCGGTGCTCGCTATCTTCGTCTGTTGAATGGCGGCTGCAGGGTCAACCGACTTGGGGCATACCTCGGAGCAGGCGCCGACAAAACTGCACTCCCAGATGCCCGGATTGCTGGCGACGACGTCTTCGCGCGCACTGCGACCGACATCACGTGAGTCCAGGTTATAACGATGGGCAAGCGCCAGCGCGGCCGGTCCAATGAACGAGTCGTTCAAGGCATACTGCGGGCACGCGGAATAACATAGCAGGCAGTTGATGCAGGCCGTGTATTGCTTGAAGCGAGCGAGCTCCGCCGGCTTCTGCAAATGTTCCCCATCGTCGACAGCCTTTTCTTCCTTTGGCACGACATAGGGTTTAACGCTGCCCAGTTTGTCGATGAAGTCGTCCATGACAACGACAAGGTCGCGCTCGATCGGAAAGTTTTGCAGTGGCTCGACACGAATGCTGCCCGGGTAGTCGCGCAGGAAGGTATGACAGGCAAGCGCGGGCTCCCCATTCAACATCATGCCGCAACTGCCGCACACCGCCATATGACATGACCAGCGATAACTCAGTGTACGATCCAGATGATCCTTGACGTAGTTGATAGCATCGAGAACCACCCAGTCTTCGCGGTACGGCACCGTGTAGGCCTGGAAATGCGGCGCATCGTCTTGCTCCGGGTCGTAGCGCAGGATCTCCAGCTCGATAGTTCGCCCGCTCATTCCTGGGCGCCTCCGTAAACCCGCTCGGCCGGCTGCGAACGAGTAATCGTGACCTCGGAATAACCGATGGCGGGCAGCTCCCTGGCCGAATATTGCGCAAGCGAATGCTTGAGAAATGCCGAGTCGTCCCGCTCCGGATAGTCGAGTCGCTGATGTGAGCCGCGTGATTCCTTGCGCTGCAAGGCCGAGCAGGCCATCGCACCGGCCACATCGATCATCGATCCCAGTTCCAACGCCTCTATCAGGTCGGTATTGAAGACGTTGCTCTTGTCATTGAGTACGACGTTTCTGTAGCGATCCCGAATCTCCAGCATGCTGCCCGTGCAGGCTTGCAACTTATCCTCATTGCGATAGATGCCGGCGCCGGCTTCCATCGCCTCATTCATCTCGCGCCGGAGGCCCGAGATACTTTCAGAGCCCGCGTTGCGGCGGAACAGCTCCAGCACGCGATCTTCGGCAGCACTGGCTGCGGACTGCACATCCGGATCTGCCGCCGCGGCAGCACCCCGCATTGCGAATTCGGCCGCACCCTGCCCGGCTCGTGAGCCGAACACCAGGAGTTCGGTCAGTGAATTGGAACCCAGGCGATTCGCGCCATTGATGCTGACGCAGGCACATTCGCCAGCGGCGAACAGGCCGTCAACACAAGTCGCGGCATTGATATCGGTGTCGATGCCACCCATCGTGTAGTGCACGACCGGGCGGACCGGGATGGGCTCGTACACCGGGTCGACACTGACGTAACTCTGGCTTAACTCCCGCACCATCGGCAGGCGCTCGTTGATTTTTGCTTCGCCGAGGTGCCGCAGATCGAGATGCACCACATCACCATAGTCGGTCTTGATCGTTCGGCCCTTCTTCTGCTCATGCCAGAAAGCCTGGCTCAGCCGATCCCGCGGACCCAGCTCCATCGCTTTCTTGCGCGGCCACGGGTCCGGCGGGCCGAGATTATAGTCCTGCAGGTAGCGGTAGCCGTCTTTGTTGACGAGGATGCCACCTTCGCCCCGCGATCCCTCGGTGATCAGTATGCCGGTTCCGGGCAGGCCGGTCGGATGATACTGCACGAACTCCATATCCTTGAGTGGTACGCCCGCCCGGTAAGCCATCGCCATGCCGTCGCCGGTTTTTATCGCACCGTTGGTCGTAAACGGGAATACGCGGCCCGCACCACCGGTCGCGATGATGACCGATCGGGAGCGGAAAAAGCGCACCTGTCCTGTGCGCATTTCGATTGCTGTGACGCCGTGACACCGGCCATCGGTCACCACAAGATCAGTCGAGTAATACTCGTCGTAGCGCTCGATGCTTGAATACTTCAATGAGGTCTGAAACAGCGTGTGCAGGAGATGGAAGCCGGTCTTGTCTGCTGCGTACCAGGTCCGTTCGACTTTCATGCCGCCGAACGGTCGGACAGCGACGTGGCCGTCGGGTTCGCGGCTCCAGGGACATCCCCAGTGCTCGATGCGTGTCAGCTCTCGCGGGGCTTCATGGATGAACAGGTCGACAGCATCCTGATCGCAGAGCCAGTCGCCGCCGGCCACCGTATCGTGAAAATGATTGTCGAAACTGTCGTTGCCCTTGATGACTCCCGCGGCGCCGCCCTCGGCAGCAACGGTGTGGCTGCGCATCGGATATACCTTGGAGATCAGCGCAATTTTCAGGGACGGATTTGCTTCCGCCACGGCGATTGCTGCACGCAAACCGGCGCCGCCGGCTCCGACAATTGCGACATCTGTGTTGATAGTCTCCATTAAGCCGCCTCAGGCCTTTTTACTTTCACTGGGTGCGCGTCGCGACGACTTTCTGATAAAGACCACCGAAGTAGGTCTCTTTTCGCCACGCATAGCGGGCATCGTTGTCGGCGAGAGCTGCAATCTCTTGTCGCCAAAGTCCCTTTGCATAGGGCTCCAGCGTATCGAAAATGAGGCTGGTCACCATCTTGAGCGGATGTGCCCAATGCGGCTTGTGGTAGTCGACAAAGACGACTTTTCCTCCCGGGCGCACACTGTTTAGCAAGACCCTTGCGACACCTTGCTTGTAGTCATCCGGTAATTCGTGCATCAGGAAGTAACAGCACACCACATCGAAGGTCTCGTCGCGAAGAAACAAGACGTTTTCATGCCGCACGACAGCGTGTTGATGCCTGGCCAGCTTGCGGCGACAATTGTGGACCTGCACCTCGGCCACGTCCACGACCTCCAGCCTGCCCTCGGGACCGATATGTTCGGCCAGTGCCGGCGAGAAATTGCCGTAAACACAGGCTGACTGCAATACGTGCTGTCCCGGTTCGATTTCCGCGAACGCCGCCTGCTCGAGGCGGCGGTGTTGCCGCCACAGAATCGTTTTGACGACCAGCTCGTGATCGAGATACTTCGCGTTACGCGGGTCGAGATAGGCCCAGCGATAGGTTTTCTCCAAGTAGTCAGGGATGGTTGGCGCAGCGGTGTGGGCCGGTACCCGCGCAGGTTGCGACGATGCCGGCTGCATCCCGGTGCCTTGAAAACTCTCTCGGGTCGCTCCGGCCGAATCCGGGTAATCCATACGTTCGTTCCTTTGGCCTTCGCAGCCTGATATCCGTTTGACTTTGATTCTGTGCCTACTTATACGGTGCGTTTACACGGCACTGAATAGGTATTTCACACCAATTTCCTGCTAACCACCGTCATCAGCCCGCCCAGAACAACAGTGGATGCAAGCATCGTTGCCGACACCGCGATTTGGAGCGGGTGAAGGGAATTGAACCCTCATTCTCAGCTTGGGAAGCTGATGTCCTACCATTGAACGACACCCGCAATCGTGTGCTTGCCGGTAGTCTACTGGCACATTCAGTAGATACCAACAGCCACGTGGCAGACGATCAGTCCCGGCTCTCCAGGCATGGCCCGAAATCCCGGATCAGGATTCGATAATCCTGGACATCGCAATCAGCTCATGGCCGCCAACGACCTCGACTTCATCAGTCAATCTGGCATAGCCAAGCCTCGCATAAAAGGACTCCAGGTGGACGTGTGGGTGCAATACGATGCTGCGCACGCCGCATTGCACCGCGATTTCCTCAAGGGCGAGAACGAGTGCGCGCCCTATGCCGGCCTGGCGATGGGACGGCAGCACGGCCACACGAGCCAACTCACTGTCACCATCCGGCCGGCAAATCAGGCGCGCCGTGGCAACCGGCTTTCCCTCATCCAGAGCAAGCACGTGGCTCGCCTCGTCATTGCCTTCCAGGCATAGCGATTCGGGAATACCCTGTTCTTCAGTAAAGACGCTTAACTGAATATCCATTACCGCCTCGAGTTCCTGTTGAGTCCTTACCTGCTTGATTGCAATCATCTATGATTCCTACAGATATCAGGCATTGCTCAGTTCGGCAATTTGTTCCCTTATCGCGGTCAATGCAGTTTCAATCGCTGCCAAATGCGTGTTGTAGCCGAGTACCGCCAGGCGAATGTTGTAGCAGCCGGCCATGGTGGTAGAGGTCAGAAAAATTCTGCCATCATCTCGCAGTGCATCCACGAGACGTCTGTTGAACTCGTCGGCGCTGCCGGTGTCAGGCACATATCGAAACGTTACAATGGACAGGTCTGGTGGCGGCCCTGCCTCGATACCTTCAATCTCGGAAATCCGTTCGTGGAAGTACTGCGCCAGCAGTAGCTTCTCCTCGAGCGCGGCGGCGAATGGCGCTGTGCCCAGTATCTTGAACGGCAACCAGAAGCGCAGCGCGCGAAATGGTCGCGTTAGCTCCGGGGACAAATCGCAAGGCGAACGCTCGGTGTCATGGAGCATATCCTGCATGTATGTCCCGCGGGCATGATAAGCATTGAACAGCTTCGACCCGTCGCGCACCAGGACCACACCGACGCCACCCGGCAAGAAAAATCCCTTGTGTGGATCCAGGATCAGAGAATCTGACCGATCGAGGCCCTTGAGTCTGCGCTTGCCCTCGTCGCAGAGCGCGAAGGCGCCGCCATAGGCGGCATCGACATGGAACCATACCTGTTCTTGTTGCGCGATATCGGCGATTTTATCCAACGGATCGACCGCGCCGACGTCCGTCGTGCCGGCCGACGCTGCAATAAACCAGGGCACCAATCCCTTTGCACGATCAGCCGAAATCGTCTCCTGCAAAGCCGCCGGGCTCATTCGGAAACCGTCATCAGTCACCAATTCTCTGATCACGCAATCGCCCATCCCCGTAATGTGCAGCGCTTTGCGAAACGTGTGGTGAGTTTGCGAGGTCAGGTAAACAACTCGCTCAGCGACGTCGCGGCTCTTTATGGCGCAGGACTCACGCGCGGCCATCACCGCGGATACGGCAGCCATACTTCCGCCGGAAGTCAAATCGCCTTCTGATGTGTCGGGGTAGCCAACCACGCCGGCGAGCCATCGCAGCAACATTTCCTCCATGCGCGTTGCACCCGGCGATGCGTGCCCCACACCGGAGTACCGGTTGGTCACGGCTGCAAGATAATCGGCCAGGGCTGCCTTATAGAGGCCGCCGCTGGGAATGTACGCGAAAAATCGGCTCGAACCGAGATTGTGCCCGACACCGTCTACATGCTCGCTCAGGACGGCCAATGCGTCCTCCAGCGATGCCGGAGACGATGAAAATTGCATCGCCTCGATCGACTTTGATCGATCACCCGGTGGCACGTAAACCGGGCGGGTTGGCAGTTGCTCAAGAAAGGACTCGCCGTGTTGCGCGACTTTGGCCAGATCGGCGGCCCGCGAGGCCGCATCCGATTCCAGCGGCCGGGCGAGTTCCCGTAGCTCCTGCAAGCGTTTCCGGGTGGGGGTCGGACCTGTGCAACTATCTGAGAACAAACGATTCATGGCAATTCAAGCTACCCGATGAGCGCTTAAATGGCCAATTTTGCCATGGTTTCACGAGTTCTTTGATGGCCGAAAACTTCAGGCATTCAAGACGGGCGGCAGTATTGCGCTGCCGCCCGCTCCTGGACTGGCAATTCACCCTCAATCTGCGTGAATGTCGTACCAGGTCGAGTTGGCAATCTCGAAAGTGCGAACTTGCGGGGTATCCTCGAGCGTTTCCTCCATCTTCTTGTGAACTGACGGATAAAGATCGCGAGCATACATGTCAGCGTCCTGCTTGGTGTCCCAGAAGCTCATCGTGATAGCTTCGTCCTTATTTTTGTCGAAAATCGACAATTCGTCGCGAAATCCTGACTGTTTCTTCAACAGCGGGATGACTTCCTCTTCGAGCCGTTGATTGAGCAAGTCAAATTTGCTCGGTTTGAAATGTGCCGTTACCTGTCGAACATACATGAGCGTCTCCTTGTTGTGTCACCTGCCAACAGCATGAGATCACCGCCAAACGCAAATTGCCCTGACATATGTCAGGTAAACCTAAGTAACATCCACGATTTTCAGGCCCCTGCCACGGCCCTTAGAATGACCGCACAATTCGAGGAGTCGCTGCTTGGGTGCCCATGCTGAATCAAGTACGGCGAGCGTTCCGGCGCTTCGCCATGCTTGCGGGCTATGCTCGCTACAGGAATGGTGCTGGCCGGCGGAACTGGAGGAGAGCGACCTCGACCGCCTGCATGCCATCGTCAGACGCAGCGGTCTCTTGCCTGCCGGCCGCCACCTCTTTCGCGCCAACGACCGGTTCACGGCCATCTATGCCGTGCGCAGCGGCTGTATCAAGACCTACAACACAGACCCGGGCGGGCACGAACAGGTGCACGGCTTTCACTTGCCCGGTGAATTGTTGGGATTTGATGCGGTGTACCCGGAGCGGCATCACTTCAACGCGCTGATTCTCAAAGCCGGCTCGGTGTGCATTGTCCCCTATCGGGACATCGCAGAATTGTCCCGCCAGTTTCCCGGCCTGCAGAACAGGATACTGGCCCTGATGAGCCACGACTTCTCGCGGCAGCAAATGTGCGCCGAGGGTTCCGGCGCCACACAGCGTATCGCAATTTTTCTATTTGACGTCGAGGAACGCCTGCGCCGGCACTACTATTCCGATTACGAGTTCGACCTGCCGATGTCGCGCGAAGATATTGCCAACTACCTGCGATTGTCGCCCGAGACCATGAGCCGTTTGATCTCGAAATTGCAGCAATCGGGCGTCATCCGTGTCAATCGCAGGCATATTCGTTTGCTGGACATTGCCCGGCTGAGCCTGGTCGCCCAGGGCGCACATTTAGATCGGAAACCGGTCCAGTGACATACTGGAGACAATTATGAGACGCAGGATCATTGAAGCGCTGACCTATCCACGGATGTTGATGATGTCGCGCATGGACGTCAGTGATTGCCCCATGAACCGGTATTTCAATGCCGACCACCCGCTGTGCCAGACCTGCCGGCAGGACCAGGAATGCCGCTGGCTGAACAGCAACGATGAGTTCAGTGTGCTGGCCGAGCAACCAATGGAGGCGCTTTTTGAGACATTTCTGTTCAGCATCGACTACGTCGAAGCCCATGTGTCACGCGAAAAGCACAACTTTCGGCGATGTGCGTGTGATACCTGTACCTGGATGAGAGACGCCCGGCACCTGGCACTGCAATACAAGGGTCGTTCTGCAAATATCTTTTGATCCTGATCGGGTGAAAAAACCTCCGTGCCCGGTCAAAAACGCCATTCCAGAGCGGCGCCAATTCTTGTCACCGAATCGCTGGATAGACGGACCCGACTATCATCGAGCAGCGTTACTTCATATCGATTGTGTAATTGCCGGCCAATACTGGCTGTAAGCATGAAATGCTCATGCGCCTGCCAGTTGAATGCCCACTCCAGAGTAACTGCCTCGTAAACCAGTTGGGACTGCTTTTGCAGGGCCCTGTCCTTGACGTACCACTCATTGCCATCGGGTCCAATCCGCAACAAGGAACTCAGGGTTTTCGATACCTGGTAGCTTAGCCGTGAAGTGGGGAATCCCAGCTCGAACAACCAGTCGGGATGCGGCTGCCAGTCCATACTGATCAGCGGATAGACTTTATAGCTACCGAAACGATGGTCGCCGCAAACGCCGTAGCGCAGGCTCATTCGCTCCGATAGCTGCCTGCCCCAGACCAGTGCTGCCAATAACTGCAACGCATCACCCGTATATTCACCGGGACTTTGCATGACATTAGAAGAAGCTGACAGCGCGGGCGCAATGCTGAGACGAAAACTTCCACGATCAGTCTGAGCCTGCCTGTGCACGGGGAGAAAAAAAGTATGCAAATGGCCGTTTGTCTGCAGTTCGAGTTGACTGACATTCAAGATCGTATAACGATGCCCGGCCCCGAATACCCACTTGTTACCGGAAGTGAACAGCAGATCGACATCGTAATTTTCCTGCCGGGTCTCACCGAGATTCCTCTCAATGGAAGACTCCGCGTGCTTGTAATAAGCGACTGACAGATGCGAATAATTCGTCGGTTCCTGGCAGATATCGACGCCGGCCAGGCTGTCCGAGAAGCAACAAAGACCAAGACATAGCAACCATTGGGGTCGGACCTGCCCAAGCCCTTCTTTTATATCGTAATTGACCACAAAATATCGTCCCCAGGCACCTTAATAGCCCACTTTGCAGCCGCTTTTCGCGCTAACGCTCGGCGATCCAAAGTCAATGTTACATGCTCCGATGACCTTGAAGGCGACCAATTTTCTCTCTCCGTATCGTCACACAGGCACAACAGATGCGTAGCCAATGACTTAGGAGAAATCCAATGAAAGCAGAAAGACACATATTGCCCACGCTAGCAATGATAATCGGCGCTCTGACCATGGGTGTTGCCACAAACGTGAGTTTTGCGGAGGAAGATGAAGATGAAATTCAGTTCGAAGAAACGGAGATCTTCTTCGAACTCAATGACACAGACGGTGATTTGGGGATTCACTCGCTCATCGACGGAGATCCGTGGAAGAAGCTCATTATGAAAGGTCCGAACGATCGCAGGATGCTGAACGTCCGCGTCATCGGGCGTCTGCGCCGACAGGGCCTGACCGAGTTCTTTTTCGAAAGCGCGGAGCCGCCGTTCGATGAACTCGCACCGCAGACCTTTTTCGCCCGCTTCCCGGCCGGCGAATATAATGTCGAAGGCAGAACACTTGACGGGCTCGAGATCGAAGGCGAGACAATACTAACTCACACTATGCCGGCACCGGCCGAACCGACGGTTAACGGCACGCCAATGGTCGAGGTCTGCGACGACGAGGACCCCGATTTCGTCGAGCTGACGCCGGTAACATCACCGGTAACGATTGCCTGGCCCGACGTGACCATGTCGCATCCCGATGCCGACGGCGCTGGCGCCGGTGTGCAGCCGCCCATTCCTGTCACGATCCACAATTATGAAGTTGTCGTCGAGGCAGAGCTTGAGACAGCGGATGGTGAGGAATTCGTGTCTGTCTTCAGCGTCATCCTGCCCCCTGGCGTCAATTCGATGACGATTCCTGACGAGTTCATCGATCTGGCGGACGAGTTCAAGTACGAAGTGCTCGCCAGAGAAGAAAGCTTCAATCAGACGGCCGTGGAAAGCTGTTTCGCCGTCGACTAATGACATGCAGCGGGATCTATCAAGCCTCAGGAAGCGAGCGGTCTGCGCGGCGCTGGTCTGCGCGGGCCTGTCGCTTACCTGCCCGCAGGCATGGTCGCTGGATGCCAACGTAGCCCGACCGATTGACGTCGCTATTCACGGCGACTGCATAACCGTCCTCGCGCACGATGCGCCTGTTCGAATTATTCTCGAAGAGCTCGCGCACCAACTCAACCTGGTCGTCGAAGCGCATGCGCCGCTTGACGAATACATTTCACTCGAGATTCGCGGCGAACCACCGCCCACTGTCATGCGACGCCTGCTGCGCGACTACAGTTTCACGTTGCAGTACTTTCCCGTGACGGACGCCGGCGTTGCGGCGCAGCGGCCAGGCAGACTGTGGATACACCCACAAAACGAGCAGAATTCAGGTGAGGTCGCAATCATCGCCCGATTCGGCGTTACTCAAACAGACGATACGAATTCTGCGATAGGCCGTATCGCATCGGCCAAGCCGGCCGTTCGTCTCGATTCCGTCGCCGTACTGACGGCCTTCGGCGGCGACGAAGCATTCGTGACGCTGTCCGCCGCGATGAACGATCCCGATCCGGCCGTTCGTGAGGAAGCTGTCGTCGGCATTGGCAGTAATCACAGCGCCACCAGCCTGCATCTGCTCCAACAGGCGCTTGCAGATACGAATCCTCACGTGCGTCGTGCCGCTATTGATGCACTGTCGGACACCGGCAGCGAGAACGCTGCTCTGCTGCTCGGCCCGTTGCTCCAGGACGCCGAGACATCGCTGCGCACAGATGCTGTCCATGCGCTGGGCGAAATTGGCGGCCCAGCGGCCGGCACGCTTCTTCAGCAGGCGCTGAGCGACGAGCACAGCTCCGTACGGGAAGCGGCTGCCGACTATCTGGCCGAGCTGTCGCATCCCCGGGCTGAACCCGTGAACCGACTCGCGACGAAAGCCGGCGAGAAATCAATATCGGTAGTTCAGCGACAGATAGCCGCCGACCGGTGACTGCGAGTCGATCATGCCCATCGCATTGCCGACTGAATCGGTAACCTGAATATCGATGAAATGGTGCTCGACGCGGCCGGCAACGATCAGTGACCAGTGCCGTGAAAAGTGACAGGCCGTGCCGAGCGCTGCGGTCAGGTGAATTTCGGTGCCCGCCTCCACCTTCACCGGGTACGGGTTGTCAGCATCGCTTGCATTGTGGATGTTTTGGACATCGGGAAGTCCGACACCGAGACCGGCGCTCCAGAACCAGCTGAAGCGCTGGTCACTGCCGCCATAGTGCCTGCCGAACACGGCGCTCAATACGACAATGCCGGCCTCCAGGTCGTCGGCCGCCGTCCGCGGGAGATACCGCGGCCCGACCATCCACGCCGGCACCTCTATTTCGTAGTCGTACGATTCGAGCGCTGTTTCGACGAACCAGCCTTCGTCGAAGTAGTAGCGCCACGAAAGCCCGATACCCCGGACGTTGTCGGCCGGCAGGTCGTCGCCACGCATAACGTTCGCGCGCAGTCCGATCTCGTTGCGATTGTCGGCGAGCGCGCCTTCCGGCCCCGCCCCCAGCAGCAACAGCGCAATGCCGGCCAGCAGGTGAATCACTGCCCTGGCGTCTGTAGCCGGCATTGTTGATCCAGGCATATTCGACTGTCCGGGTTTCATTATGTTCACCGCCTTTAGACGCCCGAAAGCCGGAATCCCGGTCTCAAACGCTGTGAATCGGGCCACGTAGGGCGCTGGACACTATGTGTGCTGTAATGCCGGGATCGGGACGGTTTTTAGCGACCGAATAGATCCGCTGACACGTCCAATATTCATGGCCGGAAAAAACGCACAGGTCCTCTATCTGGACGACAAACGGCTCGTCGCAAGTATCCTCGGCGGAGACGAGCCGGCTTTCCGCCGGTTTTTCGATGATAACTACGCCAGGCTGTACCGATTTGCCCTGACCCGACTCGGGAATGACGAGGCCGCGGCCGAAGACATCGTGCAGCAGAGCTTTTCCAAAGCCCTGATCAAACTGCAGACGTACAGAGGCGAGTCGCAGCTGCACACCTGGCTTTGCGCGATCTGCCGTAACGACATTGTCGATTGGTACCGCAGGCAGGGACGCTACGAAGACCGTATCGTGCTGGCCGAGGACCTGCCGGGCATAAAAGCGGCCGTCGATTCATTCCGCGCGCCCGAGTCGGACGATCCGGCGGCAAACTTCCGGCGAACCGAGGCGGCACGCCTGATTCAGGTCGCGCTCGATCGCTTGCCGCCGAAATACGGCAATGCGCTGGAATGGAAATACGTCGAAGGGTATTCGTCGCAGGAGATTGCCGAGCGTCTGAACATCGGCCGCGAAGCCGCACAGTCGTTATTGGCACGCGCGAAACGTGCATTTACAGAAGTCTACGGCACTTTGACCGATGCAAACGTCCCGACGGAGCATCGAGGTTAACGACATGACCGAACGCGAACACCTTAAACCCGATCCGAACGACGAACTGCTCGAAGAAATCTTCGAGCACGCGGCGCCGCGACCGCGGCCCGCGGCCGCGGGCCGCGACCGGGCATTTGCCACGCTACATGCCGAGTGGCGTCAACTGACCGGTCGGAGGCGGGCGCGCCGGAACAACATCCGATGGGGTCTCGCGGCGGGCATCGCTGTAGCGGCAATCGTCAGCTTCGGCACGTTTCACTCCGACGAACTCCTTGTCACAGCTTCCGTTGCCCAAGTGGCGCGGCTGTCCGGCAGCAACGTGCAGTCGAACGGCATTGGGATCAGCAGCAATGATAGCGGCGCAATGCTCAAGGCCGGCGATACGCTGACGACCGGTACGGATTCCCGCGTCGCACTGACGTGGTTGGCCGGCGGGTCTCTGCGCCTTGACGAAAAGACGACACTCGCATTCGTTTCGACCGACACGGTACGTTTGATCAAGGGGTCCGCCTATTTCGATTCCCGTCCGTTCGATGAGACCGCAACCCGGCCAGTTCGTATCTCGATTCAAACCGCGCTCGGCACCGTTACCCACATCGGCACACAGTTCCTCACGCAGGTGAGTGAGGACGGCTTGACAGTCAGCGTCCGCGAGGGAGAGATACGCTTTCACGGTACGGATGCTTCGTCGACCGTTCATGCGGGCGACGAGCTGACTGTCTCAACCGACGGTTCGCGAACGACCCGGCCCATCGAGCCCTATGCCGAGGCCTGGCAGTGGGCCGCCGAAATCGCGCCCGAGCTACTGCTTGACGGCCGAACGATTGACGAATTTCTGTCCTGGGTTGGCAGAGAGACCGGTCGGCGCGTTAGCTATGACACCCGACAGGCGCGGCACGTTGCCACAACAAACGAACTCGTGGGCATCGGCACGCTGGAGCCGCTGCGCGCGCTCTCGACGATCTCCTACATCGCGCCAAATCTGCGCTACGACGTGGTCGACGAACGGATTGTCGTTCAAACAAGCGTCGCTGAGTAACGAGGTTGACGGAAGGCATTGCGGCCGATGGCCTGTCACGAGACCTTGCCATACAATCGGACAGGTAGCGATTCACCGCTACGGACCAGAGTGACGTGATGACGAGCATCGAGCAGGCATCCGCCACCGATCGCGGTGCGGCCGTCAATCGACACATTTGCGCCACTGTCAGTTTATGCCTGCTACTTTTGCCGTTGGCCACGATTCGGGCCGAAGACGACGCAACCGTTGCCGCCACACGGCAACAGGATGCTCGTGCAATCCCGGTCGAGGGGCAATCCGTGCGCGACGTCATCAATGGATATCGCCGCCAGGGCGTTCCGTTCGCCTACAGCACAATGCTGGTGTCGGACGACCTGCGTGTCGTCACAGCTCCGTCACCGGGCGATCCGGTGTCGATGGTCACGGAAATCCTGCAGCCGTATGGATTGACGGTACAGTTTGTCGAAGGTCTCTATGTCGTCATCCGCATGCAACGCTCGTCGAAGCCTGCCAGAGTCGAAGACACCAGGCCGCGCGACAACGCGCCTGTCATGGCTGAAGTCACAGTGTCCGCCAGCCGTTACGAGCTCCTGCGCGAGCTGCTCGATTCGCCGTCTTTCATCAGCCAGCGCGCGATACTCGAGATGCCGGATCTCGGCGAGGATCCGATCCGTGCGGTGCAGAGACTACCCGGCAACGCCGCCAGCGGCGCATCGGCTAAATCTCACCTGCGCGGTGCCGGACAGGACGACACCGGCCTGATTCTGAACGGGCAGCGGCTGCTGGATCCCTTTCACGTGCGCGATTACCACAATTTGTTCAGCGCGATCGACGCGCGCGCTATAAATGGCATTGAGGTTTTTACCGGGGGATTTCCGGCGCAATACGGGGATCGCATTGGCGGACTGGTACTGATCGACACTGTGACCCCGGATACGGAGCGGTATACGGAAATCGGTCTCAGCGTCTACAACACATCGTTCCTGTCGGCCGGCAGCGTCGCCAACGGTGACATCGAGTGGCTCGTATCAGCGCGTCGTGGCAATCTGGACCTTGTCATCGACAAGGAATTCGGCGAACCATCGTACAACGACGTATTTGCCGAGATTGGCGCCAATTTTTCGGACCGTACGAGAATTACGGTAAACGGCCTGGTTGCAAACGATCGGGTCATCATCGTTACTGAAACAGATCCCAGCGAACGTGAGGAATCTAGGAACGACACGCGTAACGCGCAGTTCTGGATCAACTGGGAGCAGCACTGGACCGAGAACGTCCAAAGTTACACCACGCTCTCGACCAGTGCGTTCCGCTCGGACCGTGTCGGCGGCGTCAATGATCCCGAAGAGATCGTCGGCTTCGTCGCCGATAGACGCGACATCGAATTATTCGGCATCACCCAGGACTGGACGGCGAACGTCAATCACACGCACCGGCTTTCATGGGGTATCGAGTATCGAAACTCGCGAGGCAGGTACGATTATTCGAGTTCGGTCGACTATTTCGGTTTGTTTCAGATTTTTGCCGATCTGCCGGACTCGATCGCCAGGGACATCGAGACCGATGTCTCCGGAGACTCGTTTGGCGTGTATCTGTCGGACCGCTGGCAGGTCGGACGGAAGACGGCGGCCGAGGTCGGCATACGCTGGGACCGCCAGGACTATACCGACGGCGAGAGCCAGTTAAGCCCACGCCTGAGCCTGCTGCATGCCATGGGGCCGAAAACCGACCTGCGTGTGAGCTGGGGCCGCTATTACCAGTCGCAGGGCATTAACGAACTGCAGGTCGAAGACGGCATCTCGACATTCTTCCCGGCGCAGCGCGCCGATGAGACAATCGTCGGTATTGAACACCGGTTCGGCGGAGATTATTCGCTCCGGGTCGAAGCATACTGGAAGGAGATGGATCGTTTGCGACCGCGTTTCGAGAACCAACTCGACCCGCTTGCGGTTCTGCCGGAGCTGAAGCCCGACAGAATTCGTGTCGATCCGGATCGTGCAGACGCGCGCGGTGTCGAGTTTTCGTTGGGACGTAACGGTACGGGACCTGTCAGCTGGTGGGCAACTTATGTACTGGCTGAGGTTGAGGACGATATCGATGGCGCTGACGTGCCGCGAAGCTGGGATCAGCGACACGCACTGCAGTTCGGGCTGGCGTGGAGCAACAAGCGCTGGAATGTCGGAGTCATTGCAAGCACCCACAGCGGCTGGCCGAAGACTATCCTGGAAGTCGATCCAGCGTCTGACCCGGAAATGCCGTTGCTCCAATTCGGGCCGAGAAACAGCGAGCGCTTCACCACATTCGCAACACTCGACCTGCGCGTGAGTTACCGCAGCCGGGTGCACCTCGGCTCGCTCACCACATTCTTTGAACTTTCGAACGCGACCAATCGCGACAATCCCTGCTGCGTCGACTTCGGCCTGGAAGAAGACCCCGACGGCAACGTATTCCTCAGGCAGGACGACGAGTTCTGGTTCCCGCTGCTCCCCGCCGTCGGCATCCTCTGGGAATTTTGACCGATTTGCTGATGCCAGCGCTATTCAGGCCACCCGAGCGGTTACCGCCCCCTGGAATGGTTTGACATCAATGCCGTCCGCTACACACAATATCGCGGTCGCGAACTTCAAGCCTGAACGCAGACCGTGAAACGATCCCCAATACTTTGCAGCATTGTTTGTTCAGTACTCCAGGGCACCGGCGTCTGTGCCGATGACACGTTGTCCGAACGTATCGAGGCAGCGATTCCGGCGAGCTTTTCCGGGCAGATCGTCATCAGCAATGCCGATGGCATCCTGTATTCGGGCAACTTCGGACTGGCGGACCGGGAAGCGAAGCGGCCGGTAAACGAAGACATGCTGTTCGACATTGGCTCGATCACCAAGACCTACACCGCCACCGCCGTCTTGTCACTCGTGTCGAAAGATAAGCTCAGCCTGGATACTACCCTGGCTGACTGGTTCGAGGGCTTGCCGGATATCAGCGGCTCGATCACCGTGCACCAGTTGTTGAGCCACACCTCCGGTCTCCCACTTTATTCGGGCGACGACGATGAGCCTTGCGATCGGCCGTGTTTTGACCAGTGGTTAGCAGATACGGCGCTCGAATTTCCGCCGGGCGACAAGTATCTGTACTCCAACCCGGGATACAGCGCACTGGCGCGCATCATCGAGAAGGTAAGCGGTCAGGACTACGAGACTTTTATCCGCGGCTCTTTAGTGGAACCGCTACATGCCGGGCCGATCGGATACCTGGAGTATCCCGACAATGCAGCCTATGCCGTTGGCTACCTGGGGGACCAGCGAATCGGGGCGCCGCCCGAGTTAGGCTGGATGGAAGACGGCCCTTCCTGGCACCTGCGCGGTAACGGTGGACTCCTCACCACGGCTAGCGGGCTGCACCGATGGTTGCAGGCGACAGCCGGAGGCAACACGTTGCCGGCCGATTGGCAG
>Ga0255058_10000509_pt1 | contig 22914 bp, 15 predicted proteins | sample Cases_109_9_MG_FD_188637 | JGI IMG/M metagenome (GOLD analysis project Ga0255058, IMG submission 188637) | Seawater microbial communities from Amundsen Gulf, Northwest Territories, Canada - Cases_109_9 | ecosystem: Environmental > Aquatic > Marine > Gulf | place: Canada: Northwest Territories... | reverse complement strand
AAGGACTGGTGGACCTTCAACTCCTGGGACCACTCCACGTTGTAGCCCTCGTCCTGGCAGTCGATGCACGGCTTGTTGATCTCGAGCTCGTCGAGGGTCTGGACCGTCTTCAGCTCCAGAAAGCGAGCGCCGACCAGCCAGGAGACCACGATGTTCTGCGCCATCTGGCTGTGAGGCCCGGCGGCCACGCCGAACGGGGTGTCCATCTCCACCCCGTACTTCTCGATCCGGAACGGGTCATCGAGGCTCGGTCTGAAGATGGCCGATGTCGGGACGCCGAAGATCTGATCCTTCTGCTCGAGCTCGTCGAACATCCAGTCGGTCAGAGCCTCCATCGAGATCGGTTGGAATCGGTCGCCCATGGCTCCCCTAGCTCGTCACAGTTTGGCGTGCAGGCGCCCGGCCTGCTCCGCGGCCCTGGCCCGCACCTCGTCGGCGTCGACCCGGGTGGGTGCTCCGTCGGCATAGACCACCTCGCCGTCGACCTTGACCTCGAGGGGCCTGATCCCGGGCGTGAACGCAATATGCCACGGATCCATCGGATCGTATGACCAGGTCACCTCGTCGTTGCGGGCCTCGGGCATGATCTCCCAGCCGTGCTCGAGCCACGACCACGCGGTGTCGGGACCGCAGGTGACGTCGACCGAGCGCTCCATGACATAAGCGAGGCGGAAGGACTCGATGACGTTGGCACCGATGCCGTCGGTGCCGAGGGCCACCGGGTTGGAGAACCGCGCCGGGTCGGCGTAGCCGACCTCGTTGTTCAGGTTTGACATCGGGTTGTGCAGGATCGTGCCGCTCAGCGTGTGATCGGTTGGGAGGTGGACGCAGTGGGCGAGCAGCCAGTCGTCGTTGGTCAGGCCATCGAGCCGCTTGGGCGCTTCGATGTCCCCGACGCCCTCAGCGACGTGGATGTGGACCCCGACGCCGAGCCCTGTGGCGAGCGCAGCGGCACCTTGGAGCGACTCGTCGCCGACCGTGAATGCGGCGTGGACGCCCACCATGCCGTTGCCTCCGGCACTGATGAATCGCTCATTCTCCTCCAAGCCTCGCTTGGCTCCTTCGGCCCCGTGGCGATCGGTGATGCCGTAGGCGCACAGCACCCGCACGCCGACCTCGGCGCAGGCCTCGGCGATGACGTCGAGGCTGCCCTCGATGGCGTTTGGCGACTCGTGGTGATCCACGATGGCGGTCGTCCCCGACTCGAGCGCTTCAAGCGCACCGAGCATCGCCGACCAGCGGATCATCTCCAGGTCGAGGGCGGTGTCGAGGCGCCACCAGATCAGCTCGAGGATCTCCTGGAAGTTGGTCGGCGTGGCGGGAGGCGGCGGCATACCTCTGGCCAAGGTCGAATACAGGTGATGATGGGCACAGACCAGGCCCGGCGTCGTGGCCGTCATCGCTACCTCCCTCTGGCTGGCCCTAGTGTCCCACGCCGGCTGGTCGAGCTACAACGCAGCGGCCTGGTCGACCACCCCGTCGATCTCCTCGACCGTCGGTTTGGCACCGAGCTCGACGAGGATCTCCCTCGCCGAAGCCAGACGCTGGGCGGCGTCTCCAGCCCGACCGAGTGTGGTGAGGATGCGCCCCGCCCCGTACAACGCAAGGGCTTGCTCGAGCACGTGACCGTAGTCGGCCCATCCCGTGGCAAGCTCCTCGTACTGCACCAGCGCTTGCTCGGCATCACCACGGGCCTCGGCGACGATGGCCTTGGCCGTATCCAGGCCGAGTTCACTGCGAATGTCCACACCTTCCGGGGAGGCGCAGAGCGCGGCTGCCTCATCCACTTCCCCGGCTGCGACGAGGAGTCGTACGGCGTCGGCAACCTGAAGGTTCCGGAAAATCGGAGACATACCTTCGGTCCTGGCGCTGAACTCTTCGATCAGCTCCACCGCTGCAGGTTCGTTGCCGCGCGCCACTTCCGTTCGCGCCGCTATGAGCAGGGCCGGTCCGAGCTGCTGCATGTCTCCGATCTGGCGCAATGCCACCAGATAGTCGTCTTGCAGGGAGCCGGCCCTCGTGAGCTCGCCCCGCCAAACCGTGACCAGGGCCTGATAACTCCGCGCCCAGGCATCCACCAACCCCGAGCCGTGCTTGCTTTCGAGCAATGCCTCGCCGGCGGCCAAGACCTCATCCCAACGGCCGAGGTCGAAGAGCGTCCACATCGTCTCCGCGGTAGCCCACGAGGTGTCTCCGCCCCTCGCCTCGGCGAACGCGATGCCCTGCTCATAAATGCCCTGTGCTTCCGCCGGCGAGCCTGCCTTTCTGGTGTAGTCCGCCAGGTTCACATAGGCGGTGAGGCGCATGATGGATCGCCCCGGCGAGACATCGGCGATCGCGACGGCCTCGCGCAGATCGGCCATGCCTCCATCGATGTCCCCACTGTCGAATCGAGCGATCCCCCTGATCGAGAGGCCGCGCGCCTTGGACTCGCCGAGATCGAGACGATCGGCGAGCTGGATGCCTCGCTCCGCCCACTCGGCCTGGTCATCGAGGTCGCCGCGCAACATGTAGCCGGCGGCTCGCTCGAGGTAGGAAGCGGCCAGATATTGCGACGGTGGCTCGGACTCGAGTATGCGAATCGCCTGGTCGAGGGCGTCTTCGCCGGCGGCCACCCCGAGCGTCACCCGCTGCGCCTCCGATAGGTACAGCCAGGCACGTCCCGCCGTCAGTTGATCGTCCATGGCCGACGCTAGCCGGCCGGCCTCTTCGAAGATTGGAATCGGCGGTCCGTGACCAAGGTGCTCCTGCGTTGCTTGTCCGGAACGAACCAAGAGACCGGCTCGCGCCGTGTCGTCTGCGCCCATCAAATCCAGGGCCTGTTGGTAGTAGCCCAGGGCGCGACCAGAATCAAGGCTCATGGCACGATCCCCGGCCATCACCAGGGTTCGAATCGTCTGCTGCTCGAGAGCCTCGATATCGGTCTCCCCTGATGCCTGTGCGATGTCGAGGGCGCTGACATAGTGGTGGGCGAGCAGCTCGGCGTGGTCGGATGCCCTGCTACCGGTCGCTGCCTCGATCCACGCGGCAACCAGCTGATGCTTTCGAGACCGCTCCCCGCGCGGGATCCTCCCGTAGGAGACGTCCCTGGTCAGGGCATGCCAGAACGCATACTCCCGCTCCCCCTCGACCGAAGAGCTCCGAACCGGGCGAATCCAGTCTCTTTCCACCAGCTGTCGAAGTGCGGCCGAGACATCGCCCCCCTGAGCCATGTCGGTGAGCGCCCCTTCCCAGAAGACCTTTCCCACCACCGAAGCATCCTGGATCGCCATGCTCTCGTCGTCGGACAGGATGTCGAGGCGCGACCCGATCAACGCCTGGACGGTCTCCGGGACCGGGATGGCCTCGACCGAGTTCTCATCGAGCTGGGCGCGACCCTTGAGCATCCCCCGGTCGCTCAACATCCGGACAAACTCCTCCGCATAAAGCGGATTCCCACCGGCGCGATCGAGCAGTGCCTGCTGGGTCTCGGCCGGGAGCACCGCCTGTTCGAGCAATGCCGACAGCAGCCTGGCGATGTGGTCGTCGGTCAACGGGGCAAGTGACAATGTCGTCGAGTTCCGTTGACCACCGCCCCATCCCGGATTGGCTTCATAGAGCTCGGGCCGTGTCGTACAAATCACCATGATCGGCGCATCCACGGACCAGACGAGAAGGTCCTTGAGAAACTCAATCAGTGCGTCGTCGGCCCAGTGCAAGTCCTCGATGACCATGACCAGCGGCTGCACATCTGCGAGGTCTTCGAGGAATCGGCGCCAAGCCGCGAACGCTTCTGAGCGGTCCCCTACCTGAGTCTCGGAGCCTGCGCCGACGAGCGGGCTCAGCTGCATCGAAAGCCAGTCGCGGTCGGCCGCGTCATTGGTGAGTGCTTCCAGCGCAGTCGACAGTTTCTCGGCTGCCTCGTCGGGACTGTCTGAATCCCGGATCCCGGCCTGACCCTTCACGATCTCGCCAAGCGCCCAGAACGTGATCCCCTCGCCGTAAGGGAGATTCCGACCCTGCCGCCACCACACAATTTCGGGTTGATCGTCGACCCACTGCCAGAACTCGTTGACGAGACGGGACTTCCCGACCCCTGCGGGCGCGGAAACGGTCACGAGCTGTGCCGTACGTTCGTCGTACACCCGGCGAAACGTCTCGGTGAGCTGCTGCATCTCGTAGTCGCGGCCAAGAAACGGCGTTGGGATGCGGACGGCGGCGTCGATGCCGTATCGGCCCCTCGGCTCGATGGCGCGCCACACCGCAAGCGGCTTGGCCTTGCCCTTGACCTCAACCGGGGGTATGTCCTCATATTCGATGACCAGCTCGGTGGCGCGGTGGGTGGTCTCGCCTACGACGACCCCTCCGGGTGGGGCGATCGATTCGATCCGCGAGGCCGTGTTGACCACGTCGCCGACGATCCGCTCGCCCTCACCGCCGGTACTGACCACGGCTTCGCCCGAGTTGACACCAACCCGTACCGAGAGATCGAGGCCCTCGTGTTCCTCGTTCAGGTCGTCGACGGCGGCCTGAATTCGGAGTGCAACCCGCACCGCACGCTCCGGGTCGTCCTCGTGAGCGGTCGGGGCACCGAACACCGCCATCACGCCATCGCCGATGAGCTTCTCAACGGTGCCGTCGTACCGCTCGATCTCCTCGCGGACCCGCCGGTGGTATGGGATGAGACGCGCCTGAACGTCTTCCGGGTCGGCCTCGTCGGATTCGGCCGTGAACCCGACGAGATCGGCGAACAACACCGTCAGGAACCGACGTTCCTTGGTGGCGGCGGACGCGGCGAGGGATGTTCCGCAATAGGCGCAGAAGACCGCATCCTCGACATTGGACTCACCGCAGCTCGGGCAGATCACCACGGCTACAACGCCGCCGCCTGATTGGCGACGCCATCGATCTCGTCGATCGTAGGCTGGGCACCCAGCTCGACCAGGATCTCCCGCGCGACGGCCAATTGGTCCGCGGCCTCGGCCGGCCTGCTCAACGCCGCAAGGCTGCGGCCGGCTCCATACAGCGCCAGGGCCTGCTCCAGGACGAAGCCGAAGTCGGCCCAGTCGACGGCGACTGCCTCGTACTGCCCAAGGGCGCCCTCATGATCGCCGTCAACTTCCGCAAGCATGGCATCGGCGGTGGCGACGCTGATCTCGTTGCGCAATCCCGGCCCTATCGAGCCGGCTGCCCAATCTCGCGCCTTCTCGACATTCCCCGTCGCAATCAGCAGACGCATCGCTTCTGTCAGGTACAGGCCACGAAACATCAGGGTCTTGCCTTCGGTGCGGGAAAAGCATTCGTCAAGCAGTGCCACGGCTGCCGTCGGGTCACCCCGGGCTATCTCGATGCGAGCGGAAATAACCAGCGCCGCGGCGACCAGCTGGAGATCCTCGATTTCGCGGAGCGCAGGCAGGTAGTCGTCCTGGAGAGCCGCGGCTTCGGAAACGTTGCCTGTCCACACCTTCACGCGGGCCCGGAAGCTCCTCGCCCACGGCACGTACTGGACCGACTCTCCCTCCCACTGTTCCAGCAGGCCGTCGGCGCGAGCCAGGACCTCGTCCCAATGGCCAAGGTCGAATCCTGTCCACAGCATTTCTGCCTTGGCCCATGAGTGGTCGCCACCACGGGCCTCGACGCGCTCGATCCCGGTCCGGTAAATCTCCTCGGCTGCGGCCGGTCCCTCGTCGATCCACGTGTGGTCGGCCAGGTTGACGTAGGCAACGGCAAGGGTGCGAAGCGAGCCGCCCGCGTCGTCAGCGTTAGCAAGCGACCGTCGGAGGTCCTCCATGCCGCCTTCGGTGTCGCCAAGGTGGTAGCGGGCGATGCCTCTCACCGAGAAGCTGCGTACCGACATCGCGAAACCCTGTTCCTCGGCGAGCGCGATCGCCCGCTCCGCCCAGACCAGCTGCTCCTCCAGCTCGCCACGAATCATGTAGTTGGCGGCGCGAGTGTTGTACGCATCAGCGAGCTGCTCCGAGGGCGGCTCCTGCTCGAGCAGCTCGATGGCCTCATCGATGGCGTCGGTGCCGGCGCCGCTTCCCGATGCGAACCACCGTGCCAGATGCAGCATCCGCAGCGCATGTCCGGCAGTGACCCGGTCGCCATTGTCCCGGGCGAGCGCTGCTGCCTCCTCGTAGGTCTCGATAGGCGATCCGAGCCCGGCTCCCCCCATGGCTTCACCGGCTGCGATCAACACCTCCGGCCTCGCCGCATCGTCGGGATCCATCAGATCCAGCGCTCGCCGGTAGTAGTCGTACGCCCGGGCCGCGTCGAGGCGGGAGGCCCGGTCACCGGCCATCACCAGCGTTCGGACCACCTCGCCTCGGAGCGCTTCCGTGTCGGCCTCGCCGGCGGCCTCGGCAGCGTCCAAGGCGCTCACATAGTGGTGCGCAAGCAGCTCGGCGTGGTCGGATGCCCGCTCTCCGGCGCTCGATTCGATCCACTCCGCCACCGTCTGGTGTTTCTTGGCCCGCGCCGCTCGCGGGATTCGCCCGTAGGCCACGTCGCGGGTCAGAGCATGCCAGAACGCGTACTCCTGTTCGCCCTCCACCGACGAATTACGCACCGGCCGGATCCACTCCCTCGCCACCAACTGACGAAGCGCTCCGCGCACATCGTCGCTGCCGCCCATGGCATTGAGGGCTCCTTCCCAGAACACCTTGCCAACCACCGAGGCGTCCTCGATGGCTCGGTTCTCGTCATCGGAAAGGACGTCGAGGCGCGAGCCGATCAGCGCCTGAACCGTCTCGGGTACGGGAATGGCCTCCTGTAACTCAGCATCGAGCTCGCTACGACCATGAAGCATGCCCCGGTCGTTGAGCATGCGGACGAACTCCTCGGCGTACAAGGGGTTGCCGCCGGCGCGGTCGAGTAACGCCTGCTGGGTTTCAACGGGGAGCACGGTCTGTTCGAGGAGGGCCGATAGGAGCCGAGAAATATGCTCGTCAGTCAGCGGGGCCAGCGAAATCGTTGAGGAGTTGCGCTGGCCGCCACCCCAACCCGGTTGTGCTTCGTAGAGCTCGGGGCGGGCGGTGCAGATCACCATGATCGGCGTGTCCGCCGACCAGACCAGGAGGTCCTCGAGGAACTCGACGAGCGCGTTGTCGCTCCAGTGCAAGTCCTCCACGATCATGATCAGTGGTCGCACTGCGGCGAGATCCTCGAGGAAGCGCCGCCAGGCGGTGAACGCCTCGGTGCGATCGCCCCTCTGGACGTCGCTCTCGGTGCCAACGAGTGGGCTGAGCTGTCCGGCCAGCCACTCGCGGTCGGACGCGTCTGCGGTCAGCGCCTCCAGAGCCGTCGCCAGCTTTTCTTTGGCAACCTCGGCGTTGTCAGACTCGAGGATCCCGGCCTGGCCCTTGACGATCTCTCCGAGCGCCCAGAACGTGATCCCCTCCCCAAGTGGGAGGCATCGGCCCTGACGCCACCAGACGATCTCAGGCTGATCGTCGATCCATGCAAAGAACTCGTTGACCAGGCGCGACTTTCCGACGCCGGGCGCTGCCGCGATCGTGACGAGCTGGAGTGATCGGTCATCGATGACCCGGCGATAGGTCTCGGTGAGCACGTTCATCTCCGAGTCGCGGCCGAGGAACGGGGTGGGTGCTCGGACCGCGGCGTCGATGCCGAACCGGCCTCGTGGCTCAATTGCTCGCCACACGTTCAACGGTTTCGCCTTGCCCTTGACCTCGACCGGATCCATGTCTTCGTAGTCGATGAGCAGCTCGGTCGCCCGGTGGGTGGCCTCGCCGATCACTACCCCTCCCGGTGGGGCGATCGACTCGAGCCGGGACGCCGTGTTGACGACGTCACCCACGATCCGCTCCCCTTGCCCGCCGGTGGTCACCACGGCCTCTCCGGTGTTGATCCCGATCCGGACGGAGAGATCCAGCCCCTCCTGGCCCTCGTTCATCTCGTCGACCGCGTCTTGGATTCGCAGTGCGACCCGGACGGCTCGTTCGGGGTCGTCTTCGTGGGCGGTAGGAACGCCAAACACGGCCATGACCCCGTCGCCGATCAGCTTCTCCACCGAGCCGTCGAAGGCCTCGATCTCCTCCCGAACCCGCTGGTGATAGGGAACGAGGCGGGCGCGAACGTCCTCGGGGTCGGCCTCGTCGGACTCGGCGGTGAACCCGACCAGATCGGCAAAGAGGATGGTCAGGAACCGCCGCTCCTCGGTCGGTGCCGCCTCGGAAAGCGAGGTACCGCAGAACGCGCAAAAGACCGCGTCTTCGACGTTCTCCTTGCCGCAAGATGGACAATTCGCCACGGTGAGACTCTACGGCAGTGTTCGCTTCCGAGCGATGGTTGACACCATCACCAAGTCCTCTACCTGATACGTGACGTGTGACACGCAATACCTAATACGTGATACCTGATACCGAATACCTGCCCTCGACGCCGGTGGCGTCGAGGGCTGCTCGCGTGGAGGTGGGGGGAATCGAACCCCCGTCCCATGAGGTTTCAGCGTCGGCATCTCCGAGCGCAGCCGACAGCGAGCTTTCGGGACACCTGGAGACGCCGTCGGCAGTTTCTCCTGGGCCCTAGCCGGAAATGTCTTACCCCGCCGGTCCCGGCACCCCGGCGGGGGCATCCTGCATTGCGATGCCCGGATCCGGTGAGGCAGGCGCCCTCCGGGCGGACACGCCGCTTAGTTAGGCAGCGAGTGCGAAGTTGTCTTCTGCACTTATGGTTGTTCCCAGCTATTTAACGAGGATCCGGGGACCTCGGCTCGCTTCCGGCGCCTCAACCCTCACAGTCGAAACCATGTCACCCCCGCAGGGGAACGCGAGACGCGTTCTCACCCATGGTACCGGACGCGAACGGGTTTTCGATAGCCTGATCCCATGACGCATTGGGACGAACGCCATGCGGGTCAGCACGCGCCGGGCGAGCCCTCATCGTTCGTGACCGTCGAACTCGCCCCCTTGCTCCCCGAATCGGGGAGGGCCATCGACGTCGCCGGAGGGCGGGGTCGCCATAGCCACTGGCTGGCCGATCGGGGCTGGGAGGTCACCCTGATCGACTTCTCAGCCGTCGCCCTGGAGAGCGTCACCGATGACCGGATTGTGAAGATCGAGGCCGATCTCGAGGCCGACTTGTTCCCCGAGGGGCCGTGGGACCTGGCATTGATGGTCCACTACCTCCACCGCGAGCTGTTCCCGACCGTTACGGCTCACCTGGCACCCGGCGGCCTCCTGGCTTTCGCCATCGCCACCGAGCGCAACCTGGAACGGCACGATCGGCCGGCGCTCCCCTACTTACTCGGACGCGGCGAGGCGCCGGATCTGGTCACCGGTATGCGTTTGCTCTCCTATGCCGAAGGCTGGTCGGTCGAGGGCCGCCACGAGGCCAGGGTGGTTGCTCGGAAGCGCTAACGGAACCGGCGCAAGGCGGGGGGCACTTTGCTCCCCCCTCAGTGGAGTCCCGATCATGGAGGCAAGAAAGTCGCCTCGCTAGGAGTAGCGCCGGAGGTGGGGAAGGGCGTCGAGGCGTGCCGCAGCGGCCTTCTCTTTGCTCCCCCCTGAGGGGGGAGCAAGGGGACGGGTCTAGCGCCCGCGCCCGCGATCCATCTCCCGTCGATGCTCGCGCTCGGCGAGCTTCTTCCGCTTGTCGTAGGTAGGCCTTCCCTTGGCGAGAGCGAGTTCCACCTTGGCCAGGCCATGGACGAAGTAGACCTGAAGCGGGACCAGGGTCAGACCCTGCTCGTTGATCTTGCCGGTGAGGCGATCGATTTCGCGGCGGTGGATCAGCAGCTTGCGCCTACGCTCCGGCTGGTGAGCGTCGACCTCGGCGTGGCTGTACGGCCCGATGTGGAGGCGCTCAAGCCACAGCTCTCCGTTCTGGATGGCGGCATATGCGTCCTTGAGCTGCACCTGGCCGGCTCGGAGGCTCTTCACCTCGGATCCCCTGAGCACGATGCCCGCCTCGAAGGTGTCAATCACCTCGTATTCGCGCCGAGCGCGCCGGTTGGTGGCGATGACTTTGCGATCTTCTGGCATGGTGTTACAGGTAGTTTGCCGGGTTCTGCGGATCCCCGCCGACGCGAACCTCAAAGTGCAGGTGTGGGCTCGTCGACAGCCCGGTCGATCCGCAGTACCCGATGGTCTGCCCGGCGCCGACCAAGGCGCCGGCGGATACCGCATACCCGGACTGATGGGCATACAGGGTGACCATGCCGCCGCCGTGGTCGATCATCACCGTCTTCCCAAACCCGCCCTTGGAACCGGCAAGAATGACCGTTCCGTCCTCGGCGGCGACGATGGAGTCGCCCGCGTTGCAGTTGATGTCGGCACCGTTGTGCATGCGGGTGTAGCCGAGAATCGGGTGATAGCGCGGGCCGAATCCCGAAGAGATTGCACCGGGCACGGGACGATGCAGCCGCCCGGGAGCGCTTCCGCCACTCGTGGCATTGGCCGCAATCACGGCCCGGATCGAATCCTCCTCCCGCTCGAGCGCGGCAAGCTCGCCCTCGAGCTCACCGATCTCCGATTCGACACTGGCGAGCAGTTCCCGCTGCCGGTCGAGCTCTGCTTGAAGCTCCCGGGTCTTGGTGGCGAGCTCGGCCTCGAGCTCCTCCATCTCCCCCGTTGTCGCCTCGAGTGAGACCACTTCGTGGGCCAAAGCCCCCTCCGTGGCCTCCACCTCAGCGCCGATCCGTTCCTCGTGTGCCAGCAGCGACTCGAATAGGTCGACGGACTCGGCCCCACTGTTGGTAATGCTCTCGAGATAGCCGATGCCGAGCACGACATCGCTCCACGCGGTGGCCGTGAACGCCACTTGTGGTGCCTGGGTGCCTGCAGACATGTAGACCTCGACGGCCCAGGCCGCGGCATCGCCACGAGCGGTATCGAGCTCGGTGCGGGTGAGGGCGAGCAACTGGTACTGCTCGTGCAGCCTGGTACGCGCCTCGCGAAGTGAGCGTTCCTTGACAACGAGCTGCGCCCTGACGAGCCCGAGCTCGTCCCCGATCGCCTCAAGGGCAGCGACCACCTCGTTCATCCGAGCACTCGAGGCCTTGACATCCCGGGACAGAGCGCTCCGGTTGGCGGTGGCGGCATCGATCTGGTCACCGAGTGAATCGATCCGGTTCCGGACCTCGGCGAGGTCGTCATCGAGTTCGTCGGCGGTGGCGGCCGACGCGCCGATGGCGATGATGAGGACTGCTGAGAGCGCGGCCGCGATGCGGCGCCTGCGGCTCACGTCTTCAGATACTTGTGAACCGCCAAACTCAATCCGCTACCAACGAGGCCAGCGACAACCCCGAATAGCAGCACGAGTGCCCCAGCTCGGTAGAGGTAGTCGGACTGGATCCCGATGTTGATCCAGTCCGGAAGATCGGTGAGTTGGCGCCTGGCCAGCCGCATCCCAGCCACCACGACGGCCACCGCCAGCCCGGCGCCGATGAAGCCCTCGATGGCTCCCTCGAGCAGGAACGGGGTGCGCACGAACCAATTGGATGCGCCGACCAGGTTCATGATCTCGATCTCCTCACGCCTGGAGTAGATCGCCATGTGGATGGTGTTGGCGATGAGGGCGACCGCGGCGGCGCCGAGGGCGACGGCGAGGAACAGCGACATGATCTGGAGGCCGTCGCGTAGCGAGATCATCCCGTCGATCACTTCACCGGCGGACTCCACGCGCAGGGTGCCGGGCATCGCCTCGGCCCTGGTCACGATGGTCTGATAATCGGCAGCATCGACCGGCTTGATGCGCAGCGAGGCGGGCACGATGCTCGGGTCTTCTTCGATCACGCGCAGCGCCGCGGGCCGGTTGGCCAGCAGAATCCTCGCTTCGTCGAGCGAGGCGGCCTTCGACAGGAAGAAGACCTCGTCGACCTCCTCCCAGGCCTCCATCTCGGCCTGCAGGTCGTTGATCCCGCTCGGGGAGACATCATCGCGCAGGTAGACGCTCACCCGCACGTCCTCGGACCACTGCAAGGTGTTGACCTTCACGATCTCGCCGAGGACGAGCGTGCCGAAAGTCAGCGTTAGGGAGACAAAGACCGCGAGCACTGCGCCGAGGACGACGAGGCCGTTCCTGCTGATGTTCGTGAAGGCCTCACGCAGCGAATAGGCGAAGCGGGTCATACATCCTCCCGGTCGCCGGCCGCCTCGAGCTCCGCGGTCGCCGGATTGGTCGTTTCATCTTCTGCGGTCATTTCGGTGTCTGTGGTCACCGCAGGCTCGCCCTCGATGGTCCCGCTTCCGCCGTAAACGCCGCGGCTCTCGTCACGGGCGATCCGCCCGCGGTCGAGCTGCACGACGCGTCTGCGCATGGCGTCGACGATGGCGTGGTCATGGGTGGCCATCACCACCGTCGTGCCGGTGCGGTTGATGCGGTCGAGGATCCTCATGATCCCGACCGAGGTCGCCGGATCGAGGTTTCCGGTTGGCTCGTCCGCCAGCAGAATCAGTGGTCGGTTGACGAAGGCGCGGGCCATGGACACCCGCTGCTGCTCCCCACCCGATAGGCTCCGCGGATAGCGCTCGGCCAAGGCGGACAGCCCGACCAGCTTCAAGACCTGCGGCACTTGGGTGTTGATCGACGATCGTGACTTGCCCGTGACTTCCATGGCGAACGCGACATTCTCGAAGATGGTTTTGTTTGGCAGCAGTTTGAAGTCCTGAAAGACCGTTCCAATCGAGCGTCGGAGCTGTGGGACCTTCCAAGGCGACATCGTCGAGGCGTGCTTGCCGGCGATCCAGATGTCGCCGTTCGTCGGGACCTCCTCGCGCATCATCAGTCGGATCAGGGTCGACTTGCCGGAGCCGGAAGGGCCGACGAGGAAGACGAACTCACCCTTGTTGATGTCGAGGTTGACGTCCTTGACCGCCACGATGCCGCCGTCGTACACCTTGGTCACATTTTCAAGTCGAAGCATGAGAAACCCGCGTTGCTTCACCCCACCCGCAGCCGCTCGCGAGGTTACCGACGGACCCGACATAGGCGGTGGATTACGAAGTCCCCAGTCCCCAGTCCCCAGTCCACAGTCCACAGTCCACAGTCCACAGTCCACAGTCCGAAAGCGCGGTCGTCCATTTCGGCGGCCCTCTGATTGGCTGACGACTGATGGCTGACGACTGACGATTGATGACCGACGCCGATCTACGATCCGACCATGGATCAAGCCCCGCTCGACCCCGCCGTGATCTCCCAAGCCCTGGCTCCGTTTGGACACAGTCTGGGGCTTCCCACCGGTGCCTATCGCTCCCCGGCCGTCTTCGGCTGGGAAGTCGAGCAGTTCTTTTCCGGGACATGGTTTTGCCTCGGTAGGGTCGACGATCTCGTCGAGCCGGGACAACTGCGCGGCGTGAGGGTCGGTAGCGAAAGCGTCCTGCTTGCCCGAGACGGTGACCAGGTCAGGGCCTTCTCAAACGTCTGCCGCCACCGCGGCCATGAGCTGGCTCCAGTCGGCGACGCGTTCGATGCCCGTCTCGTTCGTTGCCCGTACCACGCCTGGACCTATCGCTTCGACGGCTCGCTGAAAACCGCCCCGAGCTTTAGCGGCGTGTCCGACTTCGACGAGAGCGACTACCCGCTGATCACCGTTCCGGCCGGCACTTGGGGCGGCTGGCTCTTCGTCAACCTCGACGGAACGGCGCCACCCCTGGTTGAACAGATCGGGAACCTCACCAGGGTGCTCGCACCCTACGAGCCCGGTGGCTTGGCGGTCGGTCACCGGCAGGACTACGAGGTCCAGGCGAATTGGAAGGTCATCGTCGAGAATTTCAACGAGTGCTACCACTGCACCGCGATTCACCCGTCACTGTGCGAAGTCACCCCCATCGGCAGCGGTGCCGACCTCACACCGACCGGCCTGTGGTGTGGAGGCACCATGGACCTCAAGCCCCACGCAGCAACGATGTCCATGGACGGATCGACCCCGCTGCAACCGCTGCCCGGCGTCACCGGCGAACTCCTCCGCCAGGTGGTCTATGTCACGCTGTTCCCAAACCTGCTGATCTCTGCGCATCCCGACTACGTCCTCACCCACCGGCTCGAGCCGCTCGGCCCGAGCCGAACACGGATCGAATGTGCATGGCTCTTCCCGCCCGAGACCACGAATGATGCGGCCTTCGACCCGGCCTACGCCGTCGACTTCTGGGACTTGACCAACCACGAGGACTGGGCGGTCTGCGAAGGCGTGCAGCGCGGGATGGCCAACTCCGGGCATCGACCCGGGCCGCTGAGCAGTTGGGAGGCAACCGTGTACCAGTTTCTCACCATGGTGGGCAGGGCCTATCTCGGCAGCGGCCTGACCCCGTCACCGGTCGAGAACCGATCTTCGTCTCACCCACGAAGTGGGGGAGACGCGTTGCGGCGCCAGCCGATGACCGCAGAGGGGGCGCTGCGGGAGAGGCCAGGACCTACTCAGCTACTGACCTCCTCCATTGCAGGTACCCGTCGATGAACGGGTCGAGGTCACCGTCGAGGACGCCCTGGATGTTGCCGACCTCGAGGTCGGTGCGCAGATCCTTGACCATCTGATACGGCTGCATGACGTAGGAGCGGATCTGACGCCCCCAGCCCGCTTCGGTCTGGTCCCCCCGGATGGCCTCCACCTCTGCCAACTGCTCCTGTCGAGACACTTCGGCAAGGCGTGCCGCCAGCAGCTGCATCGCTCTCGCCCGGTTCTGGATTTGGGACCGCTCGGCCTGGCACGACACCACGATTCCGGTCGGGAGGTGGGTCATCCGCACCGCCGAGTCGGTCTTGTTCACATGCTGTCCCCCGGCTCCGGATGATCGGTAGGTGTCGATACGGAGATCCTCGGGATTGATCTCGATTTCCTCCACGTCGACTTCCGGGATCACGTCCACGCCGGCAAACGCGGTGTGGCGGCGAGAGTTCGCGTCGAAAGGGCTGATCCGCACCAGCCGGTGCACCCCACGCTCACTCTCGAACGATCCGTAGGCGTGGTCTCCCGAAATCGTGATCGTCGCCGACTTGATGCCGGCCTCGTCGCCCACCTGGTACTCGTCCACCTCGACCGACCACTCCGACCGCTCGAGGTACCGCATGTACATCCGAAACAGCATCTCAGCCCAGTCCTGGGCGTCGACACCTCCGGCACCGGCGTGGATCGAGACGATGGCGGTGCGGTCATCGTATGGGCCGAAGAACAGGGTCTCGCGTTCGAGGCGCGACATCGTGCTCTCGACGCCACTCAGCGTCGTCCCCGCCTCTTCGAGCGTTTCGGGATCGACCTCTTCGACTCCGAGCTCAATCAGCACCTCGGCGTCGTCGAGAGCCGAATCGATCGACGCGATCTGTTGGATGGTCCGCTCGTGGCTCGCCAGCTTCCTGGTGACCTCGAGGGCGCGGTCCCGGTCATTCCAGAGGTTCGGATCGGCGGCCTGGACTTTCAGCTCATCGAGCTCGGCTTCCTTGCCACTGAGGTCAAAGGAACCTCCGCGCATCGTCGAGACGCGAGCGAAGATCGTCGAGCATGGCGCGCAGATCCGTCGGCTCCATGGCTACTGAACGTCCGCGGGCTTCTCCTGCCCGACAATGCTGCTGAGCCACTGGGCACCGCTGGTGCGCTGGCCCTGCAACGGCACACCGGCCTCGACGCGAAGCTTGCCGGTGCTGGCGTCCTCGAGGTGCGTGCCTCGATAGTCAGGCGGAGCCGGCGCATCCTCGGCCTTGGAGGCGGCGATTCGGTCGGCGCGCTCGACCTCCAGGGTCACCAGCGACTCCGTGATCGCCTTGATCTGAGCCTTGGTGGCGGGGAGGTTGTATGCCGTGGACACCGCGGCGGCCATGTCGGCCCGGTAGTCGTGACCGAACGAGCCGAAATTGCCGGGAACCGTCACCATCGCATTCATCGCATCGACACCGACCTGCAGGAAGGTGCCCATCGGGAACCACTCCATGTCTTCGGGAATCCCTCGACCGCGCTCGCTCGCCGCCAGCCATTCCGGTTCCTGGATCATCGTGTCCGTGGACATCTGGGCGATCGGATCGTTGTGGTGGCTCACGATCGTGGCGCGGAGTGCGCGGCGCTCGGCGGCGGTGAGCTCTTCCATCTCGCTCGGTTGATCGAACACCCTGACCGAGCCATCAGGCACCAGATCGCTGCTTCCCGCAGCCATCCCGTTGCGAGACCACTTGGCCAACCCGGGCAACCCGACCCACAGCGCCTTGTGGATGCCATAGTGGTCAAAGCCATCGATCCCCTGGTACATGACGACATCGGAGCTGGCCCAGGCACCGAGGCTCTCCCCAAACACGAGGACTTTGGGCCGCGCGTCCTCCGGCATCCCGGCGATCCGGTTCCTGATGCTCCACAACAAGGCGCGGAACTGCTGGCGGCCGAGGGCCACCTTCTGCACCGAAAGGAACGATGGAAACCGCCCGTACTGGACGACGCAGGTAGCAATATCGCCCCTGGTCAGGAACTCGGCGCTCTCGATCATCGTCTGGTCGACCCAGCCCGTGCCGGTGGGAGACACGAGCAGCAGATACTTGCGCGCGAAGGCACCGGTCCGCTCCAGCTCCTGCATCGCGATCTCGGTACGCCCCATTGCGTAAATCGGATTCGAGTTATACCCGACATAGACGCGGATCGGTGCAGTTACGTCCGGCTCGCCGACCACCTCCTCGATCAGGGCCGGTGACACCACGTCGGTGACGTAGCGTCGCCCCTGCAAACCGAGGTGACCGAACGAGGACAGGCTCTCTTCGCTCCCTGACACCAGCTCGGAGATCGGCGGCACCGAGTAGGCCGGTTCGATATTCTCGTTGGAGCGGCCGATGTAGCCCACCCCGGCGTTGTAGGCGGCGACCGCGGCTCCGGTCCACATGGCTGCGTTGATCGCGCCGCCCAGGACGCGCTTGGTCTTGCCGGGGCCGAGAAACCGGACGATGCCCTTGCGCGAAGCGACGTAGGCCTTGCCAAGGCCGGCTCCCCCGGCATACACGCCGTACCCGATGCCGAGTGCCATGGGAAACTCGTTCTTCTGCTCGATCGGCCAGCGCGGCATCACCGACGTGCGGTGTTCAAGGGTCCGGCGGCCCCAGAAGGCGAAGGCGCCAGCGATCCCCAATGCCCCGACTATCGGGCGGGCGGTGCTCCCCCTGCGAAAACGCCCTCTGAGTGTGTCGGAAATGTCGTACAGGGCACCGGAGGCTGAAGTGGCGGCCAGCACCTGACCGGCGCTTTTGGCGCCGGCGCGCCACAGCGCCCGATCCTCACGGTCCGGCAGGCTGGCCAGGGCAAGGCCGGCGCCACCGACGACGGCTCGTCCGGTCAGCTTGAGCGGAAGGCCAGCGCTGCGGGGCAGCACGGCTCGCATACCGAGCTCGATACCGGTGCCCAGCGCCCGGGCCGATAGCACCGATGCCCCGGTCGCGATCCCCTGGTGGACCGAGGTCCGCGGCATCAACGACGGCTCGAATGCGGCGACGGCTGCAACCGCCTCATACGGACCGCTCGGAGACCCAAGCAACGGGTTGAGCCAGTCGGCGGTGCTCTCGGTCGCCGACCTCCAGGTCAGGCCGCTCCCCGCCTCGTCGGCTTGCGCATCGTCGAGGGCCGCCGAGGCCTCTTCGAGCGCCTCCGACGCTGCTTCCAGTGCTCCCGAGGTTTCGTCGCTCACGTCACTCCTTCGATCAGACAAGAACGCGAAACTGTAGCGCATCGACTCTCAGGGAAGCGGGTCGGCGCCGGGTGCCCCGTGGCAGCGCTTGTACTTCTTCCCGGAGCCGCACGGGCAAGCCTCGTTGCGGCCGATCTTGTCGCCGGAGCGTTGCACCTGCTTCTGCTTGAGCTGCTGCACCGTTTTGGCCGACGACGTCGTGATCGTCGCCTGTTGCTGCCGATGTTGCTGGTGCTCGGCGCTCGCGAAATGGAACATGTGCTTCGTGGTGTCGTGCTTGACCGAGGTGACGAGCTCTTCGAAGAATTCAAAGCCGTCGCGCTGGTATTCGACCAGCGGGTCGCGCTGGCCCATCGCCCGCAGCCCGATACCGGAGCGGAGATAGTCCATCTCCGCAAGATGCTCTCGCCAGCGGTTGTCGATCACAAACAAGGCATGGACTCGCTCGGCAGCGCGCATGACCTCGGATCCGTGCTCCGCCTCCCGCTCGGCGTACACCGCGTCGGCATCGTCCTGGTAGGCCTCGATGATCTCAGCCTCGGTTGCCTCTGCCAGCCCCGATGGGTCAACGGTCGTCTCGTACAACGCCTTGATCCGAGTATCGAAGTCTTCCCAGTCCCATTCCTCTGGGTCGACCTCGAGGGTCATGGCAAACACTTCATCCTCGATGATCTCGGCCCGCCACTCGGTCAGAAGCTGGCTGGTGTCCTCCTTGGCAAGGATCTGGTCACGCCAGCGGTAAATGATGGTGCGCTGAGTATTCATCACCTCGTCGTATTTGAGGACGTTCTTTCGGATCTCGAAGTTCTGCGCTTCGACCTGGTTCTGTGCGCGCTCGATCGCCTTGGACACCATGTTGTGCTCGATGGGCACCTCGGGCGGAATCTTCAACCGCTGCATGATCGACGCCACCTTGTCGTTGGCGAAGCGGCGCATGAGGTCGTCCTGGAGGGACAGGTAGAGCCGTGACTCGCCGGGGTCACCCTGGCGTCCCGACCGGCCCCGCAGCTGGTTGTCGATTCGCCGCGAGTCGTGACGCTCGGTGCCGAGGACGTACAACCCACCCGCTTCGATCACCTTTGATTTCTGGGCCTCGGTTTCTGCGGTGAAACGGTCGAGGGCCGAGTCGAAAGCAGACTCGTACTCGGCGTCGCCCAGGTTGATGCCGCGTTTTGCCAGCTCGGATTTGGACAGCTCGTCCGGATTCCCCCCGAGCATGATGTCAACGCCTCGCCCTGCCATATTCGTGGCCACCGTGATGGCACCGAGCTGGCCGGCCTGGGCAATGATGTGCGCCTCGCGCTCGTGATGCTTGGCGTTGAGCACTTCATGCGTGATCCCGCGCCGATTCAACAGGTCGGCGAGGAGCTCGGACTTTTCAATCGAAATCGTCCCAACGAGCACCGGCTGCCCGACCGCATTGCGCTCTGCGATGTCATCGGCGAGCGCATCGAACTTGTGCTGCTCGTCGACGTATACGACGTCTGGCTCGTCGCTGCGACCCACCAGCACATTGGTCGGGACCTCGACCACCTGGAGCCCATAAATCTCGGCGAACTCACTTGCTTCGGTGGCCGCAGTGCCGGTCATCCCGGCGAGCTTGTCGTAAAGCCGGAAGTAGTTCTGCAGGGTGACGGTGGCCAATGTCTGGTTTTCTTCTTTTATCCTGACGCCTTCCTTGGCCTCGATCGCCTGATGCAGGCCCTCGGAATAGCGGCGTCCGTCGAGAACCCTGCCGGTGAACTCGTCGACGATCATCACCTCGCCGTTTCGGATCAGGTAGTCGACGTCGCGTTGGTAGAGGGTCTGCGCCTTGAGCGCAACGTCGAGGTGGTGCACCATGTCGACCATCCCGGTGTCATACATGTTCTCGACACCGAGCATCCCCTCGATGCGGTGGACCCCCTCCTCGGTGGTGACCACCTGACGTTTCTTCTCGTCGACTTCGTAGTGAGCGTCCTCCTGGAGACGGTCGACGTATTTGGCAAAATCTCGGTACCACTTGCCCGTTTCGCCGACCTGACCTGAGATGATCAACGGTGTCCTCGCCTCATCGACGAGGATCGAGTCGACCTCATCGATGATGGCGTAGGCGTGGCCTCGCTGTGTCATGCCGTCCGCGCCCTTCGCCATGTTGTCGCGCAGATAGTCGAAGCCGAATTCGTTGTTGGTCCCGTACGTGATATCGGCGTCGTACTGGGGCTTGCGCTCCTGGGGAAGCATCTCGGACTGGATCAAGCCGACCGAGAGACCGAGGAATCGGTGGATCTGTCCCATCCACTCGGCATCGCGCTTGGCCAGGTAGTCGTTGACCGTCACCAGGTGCACGCCATCGTCGGCGATGGCATTCAGGTAGGAGGGCATCGTCGAAGCCAGCGTCTTGCCCTCGCCGGTCTTCATCTCGGCAATCATCCCGGCGTGCAGGGCGCCGGCCCCGACCACCTGAACGTCGAAGTGGCGCTGGCCCAGGGTCCGCTTTGCCGCCTCGCGAACGACGGCGAAGGCCTCGGCCTCGAGCTCATCGAGCGACTCGCCTGCGGCGTAGCGCTCCCTGAACTCGACGGTCTTGGCGGCAAGCTGGTCGTCGGTGAGCGGTTCGATCTCAGGCTCGAACGCATTGACGCGAAGCGCGAGCTGCTGCAACTCCTTGAGCTTCTTCCCCTCACCTATCCGGAGGGCTTTCGTGAGCAGGGACATGGTTTCGAAGTTTACGAGAGGTCAGGGGTTTGTTGGGAAGGAGTTGTGAGTCGCGAGTCGCGAGTCGCGAGTCGCGAGTCGGACCGAATGAGGTGATTGCGGAGTGACAGCAACATCCGGCGGAATTCGACTACCGCATCTCGAAGGGACCGGGAGATTGGCTCCTCGAGGTATCCAAGATCCTGGCTCATTAGCAGCTGATACTCGAGCTCGCTGGCCGAACCAATAGCGTTGGATATGAAGCGAGCGAAATCCCGGTCGGTGGATCTACCGGAACCTTCAGCAACGTTTGTTGGGATCGAGGCGGCAGCACGTCGCATCTGCGCCTGAAGCCCGTATCGCTCAACCTTGGGAAAGTCCGCCGTGACCCGATACACATCGAGCGCCACAGCATGTGCCTTTCTCCAGACAATGAGATCTTGGTAGTTCGACACCTGCGGTTAACAGTTACTACAACCGACCGGCCACTGGAAGAGTCTCGCGCCTCGGCCTCGGCCTCGGGCTCGGCCTCGCGACTCGCGACTCGCGACTCGCGACTCAAATGCTGATCAGGTCTTCGCGGACGGCATATAGAACCGCCTCGTTGCGGGAATGCAGACCAAGCTTGTCGAGGATGTTCCGGATGTGGTTCTTCACGGTGTTCTCGGAGATGAACAGCAGCGCTCCGATCTCCCGGCTGGTGTTGCCCTGTGCCACCAACTCCAGTACTTCGATCTCGCGGCCGGTCAATGACGGCTTCCGGGCCGAGAGAAGCTCCTCGTGGCGCAAGAGCTGGTTGGTGACGTCGAGGAGTTTGCCGGCCATCGTCGGCGAGAGTGCAGCGCCGCCGGCGTCGACTGCGTCGATCGCCGTGATCAACTCGGGGAGTGGCGTGTCCTTGGTCATGTAGCCCCGGGCGCCGGCCTTCACACCGATGAGCAGGTCTTCCTCTGATTCGCTGGCGGTCAGCAGCATGACCTTCGAACCGGGCGACACCGCGATGATCTCGTCGACCACCTCGAGACCGGATCCCCCCGGCATCAGGATGTCGAGCAGCACCACGTCGGGCTGGAGTTCTCTTGCCTTCGCCACGGCGTCATGCGCGGTGGTTGCTTCGCCGACCACTTCAAAACTGGCAGCTTCGAGCGCCGAACCGATCCCCACTCGGAACAGGGGCAGGTCGTCGACGATCAGCAGTCTTCTCATGGCGGCTTGTCGCTCTCCGGTCTCGTTACTCGGGCTCAATCAGACCGAGATCGCCATCGCGACGGTGGTAGAGGACCGAGTGCTTTCCGGTATCTCCGTCGAGGAAAAAGAAGAAATCGTGTCCGATCATCTCCATCTGCAGCGCAGCTTCCTCGACCGACATCGGGTGCATCTCGAATGTCTTCTTCCGCACGACGCTTGCCGTTCGGTCTAGTCCCTCATCGACCGGTTCCGGGGCCTCATTGAGAGCTTTGTCCCTCGGCACCCGTGAACGTTGTATCAGTCGTTCCTTGAGTTTCCGAAGCTGTCGCTCATATTTCTCTGCCGCGGTGTCGAGTGCAGCCCTGGCATCGAATGCGTCGGATTCGACGCGAACGACGTGGCCGGCGGCGCCGCTGGTGATCTCGACCCGATACCGGCCGTCGCTGCGCCGTGGGTTGGCGAACTCGGAGAATTCGACGTCGGCATTGGTGATGTCATCGAAGATGCGGCCGGCATGCTCGATGCGCTCTTCGGCGAGCTGGCGCAGGTCGTCATCGAGTTCAATGTTTCGGCCATGAACACGAACGTTCATTCGCCTCCGATTCTAGGCGCAACCGTTGCCGCCAAAACCACCGAGGGTCGCTTGTCCAGGGCGTCCATCGCTGCGGTGACGGTCGCACCGGTGGTGACCACGTCATCGACGAGGGCAAAACCCGCAGGCGCTGCGGCACGCTGCCGGAACCCGATGCGCACCCGATCCTGGCGCCGGGCGCCGGCGTGGCGGCGCCACCACAACGGTGGAACCAGCGCCGGGATCACCGGCAGCCCGGTGAGGCGGCCAACCCCGGCGGCCAGGACCGCTGCGGGATCGACGCCGTATCGGGCTGCTCGAAGCCAGGCCCTCGGCACCGGGATGAGCGCAGTCGTGTCGGGTGGCATGCGCTCGGCGAGACGGGTGACAAACGGAAGCGCCGCAGCGAAAACGCCCCGGTACTTGAGTGCGTGGATGAGTGCCCGCGACGGCCCTTCGTGGGTGTGGGCTGCGATCACCCGCAATCCATCGCCCCGCACCGTATCGGGTGCATTCCGAAGGCGGGTATCGCAGACCGCGCAGATAACGCCTTTGGTGAGAGCGGTGCAGGCGAGGCAGACCATGTCGACAACGTACCGGAAGGGAGTGACACCCTTCTCTCGAGGTGGCCGATCCGGTCTCTTTGTGGGTCGGCCGTTTTCGAAGCCGTGGCCCGAGCGGCCTGCGCCATGTTTTGTTGGGCGGCTCGCAGGGGCTCGCCGCCTGACTGCGTGATCGCGACAGAGCTAGTCGAAAGCAACTCAGTCGGGCTCGCCGCCTGACTGCGTGATCGCGACAGAGCTAGTCGAAAGCAACTCAGTCGGGCTCGCCGCCTGACTGCGTGATCGCGACAGAGCTAGTCGAAAGCAACTCAGTCGGGCTCGCCGCCTGACT
>Ga0255058_10000508_pt1 | contig 22922 bp, 16 predicted proteins | sample Cases_109_9_MG_FD_188637 | JGI IMG/M metagenome (GOLD analysis project Ga0255058, IMG submission 188637) | Seawater microbial communities from Amundsen Gulf, Northwest Territories, Canada - Cases_109_9 | ecosystem: Environmental > Aquatic > Marine > Gulf | place: Canada: Northwest Territories... | reverse complement strand
ATATGTTGTATTTCAAAGTTTTACAAAATGGGCTAAAACGGATTCGAAGTCCGTTGCTCTATCCAGTTGAGCTACGGGCGCATTTAAAAATTTTAAAATCCGAATACTTTTGTTGAATATATGTTGAGATGCTAAAACCGCACAATAAGCCAAGGCACAATTTTGGTTAAGTCTAAAAGATTTGAAAAAATAAAAGGATTATATTAGCAAATTGAAGGGGAGTTTTAAATAAGAAATCCCCCTTCCTTCTTCAATATGTGGCGTACGCACCTAAATTCTCAATTTTATACTAATTCAACAAAGACTTCATTAGAAAATATAATGCCCTTATGTGTCAATTTAAGCTTTTTCCCATCATTTTCTAGTAATTGTTCTTCCTGTAATTTCTTTATCTTATCTCCAAACTCCGCATCCAGAGTTTTTCCGAATCTCTTTTCAAAAACTTCATAACTTATTCCATCCAATAACCTTAATCCAAGAATCAGGGTTTCGCCCATCTTTCCTTTTAGATTTAACATCTCATTTTCGCAACAACCAATTTCCCTTTTTGATAAGAGGTTTAGGATGTATTTATGGGGCGACAAAATATTTTTGCTGCGAAAACCGTTCAAATATGACGCGGCGCCCGGGCCAATTCCAAGGTAATCCTTATTTTGCCAGTAACCTTTATTGTGACGGCATTCGTAACCCTCCAAGGCAAAATTGGAAATTTCATAATGACGATAATTTTTACTGGGTAAATACTCCATAGCCATTTCATACATTGCTAATTGGATTTCCGCCATGGGGAGATCCAATTCCCCCTGATGAAATTTTTGTTGGAAGGGTGTGTTGGGCTCAATGGTTAGATTATATAGGGAGAAATGAGTTGGTTTAAGTTGAGCAGCGCTTTGGAGGGTCTCCTGCCATAAATTAATATTCTGTTCAGGAAGACCAAACATTAGATCAAGGGAAATATTATCGAAACCGGCTTTCTTTGCCGCAAAAAACTTCTGCCGATTATCCAGGCTGCTGTGTTTGCGCCCAATTTTTCTAAGAAGATTATCGTTAAAAGACTGGCATCCAAAACTAAGGCGGTTAAAACCGCCCTGCCTTAATGCTCTCAAATATACATAATCAACTGTGTCAGGATTTGCTTCTATGGAAATTTCGCAGTCCGATGGAATGGAAAACTTTTTATAGCAAAAACCAAGAATATCTTTGATTTGAGCCGCTGGAAGTATTGTTGGAGTTCCACCCCCAAAAAATATGCTTTCAATTTTATGAGGGCCAATTCCTTCGGCTTTTAGGAGAATTTCTTCCTTTAAGGCTGCAACATAATTTTTATCATCCCAGTCTCTATCAGCAAAAGAATTAAAATCACAATAGAGGCATTTTTGTTTGCAATATGGAATATGAATGTATAAAGCATCAAACATAGATTATCAATATATCATTTCAGTAGATATCAATCACACAAAAATATCGATGAGTATTATAGAAAATTAGGATTCTTCAATTCCGGTAGTTGTTTTTGAAGTATAAAAAATTATTTTGTCTTAACCATTTCAATGTGGAACACTTTTACCATTACACTGTAGAAACTTCATTATTAGGAAAGTTTTTTATTTGCTTACCGGAGCGGAAGCTCCATTTGGTTGCGGCCTCTTGCCGCTTTATGCTAATATTTTTATATAATGAAAATTTTTTCAAACCATCTACCATCATTAACGGGAGAACACCATGATTTCAGGTAAGTTAATATCAATCATTGAAAAAAACGCTGATACCATTATCCAAAGCCTGGTTAAGGAATTAAGAACCAATAGCAGAACCACTGCATACAAAAACCTTGCCGACAGCAATCTTATTGAAAGGACAAAAAATGTATATAGTCACTTGAGCAGTTGGCTAGGAGATAAGACGGACGCGGAAATTGGGAAATTATACAATGCTCTTGGAAAGGAAAGACTGAAAGAAAACATTCCCCTTAGCCAGTTAATATCTGCCCTCATTATTACCAGAAACCACCTCTGTCGCTATATTGGGAATGAAATGCCCTGCAACTCTTCTCTTGAGATCTATCAACTCATGGAGTTTACCAATTATATAACCACCTTTTTTGACAAAGCAATTTATCATTCCGTCAGGGGAACTGAGGATAATAAGTAGCATTGAGTTGATCCTTGCTTAAAAATCAATCTACCCCCAGTCAAAATAGAGGTTAGAATGCTTTCCTTGACCCCCTCAAAGGAAAATATAAATATTTTTTTCAGACAGGAATAGAAAGATTAAGATTTATTTTCTTAAATTCCGGACAAATTTATCGGTAAACTCCGCTCTCCTTTCTGCAATTTCAGTAGTGATCTTTTCAATCACATCATTGCCAACTTTATGGCCCGTCGGATAATGAACAAACCAGAGTTTGCTATAGGCGGAGTTTTTGGAGCTTGTTCCGGAATTTCTTGAAACCACCCCTCCCGCTAGGCAGGAATTTCCCTTGTTATCTCTGGAGAAAAAAGAGAGATTGATGTCTGCGGGGCCCGCCCAATCTTTATTCGTTAATCGCAATTTTATCCCAATTGTTTCAATCAATTCCCCTCTTTTTGCTGTGAAATAAATTATCCCAACATTGAGAAATTCAATGAGGTCTTTAATTACCCTTCCCTCTTTTAAAAGCTTATCGTGCTCACTGGAAAAGACAATGGACTTTTGGATATCAGGATATTTGCTGAAGTTGTTCTTTATATTTTTGTAATAGGCTTTTACGTACCCTTCTGAAAAAATATTAATATATTCCGGAATGAACTGCCTGGCGTATTCAGTCAGGATAACCTTTTCATTTCCAGGGATTCTAAGTTCCAGTTTTATTTTTTCCGATAATGAAATCCCCTGGCTGTTGGGTTTCCCAGCCCATGCATCGGGCTTTCTGGCCGTATAAACCTCCTCTACACTATTGAGGACTTCTTTCAAGAGCGTGTCGAAATTCTTTCCTGTTTTTCTCATTAGAGCAATTATTTTTAATTGAGTAATAACCGGATCGTCTACTAGAACCATTTTCCCATCTTCCAAATTTCCAAACATCATATGCCCTGAAGGTTCTCCGCCAATTATTTTATGGCGCTCTCCGGGCTCAACTTTATCTAATCTTTCAGGGTCCATAATATAATCCGCGATAGCCCTGTCCCCTACAGTTACTTCTTCATACCCTATCCCCATATTCTCAAGAAACCTTCCAATGGAAAGCCCGCTTTCTACAGTAAACACCACCTTTTTAATATTTTCTTTCAGGTTATAAGCAAGGAGCATTATCATAAGGTCCCCTGACAGGTAAGGAATATCCTGAATACTCAAAAAAGGGCTTGTCGCTAAAAACCTGTCCTCGTCGCAATCCACGGAGCAAGCAGGGAGAAGTTCAAAGCCTTTTATTTCTTCCATTAGCTTTGAAAGGAGCCCTTTTTTTAAAGGGTTATCCACATCGACAAATACAAATATGCCATCGACCTCCATAGACTCCTCTTTCAGGGATGAGTCTTTAAATACATGCCGGGCCGAGAAATAAAAGCTTCTGCTGATACTTCTTGCATTTTTGTCATCTCCATAACCGTATTCTCCTCTTGCAAATGAACCCAATTCTCCTTCGCCTATAATTTCAGGAGTTTCACCGTAGGGATAAGCGGCTCCAATCTTATAATTGGTCCGGTTTCCATCCCTCTCTGTTCCATATCCGATGATGGTCATTCCCGTTTCCAATAAAAGAGTCAATTGGGGACTAATATTTTTGTGAGAACTATTATTTGGAATATTCGCGCCCGCAGCGCCAAAAGCAAGGTCAAGGGGCATAATAGCTCCTTCTAAATTTCCCTTAATAAGCTTGCCTTCCCCATCATATTCGACTAATTTTTCCTGAAGGATAAATTTTCTTCCCAGTCGCAAATATTTTTTATTTGTTTCAGCAGCCGAATTATAAACTTTTCCGCGCCTCTTTTTTAATGGAATAGTTTTTCCTATTTTCTCCAACCCTTCAAGAAGTCGGAACCCTGATTCTATAAGCCATTCTGTTTCAAAAGAAATCGGAATGCCATTGATAAATGCTTTAATGCCATTAAATTTAACTTCATTATGAGACGCGGTAATTATGATGCTATCATCATATAGAGAGCCTAATGGAGTAGAAGCCACACCATTAAAAAACACATCCACGCTCTCCTCCAATAGACCTTCGCACAGAGCCAGAGCCATAAAGATGCTTGAGGGGCGAGGATCCATGTTAACTCTAACTTCTGTTCCCAATTTTAACTCTGATATCATAGCCCCATAGGCCCTGCCATAAAAATAAGCGAGTTTTGGACTCATCATGTTATGGTTAACGTATGCCTGAACAACATCAGAGTATATATTTTTGAATTTACCTCGTATTCCGGAAGTCCCAAACAGCCTGAATATTTTTGATTCCTTTTTCTCCTTTTCTATTTCCTTTTTTATTGCATCAATTTCTTTACAACTTGCTTCTTTTAAAAGTTTTCTGCCCTCCTTGATTATGTTTAAATCTTCCGAAGCCTTTAGAAGCTGGGTTTTGTCTATCCCAAAGCAATCATCGACAACATCGATAAGAGAACAATTGTTATTTAAATTATTTTTCATGGTTTAAACCGGTGAATGAAATATTTTAACGACGGTTGATGGGGTATTCGCCAGAATCGCTCACAAAAGGCTGAATTAATAACCAGCGCAACTTAAGGTATTTAGAATCGCGGAACTGGCTTATGCCAATAGTCATACCTGAATGTCCCTCTTCAGGTTGGTCCCGATAGGTCCCAAACAACCTATCCCACCAGGGAAGGTTAAACCCAAAGTTGCTGTTAGTTTCTTTAGGTTTAAAAGAATGATGAACTCTGTGCATGTCTGGAGTAACAAGAAAGAGACGAACAAAACAGTCTATTTTTATAGGAATATTTATATTCCCATGGTTAAACATCGATGTAGCGTTTAGCAAAACCTCAAAGATTATCACAGCTATTTCCGATGCTCCAAGGGCCACAACAACGAAAATTTTTATCATCATTGAAATTATAATTTCAATAGGGTGAAAACGGGAGCCAGTTGTCACATCAAAATCGAGATCTGTATGATGCATAAGGTGAAGACGCCACAACAGGGGAACAGCATGAACCACCACATGCTGCATATAAATGGCAAAATCTAAAAATAAAACAGCGCAAAAAACTTTTACCGGATAAGGCATTTCGACATTATTCAGCAAGCCCCAACCTTTCTCTTCGCATAGAACAGCAATACCGACAGCCAGTATGGGGAAGGCTAAACGCAACAAAATTGTATTTAAAAATGCTATCCCCAGATTGCTGAGCCAGCGAACTTTTCTGGATTCCGTAAGAGGGCGTCTTGGCTGGAATTGTTCCCAAAGGGCAACCGCAACAAAGACCCCTAAAAAAAAACCTAATCTTATAAAACCTTCATCCATTAATAAACTCTCTCATTATTAATTTTTTCCATATAGGAGAATAAAATTATTTTATTAGACTGGATAACAAGATATACAGAATTTTTTAATTTCCTGTCTATCAATTTATTCTCAAAAAATTAAGTGCTTTTACTTAATTTTTTATTCTGCCTTGGGATAAATAGACATTGTTTAAAACTATAAGGACCTTAAAATTATTATTAGATGGAACTTTACGAAATTTTTTTTATCCAGTCCATCCAGTTATCCTGTCTAATTTTTCAGGAATTGTGATACTTATATGATCTCTCAACCAAAGCTGGAGGTTTACCGATTTTTAAATTATTTTCCCGTCATAGCAGGATTTGGCAATTCCGACATCCAATTCAGGGCGCCAAAAACCTTCAAGCCATTTGGCCCGGAAAGGGATTGTTGTTACCATACTAAAACATATGGCGACCAGCGCCAAAAAGGAAACCTTTACCCCGTTAGAGATTACGGAAACGACTGGTAAAATAATGTATCTACTTTTAGAACTATTTTGGGTCGTTCCCTATCTCTAACGGGGTGAACCGGGAATAGTATAGCATAGCAAAACCATAATAAAATTAGCGCCAGAAAGATCGTCCTTGAAAAAAAGACTTTTCAATGAAATTAATTAATATCTTAATTTTACACGGAAAAGTTTGCCGGATCTGCAAGGCATCAAGCGCGCCAACGTAGCGCCTTACTTCAAGTGTTTGATAACGTAGCAGATTCGGTAAAATCTTATGCCTTTAGACGATGGATTTTAAAAATATTAAAATACCATTAGAGTTAGCCCAGTGGGTTAAAATCATTTTTAATTAATTTATTCGGAAATATCGATAATATCTAAAGAACCAGGTATAAATTTCCTTTTTAAAAATCCATCATGCATGATTCAGGTAAAAACAAGCCCTTTCATATATTGCTGGTAAACTCCTGGGTTTATGACTTTGCCGTATTTAATCTCTGGGCAAGGCCGCTGGGTCTATTAAAGGTGGCGGAGTTTCTCAGCCAGTATAATATTGACATAACATTTATTGACTGCATGGAAGGACTTAAATCAGGGAAATATAATACAGGGAAGTATCCCAAAACCAATATTGAAAAGCCCGAGATATTAAAAGATATACCAAGGCGATATAGCCCATATGGAATGGATGTGGATTTTTTTAAGGAGAAAGTAAAAAAAGCGAGGAGCTTTGACGCTGTTTTTATTACGTCCATAATGACCTATTGGTGGCAGGGCGTCGCAAAGACAGTAGAAATTATCAGAGAGATTGACCATAAAACCTTTGTAATCCTAGGAGGGATTTATGCTACTTTGTTTCCTGAACATGCGGAAAACTTTATCAAACCCCATAAAATACACAAAGGGCCTATTAGCGAGGAGGCTGTCCATTGCGCGCTTCCAGAGGGATTAAATAAGATACGCAACCCCTTGCCCTATTACCGGAAAAACTTTTACAATCGCCTATTGTTTGCGCCAATTCTAACCTCTGTTGGCTGCCCTTTTGCATGTACCTATTGCGCTTCTCCTTTTCTTAACAAAATTTTTTCCCAAAGATCTCATGAAGATGTTCTGAAAGAGATTATTGAACTATTTAAAGCGGGTGTGAGGGATTTTGCTTTCTACGATGACGCGCTTTTGATGAATGCCAATCAGTATATCAAACCTCTTTTAAGGGAAGTGGCTCATAGAAAATTAAAGGTCAGATTTCATTGTCCAAACGGAATTCATGCAAAATTTATTGATGATGAAATTGCCTATTTAATGAAACTAACGGGCTTTAAAACCATTAGATTAGGGTTAGAAACAGTGAACGGTCTGAGACAACAGGAAACGGGCGGGAAGATAAGAACGGATGAATTTATCAGGGGGGCGGGTTTCCTGAAAAAAAATGGTTTTACAAAGAAAGAGATGGGAGCATATCTCCTTTACGGGTTGCATAAACAACCTTTGTCCGAAGTTATGGAGGGCATAAAATTTCTTATGTCTCTTGATATAGGGATAAAACTTTCTGAGTTTTCCCCTATGCCTAATACAGCCACTTTTAAAGAACTTGTCGCGAAGGGGGTTATAGATTCTGATATTGATCCTCTCCTAACAAACAATACGGTTTTTTCATACCTTTTTAGCGGCTATAATAGAAAAGAAATTGACAGACTGAAGCAATTGGCCAGGGAATACAATCAAAATTGACATAGTATCCAAAACTATTCCGAAATAATTCTATGTCTTAAACCTGCGATATTTTTTCCAAAAATAATATCTTTTGAGAAAAGGACTCATTAAATATTATGACTGCAATGTCAAACTGTGGAACTCAATTGACGCTTATAATAGATATCGGTTCCGGAACGCAGGATGTGTTATTTTATGAGACAGGAAAAGAAATTGAGAACTGTTTCAAGATGGTCCTTCCATCTCCAACCCAGGAGAAGGCAAAAAAAATCCGTGAAATTACTCAAAAAAGAGCTCCTTTATTTTTAACAGGACGCGTCATGGGCGGGGGGGCATGTGTCGCCGCAATTAAAAACCATTTAAAATCAGGTTTAGAAGTTTTTGCAACCAAATCAGCCGCTAAGACAATAAATGACAACATGGACCATGTGAAAGCCCTTGGAATTAAACTGGTGGAAAAGCCGCCAAAAGACATGGTTCCAGTTGAGCTAGAGGATGTTAATATTGATCAATGGAGACGCTTTTGCGAACTCTGGTCCATAAGATTACCTGATCAATACGCAGTAGCGGTTCAGGACCATGGCGAAAGCATGGAACTTTCTAATCGCCATTTCCGAATGATGCGATGGCGCGCTTTCATGGATTCCGGCGGCCGATTTGAAGATCTTATTTACAGACAGCCGCCCGTAGATTTAACGCGTATGAAGTCCGTTCGGGAGAGTCTAAACCAAAATGTAATTTTGATGGATACGGGGGCCGCAGCAATATGCGGGGCTCTGGAGGATCCTGCTTTAGCGGCCCTTAAGGAGAAAGGCCTGGTGATTGTGAATCTTGGCAATAGTCATACCCTTATTGCCCTGGTCCTGGGAGGCAAAGTCACGGGACTCTGTGAACACCATACTTCCATGTTGACCCCCTCTAAACTCTCCCATCTAATTGACCGTATAGTAACGGGTTCCCTTACCCACCAGGAAGTTTATGATGATGGCGGACACGGAGTGGCCTTGGCAAAAAAATTTTCGGGCATGGGTTTATCTCCCATGACTGCGGTTACGGGCCCAAAGCGGTCGCTCTCGGAGTCCCTCCATTTTTACAAAGCTGTTCCCCATGGGGATATGATGCTTTCCGGCTGCTTTGGTCTTTTAAGGGCGGGACGCCAAATCGGTTTTATCTCTCATAATCTCAAGGGTTGAAATAATAGGCAGGAGGTCGCTTCATTGGAATTATTCCATTTTTTTTGATATTCCTTTTTAAAGAAAAATGATGCTAAAATACTATCAGTTAAGAAATAGTAGGGTTTTTACCTCGTTAGAGAAAATCACCGACTCCTGTCGGTGGTATGGATTATTCCTTATAGATAGTGGTTCTCCCCGTTAGAGATTACGGAAACGACTGGTAAATTAATGTGCCTACATTTAAAACTATCTTGAGGCGTTCCCTATCTCTAACGGGGTTTACTGTAAAATTTCTCCAGTATTATTTTATTTTTACAAAAAAATAAATGATGCATCTTAATCCAAGAAAGAGTTTAAAAACAGAGTTTTTTCTTTTGATTTTATTTGGCTCTATGGTTCCTGCTCTTCTCCTTCTCTTTTTTTATACCAACCAACTTCAGGAAAGTCTCCATACAACCATTGTTGAAAAAACAGAACAGGTTGGGATTAAAGTGGTCCATTCCGACTTAGATTTTTTGATCGCCGATTTTAAATTCAAAGTAGTAGCGCTATCAAATGAAGAGTTTTTAATGGAGCTGATGGATACTGGCGAAAATGCGATTAAAAACTTGAAAGATTTAATAGCCTACAGAAAAAGGGTCACCGCGTCAAAAGCCATAACCATTTATAATAATCAGGGAATAATGATGGCATCTTCTGATAAAGCAACCGCTAAAAACCTTAATATGCATGAGGTGGACAGGATTGAATCTAAAAAGGAAGAAATAATGCCGGTAGTAACCTTTTTCAGCATTGAAAAGGGCAGAGGTTTTAAGCTGGATGTTTACGTCCCTGTGATAGAACCTTTTTATAAATATTTGCTGGGTATCGTCAAGGAAACCATTTTTGTGGATAAAGTTTTTATACAAAAAATAAAGCAGAAAACCGGATTTGAAGTGGCCCTGTTTTTTGAAGGGATGCCACTCATACATACATCTGAAACTCCTCCTATTCTTGATTCTTCGATTTTTAGCAAGCTTATTCAAACTAAAAAGATGGTTGTCCAGAGTACTCTTTTTCTAAATGATATTCCTTATCACATGGCACTTCAGCCTGTTGTCAACGAAGATGGGACCGTTTTTGGCGCGATAGGAATATTTGCTTCCGAGGAAGTTATAGGAAAAAATCTAAAGTTGGCAAAGAAAATATCCATTATCACCGTTCTGGGGATTATTGCCTTCTCTCTTGGAGTAAATTATTATTCAGCCAAAAAACTGACCGAACCCATCCTCAAGGTCGTAAAAGCCCTTCGTAAAATCGCCAATAGAGACCTCGGCCAGAGGATAAAAGTAAATGATCAAAATGAAATAGGCGAACTGGCTCATTCCTTAAATATTATGGCAGAAGACCTGCAGAAAACCACCGTTTCAAGGGATTATGTTGATAATATTCTTAGAAGTATGATAGATACCATGATTGTGGTTGATGCTGATGGCAGGATCAGAACTGTGAACAAGGCAACGCGCGAATTGTTGGGATTTAAGGAGGAGGAACTTATTGGAAAACCTATAAAAAATTTTATTGGTGATTATATTGCTCAGGATTCTAAAAATCCAAAATTATCAGATAATATGGTCGTGTCAAGTTATGAAACTGTTTACCGGACAAAGGAAGGAAATTTTATTCCCGTTCTTTGCTCCTGCGCGGTGATGAAAAATAAAGAGGGGGCATATGAGGGAATTGTATTAGTTTCTAAAGATATTAGCCAGCTCAAGCAGGCAGAAGTCAGCTTAAGAAATAAAGCTAAGTTAGTATCCCTGGGAGAACTGGCCGGCGGAGTTGCTCATGAGGTAAGAACATGTTTGGGAGGAATGATGAATTATTCCACCCGCATAATTGAAAACATAAAAAATAAAGACCAAACCACTCGCCAGATTAAAATTCTTCAAGAAAACTTATCAGAATGGCTGGCAAAACAAAATTATGATAAATTGCCAGCTTTGAAAAAAGAATTAGATGCCCTTTTCACTCATGCCAATAAGTATGAGGAGAGATTAAGAAAAAATAGTAAAGGCATTAATGAAATGGGACTGAGAGGAATAAAAATTACTTCTGATTTATTGGCGTTCTCTAAAAAGCGTCCTCCCCAGATGAAACCCGCCATCATATATGATCTAATTGAATTCATCCTTGAAATAGTCAGGAGCGATTTTGAAAAATCTTATATCGAAATTTCAGCTGAATACGAGCCTGGTTTGCCGCCAGTAAACATTGATGAGGACCAAATAAAACAGGTTATTTTGAATTTTTTATTAAATGCAAAAAACGCAATAAATGGAACCGGCAAAATAAGGATCCGGGCGGGCCTGGTTCCTTCCAAAGATTTTTTGGAAATTCTTGTTTCAGATACCGGCCGTGGAATTCCGGATGGGGAAATGGATAAGATATTTGACCCGTTTTTTACAACCTCAGAAAAAGGCACAGGTTTGGGTTTAAGTATCAGTTATGGAATTATCCAAAATCACATGGGCAAGATCAGTGTTGAAAGTAAAGTAGGCAAAGGATCAACATTTAAGATTCATTTGCCCTTAGATTTAGACTCAGCAAAGTAACAGTGGGAGAATTTTTAATTCTAATAAAAAAAGTCTGTTTTTTGCCAAATTGTTACCCTGAAACGATAGATAAAATAATAATTTTATGGTTTAATTTACAATATATTAATATCGAAAAAATAGGTTGAAACATAAAGCGGCCAAGGGGCCGCAACCACAATTCGGCAGAGAAAGCCGAATTGGACGGATTCCGAAGGAAGGCCGCCCAAAGGGTTGAGCCCAAGGATGGGCGAAATCAAATAGGGCTGCCGCTCTGGAGAATAAACAAAAAACCTTCTTAAAAAAGAAGTTTTTACAGTGTAATAGAATAATGCCAGAAAAAATATTAATTGTTGATGATGAATTATCCTTTAGGGAGTTTCTTTCCGAAACCCTTGAAGATGCCGGCTATTTAGTAAACAACGCCGGTTCTGGCAAGGAAGCTCTGGAAGCAATGATGGGCCATCCCCCTGATATTATGATTACCGATATTAATATGCCTGAAATGAATGGCATAGAACTTATGAGCAATGTTAAAAAACATGACCCCAATATTATTATTATAGTGATGACCGCTTATGCCAACCTGGAGACAGCCAGGGCCGCAATTAAGCATGGAGCATATGATTTTATTCTAAAGCCTTTCAAAATAGATGAGATACTTACAGCTATTAATAATGCCACCAAAAGAAATCAACTAATCGTCGAAAATGCAAAGCTGAAAGAAACTCTTTCTTTATATGAAGTTTCTAAAACTATAATCAAAACCATTGCATTGAAAGATCTTCATCGATTGATTTTGGATTCTGCATTAAATCTAACAAAAGCGACCAGGGGCTCCTTGATGATCCTGGATGAAAAAGGGAAAGAATTAACTATAAAATGCTCTGTAGGGATAGAAAAGGACATAGTGGAAAAATGCCATGTAAAAATAGGAGAAGGAATTGCTGGTCGGGTCGCTGAGGAAGGAAAACCAATTTTTACTAATGACATAAACAATGATCCAGGCTTAAAAAATTTATCTCGCGGTCTTCCAAACAAATCATTCCTGAGCGCCCCGATAATTGAGTTAGAAGGGGAAAGACTCCTATCTATCCCTTTAAAAACAAGTAAAAAACTTATTGGAGTTTTAAACATTTCCAATCCAAAATCCGGCAAAATCTTTACAGAAAGCGATCTGTATCTTATTTCTATTTTAGCCGGCCAGGCTGCGATATCGTTAGAAAATGCCCAACTATTTAAAAATATTGAAGAAACCTATTTAAGCACAATGAAGACTTTCTCATTAATGCTGGAAGGCAAAAGCCCTTATACGCAAGGGCATTCTGAAAGAGTAGGAGAGTACGCTATTGCAATCGCAAAAGAGATGCAGTTAAATTCAGAGGAGATAAACACAATCAAACAAGGAGCCATCCTTCATGATATTGGGAAAATCGGGATTAGTGATGCTATTCTTAATAAGAAGGGCAAACTCACTAATGATGAATATAACACCATTAAAAAACATCCAGAAATTGGATTTGAAATGGTTAAACCAATAAAATTCGTGAAGAAAGCCCTTCCCATAATCAAGCATCATCATGAAAGAATGGATGGAAAAGGTTATCCGGACGGGAAAACCGGGGGGAATTTGTCTTCTCTGGAACGGATCTGTATGGTAGCCGATGCTTTTGACGCAATGAGATCGACCCGTCCTTATCGAAAATCATTAACCGAAAAGGAAATTCTTAATGAGCTGGAGAGCAATGCGGGGACCCAATTTGATAAGGAGGTTATCACAGCCCTCATTAGAACCGAAAAATCCTTATTTCAAGAGAGGCAAAATATTGAGAATGCCATTTCTACCTAAATTTCCATCCCATGGAAGCGTTTTCTCAATATCTAATAAACTTCATTTTTTCATAGCGATGCAAAATAACTAAATTCCAATGGGAACTGTTCAAAAACAATTACTGATGGCCATATTTTGGCGTATGATGCAGTGATTACGACAAAAAAAAAGGGAACGTACCATAAATAAAATATAGCGCGCTCCCTTATAATTAATTAGCTCATATTAATTAAACCACCTTGACATTTGAAGCCTGAGGCCCTTTGGGGCCATCCGTTACATCAAATTCTACAGCCTGTCCTTCATCGAGAGTTTTATAACCACCTTCCTCAATGGCCGAGAAATGAACAAATACATCCTTGCCAGACTCCGGAGTAATAAATCCATACCCCTTGTTGGAGTTAAACCACTTTACTGTACCCTTCATCCACTGCTCACCTGCCTTACGTAAGAAAAATTTGAAGCTCGGACCTCCCAAAGGCCTTCACAAATACCGGCAAATACCAAATCTCAGAAAACAAACTTCAAACTTACAGTTGGATAATATCAAGTATAAATATATTTTGCAATAATTTTATTGAAATTAATATTTTTCAACCGTAAGATCAGATTTGTCCGAAATGAGTTTCATATTCTATCCATCAAGTCAACCACTAACTAATTTTCCAAAGATACAAGGAGATTATTTTGTGAATTTTGAGTTTTCAACTATCGCGGGATACAAATAGCCTGCCCCAAAATCTTTGTCTACGGCCAATGTCCCTTCAGCGACAACGATAGAACCTAACTCGGCAATTTCTTTCTCCGAGGTAAAAGTAATATCGCTACTTCCTTCTTGACCAGTGCCATCTTGAATGTGAATCCAATTTCTTTTCATAATATTAAGAGAGACTTTCACCACTTTTCCCCGGACTTTAATTATCTTCCCATTCAGCTCACTTTTTTTAGAATAAAGCTCTTCTAAAGTATAACCTCCTTCAACTTTTTCAATAGAGCCCGGCTTGGGGGTTTCGATGATTTTAGATTTAGGGATATTAAGTGTATTTTGCGGTTGAAATGACATTCCAGGTCTTGAAGCAACTGTTGCTTCTCCTTGTACCGCAACATTGGACGTAAGATTAATGTTATTAATAAAAAGTATTTTATCAAAAGTCTTATTTAAGCTTTTACTTTGAAATTGATTCATCCATGACCCATCGGGGAAGCTTACGTGATCCCCTACTTTTACTTTGGTCTGAGGAACTGCAACCCAGAATTTTTTCCCACTCTCTTCAACTTCCATATAAGTGTACCCTGCAGAATTCATTGTGTCGCGAATTATAGCAAAATGCAAAACTTGTTTTGCGACTTCTGGCGGCATTTGAACGCTTGCTTCAGGAGTAGCGGCGGGTTCTTTAACCTCAGTCTTTTCCTTGCACCCAATTCCAATAGAAATGAATACAACATAAAAAGCGAAAATAAACTTAAACTTCATTGATATTTCTCCTATAATAATCTGGCCATTTAAATCCAAAATATTTAGCCGTTAAAATTAAATAAAGTCCACAAGCGACATTCTAATGCTTAGTGTAATCTGAGAATAATAAATAGTAAACCTAATTTTATCAAGATAAAGCGATCAATCGCTTAAACCTTTTTAAAGCTATATCAGAAACAGATGTTAAATATTTTATTTTATGCTCCTAATGCGTTTAATGCAGATTCTTGGAATTTATGATTCAAAATAGGCAACAAAAACATATTGCCAACTATGTCATAGTATGGTTGCCAACTATCTCATATTGCGGTTTAATCTTTTACTTTTCTTCTTTGCCCTCGATGGTAGCGCCTGAGTTGTTTCCGGGGCAGGATAAAATTTTCCATTTTTTTGAATTTGGTTTCTTAAGCCTCTTGTTTTTCTTTTCAATAAAAAAAACTTTTTTAGGGGCTAGTTTAAAAGTTTTAGTCGTAATAACCATTTTATTTACCGCTTTATATGGGATTAGCGACGAAATCCACCAATATTTTGTGCCGGGAAGAGAATCATCAATAGGCGACGCATTGGCTGACTTTTCTGGAGCAATTATTTTTCAAGGCAAAAAATTATTAAAAAGATTTTAAGATGGCGACTTTAAGAAGGCCTATCAGTTCTTTCGAAAATCAAAATCAGTTTCTGAAAGTCGTTTTTGTATTTCTAGGATTATTCGGTTTCCATCATCCACACTGCTTGCCTCAAATGTTACTGAAAAACGAACAAAAGCTCCCGCGTCATCCCATGGCACTGTGGAAATTAATTTTTCTGTAATTAAGTACTCAGAAAAATCTTCCGCTGACGCAAAACGTTTTCCTCCTTTTACTCCCTTCGGAGCCTTTACATAAAGATAAAATGTCCCCGCGGGCTTCCTTACGCTAAAACCAACGCTATTTAACGCATTCACTAACAATTCTAATCTGCGTTTATACTTCATTTTGATTTCTTCGGTAATCTCAGGATGCTCCAGAGCGTAGATTCCAGCTTTTTGAATCGCAATGAATTGACCTGAATCATAATTGTCTTTCACATTGGCAAACCCTTTTACTAACAACTCATTTCCTGCCACAAATGCAAGTCTCCATCCAGTCATATTGAATGCCTTCGATAGGGAATGAATCTCGATCCCCACATTCTTGGCCCCGGGAATTGACAAAAAGCTTAAAGGTTTTTCAGTGTAAGACAGAGCTGCATAAGCCGCATCCTGCACCACCGCAATATTATTTTCTCCGGCAAAATCGATGACTTTCTTATAAAAATCTTCAGTTGCTATTGCTCCTGTGGGATTATTGGGATAATTGAGATAAAGCAACTTGGCTATTTTTTTTGTATTGGCATCAATAGCATCCAAATCCGGAAGGAAATTATTTTCCTCTTTCAGTGGAAGGTTAACCACTTCTCCATTGTGCCATTTCGTATGAGTTGCCATAACAGGATAACCAGGCGCCGTCATTAGTGTGATATCCCCTGGGTTAATACAAATGGCAGGAATCATAGCTAAAGCGGATTTAGAGCCTATTGAGTGGTTGATGTTTCTTTCAGGATCAAGATTCTTGACGCCAAAATTTGTGGCAAGGTATTTAGCCGCGGCCAATTTAAAACTAGATACCCCATTGTCCGCATAACCCCTGTTTTCAGGTTTCGCGGTTTCTTCCTGCATCTTTTTAACTACCCCTGAATAAGCCATATCATCTGGTTCGCCAACCCCAAGGTCCAAAAGCTCCTTGCCCGGGTTTTGGGCTATGGCTTTTTTTTTGGCCCGTTTTATTTTTTCAAATTTATATATTTTTGTATCTTTGCCAAACATAGGCCCTCCCAGCCTATCCGCAAAGAGATTTTGTATATAACTTTCTTTATCTGTCAATTAAAACCTCCATATTATTCAATTTAAATCCAAGGGCTATTTGCATAAATGTTAATTTGATAAATTTTGCTTATACACTTCGTACATAGTTGTAAAACTTCCGGGGAATCTACCAGCGGTGGCCGTGGAAAACTCCGCAACGATTTTAGCCACAGTTCCGCTGAAATAAGTTCCGATTCCATTTTTAGTCCTCAAAGTAAAGAATCCACGCCCAGAAGACGTGGTTTTTTATGTTTAAATAAATTATCAGTCTCATTAAGGCGATAGCATATTTAAAGTTTATCTATCACCTCAAATCCAAAAGAATCTATTTCTTTTACAAGCTCATTAGCCCGACGAAAAGAATTTATTAAAATGGGAGAAATTATAGAAACAGTTTCATTAATTATTGAATGAAAACTCCATCTCACATTTTTTGAAAATTTATTTTGGAATGAAAAATTAATGTTATTTATCTCTTGAAAAATAATAGGGATAAATTTTATCGAAATTAATATCATCAATGAAAGTTTTTTTACTGGAAAATTTAATGCCTTTAGAGGGCTCAAAAAACATTCCAGAGTATTTACCAGCTTTTGAGGCGATGTTGTAAAGGTCGCTATGGAAGATAACCATATGAGGTTAATCAGCCTTAAATTAATTATAATTCCCTGCTGAAATCCTTCATAAGTTAAATCGATAGCTCCAAAAAATAGTGAAATAGGCCGACCTGGTGTAAAGAATAAATGGAAAAAAAATGTGAATAAAAACAAAAAAAGAAATGGCCTAAGGGATTTGATTAATAGGATAAGCGGAATTCGGCCCAATTTGCAGAGGATAACGGAAAAAAAACCAACTAATAATAATAAATAATCTGTCTGAAGAATGCTTGAGCTAATCATCAAAGTTATCACAAGAAGGAACTTTAATTTAGGCTCCATCCTGTGCATTAAGGAATCGTGGGGCAGGTAACTTCCTAAAGTAATGTCATGAAATCCATTTTTCATTTTATTGCACATTGGTTATTTGTACTTTTTTGTTATATGTCGAAATAACATCTCCCCTGCTGAGCATTCCGATTACACGGTCAGGTTTTTCTGGATCAACAACCGGAAGTTGAGTCGCGCCAATCGACGCAAATTTTTCAAGAGCTTCATTCAGGTTGTTTTTAGGGAATAAACTTACAACATCCGTTGTCGCCAAATCTTTTGCCACCACTAGCCCTTTCAGACCTTCTTCGAACATTACTTCGCGAATATTTGCCAGAGAGAGAATACCAACCATGCGGTTATTTGAATTTACAACTGGAAAGTTCCAATTTTTTGAATTGGATATAATATTCAATATTTTTCTAAAAGAAGTATTTTCTGAAATTACCTCGAAATTTTTGTTTACAATACCGCTAACCTTAAGAGAACCCATGATGGAGACTTCCCGACCTTTATGGATGTTAATGCCTAACTTGCGTAAATTCCAGGTATAAATTGAATCTGGAGATAGGTAGCGAGCTATAGAGGTAGAAATTATACAACTCACCATAATTGGCACAATAATTTGATATTCGTTGGTTATTTCAAAAAGAATCAAAATATTTGTCATCGGGGCATGAGCAGCTGCTGCGAAGACTGCCCCCATACCCACCAAGGCGTATGCTCCTTTAGTGGCAGTAATAGCAGGAAAAAGAAAATGTACCAATGAACCAAAGACGCTTCCCAACACTGACCCAACAAATAAGGAAGGGGCAAAAATGCCACCCGATCCACCCGAACCCAAAGTAATGGAAGTTGCCAAAATTTTTACAAAAATCAAAAAGAATGCGATGTACCAGACCACGTGCCCATAGAGGGCCTGACGGATGTTTTCATACCCATTCCCCAAAATTTGAGGGAAAAAGATGGCCAAACAACCAAGAACAAATCCTCCAAGCGCTGGTTTTAAGATGGGGTGAATTTTTACCTTTTTTTCAAAAAAATCTTCGAACTTATAGAGAGTAACGACAAAGAATCGGGCAATAAGCCCACTTAAAAGACCTAATATTATATAGAAAATAATTTCCCAATAACTGATAATTTGATAGGCCGGTACTAAAAATTCTGGATTATTGGCATGAAATGCGTGAGAAATTGCGGTGGCAGCAACGGAAGATACAATAATAGGCGTAAATGTACTAATTGTAAATTCGCCCATCACTATTTCCATGGAAAACAATACGCCTCCCAATGGGGCATTAAATATGGCTGCTATACCACCTGCTGCGCCACAACCAACTAAAATTTTCATTCTTTCCGCGGATATATTAAACAACTGCCCAAAGGTGGAGCCAATAGCTGAGCCAATTTGAACGATTGGTCCTTCTCTCCCAGCGGAACCACCAGAACCGAGGCAAACTGCGGAAGCCAGAGACCTTAAAAAAATAGTTCTTTTCTTAATTACGCCGTTTTTCAAAACGATCGAACGCATGACTTCGGGGATTCCATCACCTTTTGCTTCGGCAGGGAAAAAATAGGTTAAAGGACCAATTAGAAGGCCTCCTGCCATGGGAATTAAAATAATAAGGTACCATGATAGGGAGGTAGTATTTAGAACCTCAAATCTGCCAATAAAAAAAATATCTCTAAAAAATAGAATTAACAACCTAAAAAACTCAGCGCCAAAACCGGTGCAAACACCTACAACACCCCCTAATATTATCATGTTAGGGTCTTTTTCAATCAAAAAGCGATACAACGGCGAGCCTATATTCTTTTTTAAAAATTTCGCAATATTTTTCCAAATCATAATTTATCTAAATTTCAAAACTTTTTAGAAATATTATATTTATAAGGTCTTTAAGACAACAGCGCTCTTGGGAATTGTGAAATGTCGCAAGCATTCCAGTATTCCAAATTATGAACGAAGCAAATTGATATTTCAGGAAACCTTATTGCAAATTAAGCATTGAACCTGCTTAGGAAGTTTATACCTCTTAAGCCTAAGATTAATTGCTGGAGGGTTTTTAAGTAAATTTATATCCCTGAGCCATCCTTATAACTCGACAGATGAATTTTACATTCTTTTTTGGCGGAGTCATCTTCCAATTCCCATCTCCATCTCGCCTTTCTTATGTCCTCATTTACAAGAGAAAGGGTTGTGCAAGGCTGCTTGCATCCTATAGAGGTATAGCCTTGCGAATAAAGCGGATGTATAGGGACATTTCTTTTTGCCATGTATTCATCTATCATCGTCTCAGTCCAGGAATAAAGGGGAGAAACTTTTACAATATTTTTTCCTTCTATATCAATTCGCTGAATTTTTGGGAGAGTGCTTCTAAATTTCGATTGATCTTTTCTCAAACCGGTAACCCAAACGGTTAAAGTTTTTAATGCTTCATACGTGGGTTCTACTTTTCTAATATTGCAACAGTAATTTCTCTTTGATGGGCTTTCAAGAAAAAGGTATTCTCTCCAGTGAGATTGCTTAATCATTTTTTCAAGCCGCTCCTCATTGGGATTGAATATCTCAATTTTGTTATTATGAAGCTTTTTAGCATAACGATCCTCTACCTCTTTCATAAAACTGATGGTTTCTGGAAAAAGCCTGCCAGTATCAACAGTAAAAACTCTAATTTTATCAACTACTTGGGACGCAATATCCATAATAACCAGTCCCGTTTTTTGCAAAGAAGTGCCTATAGCGGCCTGTGTCCCAAATTTCTCAAAAATATCTTTCAGTAAATTTTCAGCATCTAGGGCGGACCATTTTTCAATGATTTTATCAATATTTTCAAATTTCATATTATACATAAAAAATCCCTAACTCTTTTAAAACTTACTATTTTAATAGGATACTATTCTAAATGTCAATATTTGAATTGTTCTCTGTTCCCTAAAACGGAAATAGAAAAGAGGAAAGTGTCTGCAACAAAAATGTAGGTAAATTTGACAAAAAACGTTTTTTTACCCTGCAATCTGTTTGCTTATAAGCAGACAGATTATAGTTAGGAGCTAATAAAAAAATCTTTAGTAGCATTGAATGCCAAGATGGATAACACAGGTGTTCCGGCGGTCCAATCAGAAACAGTAAATTGAAAAAGCAAGGATGAAGATGGTGTTGCTAAGACAAGAGAAGTCAAATTAGGTTGCGTTTTTACACAAACAATTTTTTATAAAAAAGGGTATCCTGTGGGAGATGAAAAGTCTACCTGCTATTTAAGGACCATAGAAACAGCCGGGGATTTTTCATCTCGTATCTATGCAGAATCTATCCGTCAAGGCGCCCAGAGGGCGGAAAAACTTTGTGTCATTAGGGATGGAACGCCATGGATAGGGAATATTGCTGATGAACAATTTTATGGAGCGATTCAGATTATTGACCTTTGTCATGCCCGTGAACACTATAGGAATGTAGCCAAAATAGCTTTTGGTAAAGATAAAGAAAGAAGGCAATGGGCCCATAAGCGGCGCAAAGAATTGGACTAGTGGAAAAGTAGAAAAAATAATCAACTTAATCCCTGAATTACCTGCTTCTTCTAAAGAAGAAAAAGAATTATTCGGAAAAGAGGCTAACTGTTTTGATAAAAATAGATAAGGTATAATGAATTCTGCAAAGAAGAGCTTTTTGTCGACTCCGGTGTATTGGAGGCAGCATGTCCTACAGTAATCGGACAAAGATTAAAACAGTCCGGTATGCATTGCACTAAAGGACCTAATAACATTTTAGCGCTACTTTGCTCCTTTTTTAGTAATCGTTGGGAGGATTTTTGGGAATATCGGGCATGTCTCTGAATTCCTTACCAACAAATATGTCGTGCACCCACCCTTGCATTAAGTATTGACATAAATTCACCTATTAGATAACATGCAAAGCTTAATTTATATTTGGTATTAATTGTGGGCCGCTAGCTCAGCTGGTAGAGCAACGCCCTTTTAAGGCGTGGGTCGATGGTTCGAATCCATCGCGGCTCACTTTTTTGTATTGATAGAAGGAAGGGATTTAAAGCTTCCAAAGGTTTCAATTTAAACCCTTTTTCCGTCCCCATCGTCTAGTGGCCCAGGACACCGCCCTTTCACGGCGGCGACGGGGGTTCGACTCCCCCTGGGGACGCCATCTAAATCAATGAGTTACAGACGCCCTCCCCTTTAGGGGACCTTCCATTGTAGTCAAATTGTAGTCAATCTTATCCAGAACACTAATAGAAGATTGAGGGTTCTCAGGTTTTAGATGAGCATACTTTTGTGTCATTCGCCCATCTTTATGCCCCAATAGTTTTTGAACAAGGAAAAGATCAACCCCTCTTTGGACCAATTGTGAAGCAAAATCATGTCTTAAATCATGCCAGCGGAAATCTGCAATCCCAACTTTGTTACATGCGTTTTTAAAAGATCTTCTATTAAACGGACATTGAAGAATACTATTATTAAAGAGAAACTGGCAAATTCTATATCAAGGATTATTTTATCCGTGGAACTTCTAAATCAATAAGAAGTTGGGCCAACCTTTCCATTTCTTTCGCAAATTCTTCAGGATCAACAGGTTTTTTGATAAATCGAAGGCATCTGAGATTTTTGCATTTCTCAATGTCTTCTTGTTTATCACTTGTGGATATTACTATAACTTGGATTTTTTTCAATTCAGTATCTTTGTTTAAACTTTCCATCACTTCACAGCCACTCACCACGGGCAACTTCAAATCAAGGAGTAGAATGTAGGAGGTGTTACTTTGGCGATGAGGGCCGCTCCCATGCCTAAACAGATAGTCAAGAACTTTCTGTCCGTCAGAAAAATTGATCATTTGGTTGCCAATTCCATTTTGTTTAAGGTAAATCTTTATTAAATCAGCATGCCCAGGTTCATCTTCCGTTAGGAGTATTATGGTATCCTTTTCCATAGTTAACTAACATTCTTTTCAGCCACTATAGGCAGCGATACATAAAATTTACTTCCATTCTCTGGTTCGGATTCAACCCATACTTTTCCTTTGTGCCCGTTCACAATCTTCTGAACGATTGCCAACCCGATCCCCTCTCCCTTAGAATCTTCATGAGCTTGATGGAATATATTAAATATCTTTTGTTGGGCTGGTTTTGGAATTCCGATTCCGTTATCCTTTACACAGTATATCACTCGGCTGTCTTCTGCTTTCCCAGATATTGATATCATTCCTTTTCTATCCTTACTCATGTACTTCAAAGCATTTCCAATGAGATTAGAAAAAACCTGATCAATCTGAATCCTGTCAGCTATACATGGTGGCAATTCCAGCACTTCAATTTCTACTCCATTTTGTTGTATCTGATAATCAAATTGCTTTATTAATTGAGGTAGTAGTTTATTCATATCAGTTGGAGTCATATTCATTTTAGCCC
>Ga0255058_10000507_pt1 | contig 22948 bp, 23 predicted proteins | sample Cases_109_9_MG_FD_188637 | JGI IMG/M metagenome (GOLD analysis project Ga0255058, IMG submission 188637) | Seawater microbial communities from Amundsen Gulf, Northwest Territories, Canada - Cases_109_9 | ecosystem: Environmental > Aquatic > Marine > Gulf | place: Canada: Northwest Territories... | reverse complement strand
GACCTGGGCAAACCATGTTCCGCTACTGGGCAGCGCCGGCCTGGAAATTCAGTCCTACCCGTTTTACGACGCGGAGAACAAAGGCATTCGTTTCGACGCGATGCTGGAAGCACTCAATGGAGTGCCCAGGAGCGACATAGTCCTGTGTCATGGCTGCTGTCACAACCCGACTGGCATGGATCTGAGCAGGAACCAATGGCAGGCGGTAGCCGACGTCATCGTCGAACGAGACCTGGTGCCTTACATCGACATCGCATACCAGGGATTTGCCGACAGCCTCGAGGAGGACGCATATCCCGTGCGACTCCTGTTCGAACGAGTGCCGGAGATGGTTGTGTCGAGCTCCTGCTCAAAGAATTTCGCTTTATACCGCGACCGTGTCGGATCCTTGTCGATAGTTTCCAAAGACGGCAAGACCAGCGCAGCCATCAGAAGCCAGGCATTGAATATCGTAAGAACCATGTACTCGATGCCGCCGGATCACGGTGCCTCCGTCGTCAGTCATATCCTGAACACTGCAGATCTTCGCGAAGAGTGGATGGGCGAGCTGACCGGCATGCGGCAACGTTTGAAGGACATGCGTGCGTTGCTCGGCGCATCGCTGCGCGACGCAGCTCCGGATCACGATTTCTCGCACATTGAGCGAGCGTACGGAATGTTTTCCTACGTCGGACTATCGCCTGGTCAGGTGGAGACTCTGAAGAAGGACGCAGGCATCTATATGGTGAACTCCAGCCGCATCAACATCGCCGGGATTACCAAGGACAACGTCGAACACCTCGCAAGTTCGATCGCTGCCGTCCTTTAATTACTCTATTGTCTTAGGAATGCGATCACGCGGATGCTGATTGCGGCCAGAATGAGTGCGATAACAATCTGGCGAATCAGGCTGTCGGGGTTGGCAACTAAATTATTGCTTAGCGTGAATGTAAACGTGCCGCCGATCCAATAAAGCCCGGCCTTGTGCAGACGCCGCCATGCGTCCGGCCCGATTGCTGCTGCCGGTGCGTCGAACGATGTAATCAGCATTAGATACAGAAACGAGTACGCCACTCCGCCAATAAAGAGATTGTGCCAAGGAATGTGCAGGCCAAGCACATAATTGATGATAAGCACCAGGTGCACGGTATGGCTGCCGGCAAGTGCGATGCCGAAGTAGCGGCGGTTTTTCTTCAGCGTACTCGTCAGGTGCGTGTCGACCAGTTGTCGCATCGGCCTCGCGATGAACAGAAGGAGATAAATCAGCAATGATGAATATGCCGTGAGGCGCAGTGCCAGGACGACAGTAGCCTCGTCTGTGCCGTTCTTATCAAAGATCGTCAGCACAACTGCGCCGACTGCCAACATCGTTGACAGCAGAACCGTCCAGTTCCTTTGGGCGCTTGTTATCTCAGTTTCCCTCTTCGATCTGCAGGTGGACCAGGCTGCGGGTGCCAATCTGAAGCCGCGACGTCACGCCGGCATTCAGTTCGAGAACGTAAGAGACCGGTTCTGCGGAGCTGATCGATTTCAGCGAAAGCGGCTCCGTATCGGCGGCGATATTGGAAATTGTACCGTCCCCGCGAATGAACAGAATATCCAGCGATATATAAGTGTTCTTCATCCACATGGAATGCAGATTCGGTTGGCTGTAGCTGAATAGCATGCCACTGAACTCCGGCAGCTGACGAACATGCATCAGCCCGCGAATCTGCTGTTCCCGGCTGGTCGCGAGATAGACGTCGAAGCGGTAACAGGCGTCCTTTTCTGCCTCGATAATAATTGTGCCGGAATCGAAGGCACTCGAGAGTTCATCGGCATCCGGGATTTCCTGGCCCAGCGCCTGAAAGGTGGCAAACACCGCCAGGATCCAGGCGCAGCGCCACATCCGGGCGCATTTTATTCGATTATTTTGCAATGAATTCGGACTTTTGTGGTCGTAGAGGGGGCATTATTACTCAAGCCTGGTCCAACAGGAGCAAAAAAACCGGTGACTGGTTGGCGTACCAGCGCATCATCACTACAATGGCACGCCTTTTCGGCCTTCGGAGCCCTAAATGAGCCTCATAGAACAATTCCAACAACTCGAAGCTCACGCCAGTAATCTCATCGTTGGCCAGGCACAATTGATCAACAGGATGCTGATCGCGCTGCTGTGCGATGGCCATTTGCTTGTTGAAGGCGCACCGGGCCTGGCCAAGACCCGCGCTATCAAAGTCCTGGCGGAAAGCATCGAGGGCGATTTTCATCGTCTGCAATTCACGCCCGACCTGTTGCCGGCCGATCTGACCGGCACCGATATATACCGACCCCAGGACGGCACCTTCGAATTCCGCAAAGGCCCGCTTTTTCACAACCTCATTCTTGCCGACGAGATCAATCGCGCGCCTGCAAAGGTACAGTCCGCGTTGCTGGAATCGATGGAAGAAAGGCAAATCACGGTCGGCGAGCGCAGCTACACACTGCCGGATCTGTTCATGGTGATGGCGACGCAGAACCCGATTGAGCAAGAGGGTACCTATCCGCTGCCCGAAGCACAGCTCGACCGCTTTCTCCTGCATGTCGTCGTCGGCTATCCGTCCATCGAAGACGAACGCCGCATACTCGTCCTGAATCGCGATGAGGCAAAGGCCGGTGAGCGCGACGCGTTCGCACCGCCGGAGCTTCTGCCAGAGGTCTCTGTCATGGGCGCGCGCCAGGCGATCCTCGACCTGCATCTTGCGGACGAACTCGAGCAATACATCGTCAATCTCGTGGTATCGACCCGCAATCCAGGCGTCGTCCACGACTCCCTTGAGGGCCAGGTCCAGTATGGCGCAAGCCCCAGGGCCTGCATGGGCATAGATCGCTGCGCTCGTGCACGCGCCTGGCTACAGGGCAGAGACTACGTCGGTCCGGAGGATATCCAGGCAGTCGCGCCGGACGTGTTAAGACACCGGCTGGTCTTAAGTTTTGAAGCCGAGGCGGACGGCGTCACGCCCGATTCGATCATTGAGCGCTTATTGGACGGCGTCGGCGTGCCCTAGCAGGTACCGGTCATGCGCCACGACAAACTACCCGCAGATGCATCGCCTGTCAGTGTCAGTCAGGCCGGATTGATTCGGCTCAGCGGGCCTGCACGGGTTATCGCACTGGACGTGCTCCGCGTCACTTCCCTGCAGACCGGCGCTTATGTCTCGCATTTCCGCGGTCGTGGCATGGAGTTTGACGAGTCGCGGCCCTACCAGCCCGGCGACGACCCGCGCAACATCGACTGGCGGGTAACGGCACGCAGTACCGAGGCGTATACGAAGCTCTTTCGGGAAGAGCGTGAACGGCCGGTGCTCGTCGTCGTCGATTTAAGAAGCAGCATGCATTTTGCGACGCAGGGATCGTTCAAGTCGGTCGTTGCGAGCCGTGCTGCGGCACTCATTTCATGGGCGGCGCACCATCGTGGCGACCGGCTGGGTGGACTGATATTCGGCGACTCGACGCACCGCGAGTTGAAACCCAAGCTCGGCCGGCAGTCTGCCTTGCGATACGTGCACGAACTCGTCAACCACCCCGATTGGCATGACAACGAATCAACTAACGGCGGCGATGACGAGCCGCCATTGACGCAGGCAATGGCGGCACTTCGTCGTGTGGCGAGGCCGGGAAGCCTGGTCGTCGTGATCAGCGATTTCATCGGGCTATCCCGTACCGCGCAGGCCTATCTGTCCGGCGTTGCAAGGCACAATGAGGTGCTGGCAATTTTTGTCAGTGACCCGCTGGAACATGACCTGCCGCCACCCGGTCGTTACCGGCTCGTAAGTCACGAGGCAGAACTGGCCATCGATACTTACGCCAGGACGGCTCGCAGGGACTACGAACACGCGTTCGAGGAACGCAAACACAATCTGGAAAAATTTTGTCAGCGCTATGGCATCCATTTACTGGCACTGTCGACAGAAGAGGATCCGGTGGAAAGTCTGCAGACTGCACTCGGTAAGAGGTCGCGCTAATGAATCCCGAAGAAATTCCACTTCGCGATTTACATCTGCCGGCAATGACTGGCTGGTGGCCGCTTGCGCCCGGCTGGTGGGTCCTCATCGGTCTCGCGGCGTGTGGTCTTCTCTATTTGCTGTGGCGGGCATTCCGAAAATATCAGCACAATGCCGCGAGGCGAAAGGCGCTGTCTCAGCTGCGCTATCTGAAGGCGGAATACTTATGGCGTGGAGATGCGATTTCCTTAGGTCTCCAACTCTCTGAGCTCCTGCGCCGCGCAATGATTGCTTATGCGCCGCGCGACGAGGTTGCAGGACTTACCGGGACGAGCTGGCTGGAATGGCTGGACCGGGGGCTGAGCGAGAACGCGTTCTCGGAGGGTCCCGGCCGCAATATCGAGAGCCTGCCTTATCAAAAAGTCGACGTGGATGCCGGTGACGTCGATATCGACGGATTGATAGAGGCAGTCCGGCAACGGCTGAAAACACCACTGGCGGAGCCGGTCTGATGTGGTCGCTCGCATGGCCCTGGATGCTGCTTGCTCTGCCGCTGCCACTGCTGGCGAGGGCGATCCTGTCCCCCGTGACGGAATCGCAGGAAGCCGGTCTCAAGGTGCCGAACTTCAAGGGCTTTGCCGTACTGACAAACCGCGCCAAATCGGAACAACTCATGAACTGGCGGGTATGGCTTGCCGTCATCGCGTGGATATTACTCGTCCTGGCAGCGGCGAGACCGGAACGCATCGGCGACGAGCTGGACGTGCCGGTGTCCGGGCGAAACCTGATGCTGGCCGTTGACCTTTCCGGAAGCATGGATGCGAAGGACTTCGAACTCGGCAATCGACGCGTCGACAGGCTGACCGCCACCAAAGCTGTCGCCAGCGACTTCATCGAGCGTCGCAAGGGAGATCGCATCGGCCTGATCCTGTTCGGTGAAAGGGCATACCTGCAAGTGCCGCTCACGCTCGATCGTGAGACCGTCAAGATTCTCCTGATGGAGGCGTTCATCGGGCTGGCCGGCGAGAAAACTGCGATTGGCGATGCAATTACGCTCGCTGTGAAACGCATTCATGATCAGGAAGCTATTGGTGAGGAGCAGGTGCTGGTTCTGTTGACCGACGGCGCAAATACGGCGGGCGAGATCGATCCGGTAAAAGCCGCAGAGCTTGCGCAACAAATCGGACTGCGTATCTACACGATCGGCATTGGCGCCGAACAGATGGAAGTGCCGTCGGTTACCGGAGGATTGCGGCGTGTAAATCCGTCCGCGGACCTCGACGAAGAGACCCTGACCGCGATTGCGGAGCTGACTGACGGACAGTATTTCCGTGCGAAAGACACGGCTGGTTTACAGGACATATACCGTCTTCTGGATGAACTTGAACCAGTCGACGAACCGGAAGCCGGCTTCAGGCCCGTCAAGTCTTTGTATTACTGGCCGCTGGCCGGCGCGTTGGTGTTGACCGTATTTCTTTGTGTCATGAGTCTCCTGCAGGGCATCAAGCTGTCGCTGCCGGAAAAGGTGGGTCTCAATGCCAACTGAATTCCATTGGCTACGACCCGACTGGCTCTGGGCCCTGCCGCTTGTTGCGTTGCTTAGCTATGCGCTGGCGAGACGCGCACTGGCCCCCGGAAGTTGGCAGCGCATTGTCGATCCGGCATTGGTGCCTTTTGTCCTTTCCCGCAGGGCATCCCGACAGTACGGCTACCGGTGGTGGCTTATGGCGCTCGGCGGCATGCTTGCCATTTTGTCGCTGGCAGGTCCGAGCTGGGATCGTCTGGAGCAACCGGTGTTTCGCTCTGAACAAGCGATGGTGATCGCACTTGATCTATCGCGGTCGATGGACGCGCAAGACCTCACGCCCAGCAGGCTTACGCGTGCAAAGCTCAAGATCCTCGATATTCTCGAACGACGAAGCAGCGGACAAACTGCACTCGTGGTGTATTCGTCCAACGCGTTCACAGTGACGCCGCTTACCACGGATGTTGATACGGTCGCGGCGCTCGTCAACAGTCTTGGCACTGACATCATGCCCAGCCGCGGAAGCTATCCGGTCGCGGCGATCAACAAAGGCCGCCAGCTCCTGGATCAGGCTGGTGTCGGTTACGGCGAGGTGCTGTTGATCACGGACGGCGGCACATCGCCCGCCGCGGAAAAGGCTGGCCAGAACTTGGCTGAGGCCGGATACACCCTGTCCGTCATGGGCGTTGGCACGACGCAGGGCGCGCCCATTCCTGTTGCAGGTGGAGGCTTCGTCACCGATCGTTCCGGAAACATCGCCGTCCCGAAACTCGAGACCCGGGAACTTCAAAGTCTCGCCGCCGCAGGACACGGTCGATTCACGATCCTCTCGGCGGACGACAGGGACCTCGACATTCTGCTTTCGGGCGTTGTTGATCCGTCCTCGGCTTCGGACGATGCGCTGGCGACGGATCAATGGCTGGAAGAAGGGCCCTGGCTGTTGTTATTGCTGTTACCGCTTGCTGCATTCGCATTCCGTCGCGGATGGATGCTCGTTATCGTCTTCGCGATATTGCCCCTTGCGGAACCCGTTTATGCGTTTAGCTGGGACGACCTTTGGCTGACGAAAGATCAACAGGGGCAGAAACAGCTTGCCGAAGGCAACGCCGGCGATGCCGCAGAGTTGTTCGAAGACCCGTCCTGGCGGGCCGTCGCAAACTATCGCGACGGACAATTTGCAGGCAGCGCCGCCGATTTTGCCGTGCGGGATGACACACAGAATCTTTATAACCTGGGCAACGCGCTGGCGCGGCTTGGTCAGTTTGAGACGGCGATCGGCGCGTATGAGCAGGTCCTGGAAATCGATCCCGGCGATGAGGATGCACAATACAATCTGGACCTGTTAAAACAGGCGCAGGAACAACAACAGTCCGAGAACGGCGAGGGACAGAATCAGGACTCGTCGCAGTCCGGTGGCGGCCAACAGTCGGAAGGCGAGGGGAATCAGGATCAGTCAGGGGCGGAGGGCGCAGAAGGCGATCCCAATTCCGAGTCCCGGGACGGCGATTCATCGCGCAGCGAAGAAGAAATGAACCAGGAAGACCTCGAAGCCATCCGTGCAGAACTTGAGAGGGCCGCTAGGGAAGCGGCGCAACAACAGGGTGAGCCACAGGATCAACAGGGCAAGAGCCCTGCAGAAGCGATGGCGCAGCGCCGTGCGCAGGAGCAGCAGCAAGCAATGGAACAATGGCTCCGACGTATTCCAAACGACCCCGGCGGTCTCTTGCGACGCAAGTTCCGCTATCAGTATCAGCGATTGGGCCGTGATCAGGATGGCAACAACCTTTGGCCCGACGACGAGGTGCAGCCGTGGTAAGGCGCATTCTTCAATTTGCGCTGGCAAGCGCCGCTCTCATGTTGCCAGCGTTGCATGCTCAAGCGGCAGTGACAGCTACCGTCGACCGAGGCGACGTCGAAATCAACGAGTCCTTCACGCTGAAGGTGCTGGTCGACACAGACGTCGATGTGGAGCCTGATGCCTCCGCACTTGAGACCGACTTTTTTGTGGGGCAACGAAGTCAGCTTAGCAACACGACGATCGTCAACGGTCAGATCAGCCGCAGCCGGACCTGGACTTATGTGCTAATGCCCAAACGTGATGGCGATCTCGTCATACCGCCGGTCATTGTCGGCAGTGAGCAAAGCAATCCGCTGCACATCGTTGTCGCGCCGCAGTCGAACGCATTACCCGGTGAAGCCGACATCTTCGTGTCGACCGATGTCGACTACGCCGAGAGCTTTGTGCAGGCGCAGGTTCTATACACCGTCAAAGTCTATCGCTCCGTTGCAACACGACAGCCGCGGCTCAGCGAACCCCATTTAAGCGGCGTCGAAGTGCTCATAGAGCTTGCCGGCGAGGAGCGAAGCTATGAGTCGATACTGAACGGCAAAAATTACAACGTCGTTGAACGCGTTTACGCGTTATTCCCGCAAGAAAGCGGTGAGCTATCAATTGCACCGGCCCGTTTCGAGGCACGTGTCCTGCGCGGTGGCCGGATTACAGGACGCAAAGTGTTCGAGTCCGAAGCATTGAAGGTGACCGTAAACCCCATCCCGCCACCGCCCGCAGAGTTTCCCGATGCTGCCTGGTTGCCTGCAAAGTCGCTGCAGCTCAGCGAAGAATGGTCGCGTGAGCCCGAACGACTTCCCGCGGGCGAACCGATTACGAGACACGTGACTGTCATGGCGCTGGGACAACTATCGACGCAGATCCCGGTGATCGACCCGGCCGTTGCCGACGGCATAAAAATCTACCCCGACAAACCAGAGCTGCGCGTAACTGCAGAACCTGATGGCATCCGCGCAATGCGCAAGGATCAATACGCGATGATCGGTGTTCGTGCCGGCGTCATCGAACTGCCAGAGCTAATACTCCCATGGTGGAATATTGGTGCCGGAGAATGGCAGATTGCGAGTCTTCCGTCGCGCAGCCTTACGATTTTACGTTCCGGCGAGGCGGAGTTGCCGCCAGTCGTTGAGCCGCAGATTGAATTGCCGTTCGAGTCAGACACGCCGCCTGTCGAAAGCAATTTTTGGCGCCGCATAAGCGAAGGGCTAATCGCGCTGTGGTTATTGACGATCCTCACTTGGTGGTGGTCACGGCGTCCGGAAAAGAAGCCCAAGGAACCTGAACCACCACCCATTCACAAACAGCAAGCGAAGTTTCTCAAAGTGGCGCGAAAGGCAGCGCTTGTCGAAGACGAAGTCACGGTCAAATCAGCTTTATTGAGCTGGGGTAGATTGCAGTGGCCGGACGACTGGCCGCGAAGTATCGGTGACATTGCATCCCGAGTTACGGGTCCCCTCTCGACCGAACTCGATACACTTTGCAGCTCAAGCTACGGCCCGAACGGCGAGTCCTGGAACGGCAAGGAGCTCGCCAAAGCACTACGTTCATTCGCCGTCAAAAACGGCGAAGAAAAAAGCACTAATGAGTTTGAGCTTCCGCCTTTGATGCCGGATTCGCCCGCGTAATCCAAAACCATACGCCGGCCGCGAAAATCAGATTAATGCCAACGCCCAGCACACCGACCTCGGGGCCATAGATATGCGTCGCCTCGATTCCGAGAGCGCCTACATTCTCGCCAAAGCCGTACAACGGATAGTCGATACCATTCCAGACGGCATGACAGATACTTGGCGCAACGAGCGAACCCGACGCCATTCGTAACATGCCAAACACTGCGCCGATCAGAGTTGCATTGAGCAGATAAACGGGTATTTCGGCGGCAGGAATATCGAAGCCGGTATCAAGGGAAATCGCGGAGATATGCCACAACGTGAATGCGGCGCTCGTCCAGACCAGGACTTGCTTGTCCGATTGTCCCGCTCGACTCAGGGCGGCCCAAAGCCAGCCTCTGAAGAAGCCCTCCTCGGTAATCAGGACCATAATAATTCCGGTGGAACTCATCAGCGCCATATTCAGGAGCGCCTTGTTCCAATCTGCATTACTCGTATCAATGGCACCGAACATCCAGGCAATGACACCGATAAAACCCATAACCAGCATCGGGTATACCAATGCCAGTACGTAAGTCCGCAAGTCTCCCCAGACAAGCCCTATGTCGCGTCGGGTAAGCCTTTGCAGATACCAGAACACTCCCGCCAACGGAAACAATGGCAAAGCGCTGAACATCGAATAGCCGGTCGCGTCCATGGCTGTCGTAATCGTGATCGCGACCGCCACACCGAAGGCTGCGGATCTTAACGTCTGAGTCACTGTTGGCTCCATACGTCCAGTACTCATAGATGCCTGAGGATGTCAGATTAGATGCAGTGAATGTCGCCTTTGATTCGAAAGCAGAATGGCCGCTTTTGGAGCAAAGCGGTCGCTCATTCGATCAGCATCGTGCCAGCGTGACAGGCCGCTAACGGCTGCGATATCAACCGGTCGATGCAACACATTGAGCAAACCGTTCTGCCGGTGTTCGATATTCTAACGTCTTTCTAGGTCGTTCGTTTAGCCGTCGTGCAACGGCATTCAGTCGGTTCTGATGAACGTTTGAGAGATCCATTCCTTTCGGGAGGGACAAGGTCTGACGCTCGCAGACGCTCGATGTCGTCCATGAAGCTCGCTTCGTGGTCGGAGATGGCCAGCGTCTCGAGCATCTTGAGCTCGAGACCAGTACTCTTACTCAGGGCCTGGCGCGGCGCGGGAGCGGCAATCCTTTCCAGGCCGCAGTCGGTATGATGCACAATGGCAAGGGAAACCCTGGGCGCGCGATCGCCGGCAACCAGGCGGGTCATGCCCGAGAGAAGGGCCACACCCTGCTCCACATCGTCGGTCACCCGCCCGCCGGAGTTGCGCAGGACAAGGGTGTCGCCCAACTCCAGGCCGAGAAAATGCGCGGGATCTACTCGGGAATCCACGCAGGTCAGAACGATGGTCGGGCGTCGGGGAAGAATGGGGAGATCGCCCTGGTCAAAGGTACGGGCAAATCCCTCATTCCGGTCGTATAGGGTATCAAGGTCGGACATTGAAGGGGTCTCCTTGCTTACCATTACGCTGTCTTTTTCAGCTCTTGCGGGTATGAACGTTGCTGTCCTTGGGCGCGGGAAGTCGGCAGAAGCAGAAGGTCCTTGCGCACCGCCGCCTCGCGCCACTGGGGGTTCTCGTGGGCAAGTAGCGGTTGCCGCAATATCGGGTGCCCGCGCTCCCGTGCCCAGCGTTCCGCATCAGGCGCAGGTGTTAGCATCATCTTGACCATGAAGGCAAGAGCCTCGAGCTTCGTGCCTACGCGCAGGCCAGATGCGATTAGATCAGGCTGGGCGATGTATCGTCGAGCAGCCGTCTCGAATGACTCCGGTGGCCTTCCCAAAACCTCTTGAACATGATCGGTCGGCGCTCCGACCGCATACGTACCACCACGAACTTCCTCGAAGTAGGCACCAATATGGCCAATCTCGAAGTCTGAGACACCCTGTGCCTTCGCTGCCTTGAGAAACATCTTGGTGGACACGTCCCGGTACTTGACCTTGCGACCGACCACATCGGTCAGAACGTCGGCCACGTCGTGCGGCGATATGAGCTTGGGTCCGGTCGGACGATAGCGCTTGCCAATGTGCGGCGCGGGATCGGCGAGCACGGCTGCCGCTACAGCGCCAATGTCTTCGCTTGAAGGCGGCGCGTTGAGACCATCACCCCATGGCCCAACGAGCATGCCAAAGTGCACGATCGCGGGCAGACCGAACAAATACATAAATGCAAAGATGCCAGGGTTGACGTAGATGACATCGACTGTTGGCATCCAACGGTAAATGTTGTTTGCGATCCAGTGCTCGCGGGTATGGATGGTTGGGTGGGCTGGATGTGGATTCCAGCCACTCATCAGGGCCACGACTTCCAGTTTTGCCTCTTCCGCGGCGAGTGCGAAAAGCATCATTCCATGGAGGAGGTTGGGGGCAACTGGCGGACTATGGTAGGCACGCTGGACATCGACAAGCGCACTTCGCAGATCACTCAGGTCGAAAAGGTCACCAACAAAGATCTCGGCGCCGGCTTGTTTCAATTTTTCCGAACGCGCATCGTGTCGCCGCACAAAGGCGCGGACAGGGAATCCCTTTCCCAAAAGGTCCAACACGGCGGCAGAAGCATTTCGGCCAGCCGCCCCTGTAACGAGAATTCTAGGTTTGGTCATGATTGTATTCCCCTGTAGTATCAGACTACTTCGTCTGAAACGGTCAAAAAAAACTTACTGGAGCACCCGAATTGCCACCCTTAAGTGACGTTGGATGTCGCGGCGAGAGTATCCGCTAGCTGCCAACATGAGCGCAGTTCGGAATTCCGTCGCCAGGTAAGTTGCTAACTCTGCGATGTCGTTTGGCGCTTCGAGCTCACCCTTCTCGACAGCACGGGCTAGGCAACGTTGTAGAACCTTGGCAGTGTCGCGAAAAAAGTCCATGACGAAGTCCCGGATTTCTGGGTCTTTTAAACCCAGCTCAATCCCCGTGTTGCAAATGAGGCAACCGTGCGGGTCGCTCTCCGGTGTCATCAACTTCGGTGCATCTTTAAAGAATGCGCGTATTTCAGGGAGCGAGGCATCGGGTTGTCGAATTGGGCGTTGAATATCCTGATGGCGATCGGCGGCGAACTGCGTAAGTGCTTTCAAAAATAGCTCTCGTTTCGTACCGAACGTCCCATAGATGCCGTATTTGGCCACGCCTGAGCGCTTGACAACCTCATCGACTGAGCCGTTGTGGTAGCCCTTCTCCCAAAACAAGTTAACTGCCGTCTTTAGGACGTCCCTGGGGTCGAATTCTCGGGGTCTGGCCATAATTTCAAACTAGATCGTCTGGAATAGATACAGACTATGCCGTCTGAAATAGAATGTCAAGCTCTCAGCGCCAAATTGTTTCGATGAGGTACCCCCGGCCATGTCCGCTTTAGGGCGTATAGCGGTCGTCCGCCAGCCGAATTTCGTAAGCACATTTCTGAATGTCTGCTTTCACCAATAACGGACGTTCAAGCAGACAGCAAATCACGAATTTGGCAGGCAGCTAACGGCCTGAAGCAGTCATCTGCGCCAGAGGCAAGTTTCAGGATTCGAGCGATCAGCCGCACTTGTGCTTCTGTAAGAACCGCAGCGGGTGTTCATAGGGACATGTACGTAGGTGCGGAACCGGGAAATGGAATGATTGGTCTTAGTTTCACCAATTGTAAGGTTGCCAGGAAGGTTTTCGAGATGTTAATTAATAGACTATCTGCTGTTGCCGGTGTTTTGGTACTGGCCTTGTTCGGCAACACCGCAGTCGCGGAAAGTGGCGTCTACGTTTTTGGCGCTATCGGCAACACGAACTCAGACGGTGCCCTTGGCGGCCTTAATCGTGTCGATGATGACAATAGTAGCTACGCGTTGGGCGCGGGATATGCAATCACCCGCAACTTTTCCTTAGAGGGGGCATACCAAGATTTCGGTAGCCATAATGGTCAGACCGACTGTCCACCAGGCATCACGTGTCTTGTCATCCCTCTATCGGCACAAGCGGACTTGACGGGTATTTCGCTGTCCCTGATTGGCAGCATCCCGCTCACCGACAGGTTGGATGTGTATGGCAAAATCGGTTTTACCAGCTGGGAGGTTGACTTCGAGGATATCTCCTCTGCTTTCGATGCCTCAGGTGAGGATTTGCTCTATGGCATCGGTCTGCGCTGGTCCATCGATGATCACTGGAAGGTTCTAGCGGGATATGAAAGGGTCGAACTCGACTTTGATACCGTTGGTATCGGTGTGAGCTACCACTTCTGATCTCGACAGTTGATCACTTTGGGTCGGACGGAATGCAAGAGATAGCGTCCGTCGGCATTGGGTCATTAGCCGCCCCTCAAGAGGATGATAGCCTAATGTCCGCTTTCGGCTGTAAAGCGGACATTGGAATATCAGTCAAACGACAATCCTCGTTGGCTGCAATGGGGCGGCTAGCTAGATGCCTAACTGACCACCTGATTGCAGGAATCAGAGTCGTATCGCGACAATTACCACCGATACCGAAATACCGTCAACAACACCGGTTGCGGCGACTTTCAGCGTGTCCTGGTTTGCAGTGTTGTCGAGACTGGCGATTCCCGAATAGCTCGTGCCATTCAGGTTGGCAAACTGCCCCGTGCAATTGCTAATCCCAAATTCATAATCATACGCGTTGAATTCGTTATCGATGACACTGACTAGGCCATTCGTGATGCAGCCGATGAAGGGGTTTTGCTCGAAAATCGTTCCGTCCGACGCGATGCTGGTCACGATGCCAGAGCCGACCTCATAGGTGCCGGCGATCGTATCCAGTGATGAATCTCGATCGTAAGTCGTGTCGTAGGTGAGGGCCGCATTGATTTGATTGAGCGGGCCCGATGTCGTCGTACAGTTGATAGCCACATCCATGGTCTGACGTTCTTCAACTTTGCCCGATAGTGCGCAGTCGGCGAGCGTTGTTCCGTCCGGGAACGTGATACCAATTTCGGTAACAATCTGGAAATCGCTGGAAATGTCATTGCCGTTATTCACACTCAAAAACCCGGCGCCCTGGTTTCCGGCCTGATCGACGTAGCGGAATCTCCCATCCTCGGTAACGGTTACGACCAGTTGTCCGCCATTGCTGTTATCGACGCCCACCCAGACACCGCCCGGTAATGCGTTTACCATCACTGGCGACGCGAGCGTTGGCAATGGGGTATTACTGTTCCCGTGGCAAGACACAGAACCTGCGGTGCAGATCAAAATGGACAAAATTCTTGCGGGCGACTTCATGCTGCTCATCCAGGTATGGCGGCAACTCGGCGGTCTTGGGATCCTTCGAGAGGTCTTTTTGTTATTTCCCGAAGGAAGCGAGGACCCGTGGTTTTCCGTCCGTGTCTTTCGGCAGGTTTGGCCTTGTCGGTGTCGCTGTTGGGCTAATTATAGTCCTTGGGAGGCCGATCGGCATGCCTGTGGATGTCTGCCTCGCGCCGATCCTGAATCTGTCCACTACCAATGGCCAGTATTTCCCATTGAGGCCCAGGGCTCTGCTGGTGATAGCGCATCGCCTTTCTGCAGCAATTCGATGGAGATGTTGTCGGGCGACCGAACGAAAGCCATGTGACCGTCATGTGGTGGCCGGTTGATGGTGACACCTTTATCCATGAGGCGTTGGCAGACTTCATAAATGTCGTCGACGGCATAAGCGAGATGGCCGAAGTTTCTGCCCTCGTCATAGTCTTCGGGGTCCCAGTTATACGTGAGCTCAACTTGCGCTTCCTCATCGCCAGGTGCCGCCAGAAATACCAACGTAAAGCGCCCCTTGTCGCTTTCGTAGCGATCGAGCTCCTGCAGGCCCAGCTTGTCGCAATAGAAGTCCAGCGATTTATCGAGATCGCTTACCCGAACCATGGTGTGTAAATATTTCACGCGATTTACCTGATCGGTTGAAGTCCGGCACATTATAAGACCACAATAGTTTCCAGATCATTATTCGGAATCGTGTTTTGCACCGTATTCGTGCCATTACCCTGGATCTCGACGACACGCTGTGGGCGATCGGGCCCGTCATCATGCGCGCCGAGGAAATGCTCTGGTCCTGGTTGGACGAGAATTATCCGAAGATTACGGAGACTTTTACGCCAGACGAGAGCCTTGTACTTCGCGAGCAGGTCATGCGAAAGCACTGGGATCAATCTCACGATTTCCGTTTCTTGAGAAAAACGGTTCTTGAGCACATGGCGGAGACGGTGGGGTATTCCTGCGACCTCGTCGACGACGCCTTCGACGTATTTGACCGGGCGCGAAACGATGTCGAGTTGTTCTCGGATGTTCTGCCAACGCTGCAGGCATTGGGCGAGCACTTCACTCTGGTTGCAGTAACAAACGGCAACGCAAATCTTGAGCGCATCGGCATCCGGCACCTCTTTCACGATGTTGTTACCGCCGTGGATGTTGGTGCCGCGAAGCCGGCGTCACCGATATTTGTGGAGGCGGTTAGTCGGGCCGGTGTGACTGCGGAAGAGGCGTTACATGTCGGCGATCACCCGGACATCGATATCGTCGGCGCACGAAAAGCAGGGATGCGAACTGCCTGGCTGAATCGAAACGGTGACGGCTGGCCTTTGCGCGTCGCCCCGCCCGATGCGATCGTGGCGACGATTGGAGAGTTGGTGACGGTGCTCCAGCCGGCCATTGCGAACAGAACGGCCAACGCTGCCAATGAGTGAGTTCTCCGGCGAACCACTGATCATCTATGTGCCCGGCTTGAAGCCGAAGCCTGAGGCCGCGGCGCACAGGCGTGAGCTTTTTCGCTGTCTTGTTGAAGGTGTTCGCCGCATCGATCCGCAATCGGCTGCACAAATGCAGGATCACGACCATTGCTTCCACATTGTTAGCTGGACCTATGATTTTTATGGCGAACATCGGGATCTAAGCCTCGACCTCGCCGCGATCGATGCACTGATTGCGCAAGAATCGGCGAGCGAGCAGGACATCGCAGAGGCGGCATCGTGGAAGCGAAGGTTCTTGCGCTGGATGTATGCCGTTGCCGACCATTTTCCTTTCCTGATGCATCCGTTGGCCGATGAGAACCTGGAGATTCATTTGCGCGATCTCCGCCGCTATGTAAAGAATAAGAACGACATCGCCGATCTCATTCGCAGGCTACTGAAAATGCCGTTGCGTGCCGCCTGTAAATCGGAGCGGCCGGTATTGTTGATCGGCCACAGCATGGGTTCGATCGTCGCCTACGATTCGCTGTGGCAGCTGAGTCAGAAACCCGAATCCGAATGCAAGATCGATCTCTTTATGACGATGGGTAGCCCGTTGGCCCAGAGGTTCATCCAGCGAAGAATCAAAGGATCAATAGAAGCTCGGAATAATCGTTACCCGCGAAATATCAGACGCTGGGTCAACATCGCGGCAGTAGGTGACCTGACGTCGATCGACATGAGGCTGGAGAACGACTACGCGGACATGGTGCAGCTCGGGCTTGTCGAGAGAATCGAGGACAGGCAGGTATTCAATTACTTTCGGCTAAACGGAGAGCTAAACGTCCATGCCGAATACGGTTACCTCATCAATGAGGTAACCGCAGGTTTTGTGTCTGAATGGTGGCGTGCGGTTACGCCGGATCGAGGTTCGGCTTGATAACGATATCGATACGACGATTCTTTGCGCGGCCCGCAGCGGTCTCGTTATTTGCCACCGGGTTCGTCTCCCCGAAGCCGATTGCGATGATACGATAGCTCGCAATTCGCATCGCATTAATCATGTATTGCTGTAACGATTCCGCTCTGTCCTGGGACAGTTTCTGGTTTAGCTCATCTCCGCCATAGGAATCGGTGTGACCTTCGATCAGCAATTCGCTTCGCGGGAAGATGTCTATCGCTTTCTCGACTTTCGCCAACAGGTCGAAACTACCCTGCTTGATCGCCGAGTCGCCGCTGTCGAAGCTCAGGCCCACGAGCCTCAAGATGACGTTGTCTCCCTCACGGAATACGCGCGCGTCGCCGCGGCCGAACATTTTTTCTACGCGTTCGAACTGCTCTTTGACGCGTGCCTGTGCTTCCAGCCTCTGTACGAGTGAAGCCCGCTCGGCCGTTGCGCCGCCAAGCCGCTCGTCCAGAGCCCGAATCTCCTCTTCCATGTCGGCGAGGCGTAGATTGCTGGCATCGACATCCTGTTCCAGGCTTTGCATTTCATCTCGTGCGTTATCGACATAGGCGACCAGTTCTGCCGACAGTTCTTTGTGGCCATTCGACATCGCGGGCAGTACGTCCGCCGCACCAGCGATATCACGCAGCGGCTCTTCCCATTGCAGGATCAGCATTTCAGTACTCAGATCTTTGTTGCGGACGGCGAGAACCGCGTCGGCCAGGTAGAAAGCGTGCTTGGCCTCGTAGTTCGCCTGTTGAGCGAGGCTTCGCGGATAGTCCGTGTCGTAACGGTTTTCCTCGAGCTCCCGTTCCGCATCTGAGAGTAGTTGCTTGGCCTTGTTCAATGTAAAGGGTGCGTAGCGGCCGACTCTGCGCTTGTCGGCATCAGCCAGCAGACGGCGCGTCTCAGTCAGGTATTCTGCTTTGATCGCGATCAGCTCGGCGTCGCGGTACAGGCTGGTCGCCAAAATGTCCTTCCTTTTGGCGAGCTTCAAATTGCCGCTTTCCAGATAGCGTATTGCTGAACCGAATTCGCGCTGCGCTTTGTCCCAGACCTCTCGCGATAACTTGGGTGCCTTCGCGTTGGCGGCATCCTGGCGACTTTTAAGTACCTGTGACAGTACTGTCTTCGCCAGTTCCGCTGCCCTCTTCGCTGCGCCATATTGGCTGGCGGCCTCCGCGGTCTTGTCGCGGAGGTATTGGACATTGCGGCCCCGGGCAAGGCCGGCTTCAGCCAACGCGTAGGCCTTGGTGCCTCTTTCGTAGCTCCGGGGTGCAAGGAGTTTGCCGTCTACCGCGTTAGCTTCAGCCAACGCAGCATCGGCATTCTTGAAAAAGGTACTTCGCAGTTCATCCTGTGACAGGGAACTGCCTGTGCTGAGCAGAAATGCTGCGACCACGAGCAATCTGACAAAACTGGAATTGGCGGCCATTTTGTAGTTCCAAATTAAGAGTAAGAAAAGTTGCAAACGCAATCAGTGCAACGTGTAACTAGCCCAATGTTACATATCCTGCAACCTCGATTCTGTGGAATGCATCTCTTTATATACATAACGCTCGAGGTCGTGATCGAGGAGTTTACGCCTGCTCATAGGTCTCTGCGAGCCCTCTGAGAGCGCCATTCTTTATGATCAAAGGGTAATTCGGCCTAATTGCCCACCAGCCAGCCGATCGGGGGGCGCCGTTTACCGAAAAACAGTGACTTAAGAGACCTGCTCGCCGCACCCGAACCAGGCCGCTTCAGAGGCCGTGTGACATTCATCACAGCTCTGATCATTGCCGCGCGTTACGCCGATTTCGGCCTGGAATTTGTGCTTTGGCTCACAGATCAAGGCGGACCTGATGCGTAGTCTGGCCCCATGTCTGCAAAGTACTACACACAGTTTCGATTGACAGACGCGTACTACCGCGGTGGTAACGAGTTTAGTGGTGTAGTCGAGCTGAGCCGACCGATGGACAAGGACTCGGACGTTTCGGACATAGAGGCCGTACTGGCCAAGAATTTCGACTTGCAACAGAGCGCGGTAAAGCTCGTTAGCTGGTCAAGATTGCACTAATTCTTCTGGCGTCAACTTTTTCCCCCTGATTCGCCCGGTCAATGACCGGGCTTTTTTTTGATCGGGGACGGACTCCGAGTCCGTCCCCGAGCTCAGCATACGCCGTTAGGACCGACATCAATTGGGGACGGACTCGGAGTCCGTCCCCTTGCTACTTTCAACGCGCTTGCCGCTCGTGAGAGAATGGTCGTCTTTCGCATCGCAAACGCCAGGGCAGGATGAACGACGACAGCAAACAATTTCGCGGTATTCCCATCGTCAAAAGCGGCAGCAAATACCAGACGTCCGAGGGCTTATCGGCCGTCAAAGACGGCATAAAAACGCGTCGGGATGCGCCGGAATTTACGGTGGGTGGCAAACCGAAGTGGCTGCGGGCTCAAATGCCGGCCGGCGCGAAGTATTCGGCAGTCCGGCAAACGGTTCGCGACAACCGCTTGAGCACAGTCTGCGAAGAGTCTATGTGCCCGAACATCGGCGAATGCTGGAATAACGGTACGGCGACCATCATGGTTATGGGTTCAGTCTGTACCCGAGCCTGCCGCTTTTGTGCTGTGGATACCGGCAATCCGAAAGGCTGGCTGGATGACGAAGAGCCCGAAAACACGGCTCGCGCCGTGAAGCTCATGAATCTCGGCTACATCGTCCTGACATCCGTGGATCGGGACGATTTGACCGATGGTGGAGCGAGCCACTACGCAGCCTGCGTCAAAGCGGTTAAGAAACTGAATCCAAATACGGCAGTAGAAGCGCTGACGCCGGACTTCCAGGGCGTGCTCGGAGACGTCGAGGTGGTCGTTGATTCCGGGCTGGAGGTCTTTGCCCAGAATGTCGAGACAGTCAAGCGCCTGACGCATCCGGTAAGGGATCCACGGGCAAGTTATGAGCAAACATTGAGCGTGCTGGCCCACGCAAAGAAATATCGACCCAATATCCTGACCAAGACCAGCCTGATGCTGGGCCTGGGAGAACGCGACCACGAGATCATGGAAACCATGGATGACTTGCGCGCGATCGATGTCGACATACTGACGCTCGGGCAGTATCTGCGGCCAACGCCGAACCACCTTGCGGTAGAACGCTATGTGAGGCCCGACGAGTTTGATGCCTATCGCCATGAAGGACTCGAAAAGGGCTTCGTGGAGGTGGTAGCCGGACCGCTGGTGCGATCAAGCTATCGTGCCGAGCGCGTACTTCAAAAGAACAACGTCGGAATCGCAATCTGACCACCAACATCCGGGCTCTGCCCAAAATATAAGTGAAATCATGATCGAATTTTTTGCTGAATACGGCCTTTTTCTACTCAAGGCGATAACCATTGTCGGCGCGATAGTCATCGTTGTCGGAACCGTCGCTGCTGCCGGGCGCAAAGCGGCCCTGCATGAAGGCCTGGAAATCGAACACCTGAACAAGAAGTACCAGAGCCTGGGAGACGCCCTGAAACAGGCGGTGTCCAATAAGGCCGACTGGAAAGCGCATGCCAAGCAGGAAAAAGAAAAAGCCAAGGCCGAGGCCAAGTCTGACGACAACAGGCCGCGCAGTTTTGTTATCGATTTCAAGGGCGACCTCAAAGCGACTGCCGTTGCATCATTGCGCGAAGAGGTAAGCGCCATACTCGAGGTTGCCGGACCGGATGACCAGGTGATTGTGCGTCTGGAAAACCATGGCGGTACCGTTCACGAGCATGGGCTCGCTGCATCACAGCTCGCACGCGTACGCGATCAGGATATTCCGCTACTGGTAGCGGTGGACAAAGTGGCGGCAAGCGGCGGGTATCTCATGGCATGTGTTGCAAGCCGGATTTATGCGGCTCCGTTCGCGATTCTCGGCTCGATCGGTGTGATCGCGCAATTGCCGAACTTCAATCGCATGCTTGAAGAGCATGGCGTCGATTTCGAAATGATCACAGCCGGTAAGCACAAACGAAACGTAACAATATTCGGCAAGAACACGGACGAGGACCGGGCGAAGCTCAAAGAAGAACTGGAGGAAGTCCACGGTCTGTTTAAGGACGCCGTCAGCAAATACCGCCAGGAACTCGACCTCGATAAAATAGCGACCGGAGAACACTGGTATGGTACCCGCGCGCTGGAACTTGGACTCGCGGACGAACTCAAGACCAGCGATGAATTACTCGCCGAGCTAGCGAAGGACAGGGAGCTCTATCGCGTGACCTACAAGGTCAAGCAGCCGCTGCAGAAAAGACTGATGGCGAATGTCGACGGCCTTATCGACAAGGCTGATGCTGCAAGCTGGCGCCGCCGCTTCGAGTCACGCCTGCCTCGCTCGTAAACCTCGAGCAGTCTGCGACGTTAAATATGATGCCTGCGGCCGATTCTCCCGGGAACCCCGCCGCGGAGACACTGTCTTATTTATATCGCGTTGTAGGCAAGCAGTGCAGCGCGTGTGCGCAGGGAGTCGGTTATAATCTGGGCAAAGCCCAAGAGGATTCAAAATGTTGAGCCTACGCTACAAAGTTCTGATTGTTATGACTTTTTCAGGATTCCTCATCACTGGATGTGCGTCTTCGGGCAGTGTGTTTGGAGAATCAGACGCAGAGCTCGAGGCTGAGTCGTCGCGGCAGTTTGCCCAGATGCGGGCGGAAATGCCCCTCGCGACCGACCGCGGAACCATCGATTACGTCCTCTGCGTAGTGACCGCAGTTGTTGACGCGTTGGAGCCGCCTTACGATGAGCAGAATTGGGATCTGGCAATTTTTGAAACCGGGATGATTAATGCGTTTGCGATGCCGGGCGGCAATATTGGCGTACATGACGGCATTCTCGATTTGGCAACAAACCAGCATCAACTGGCGACCGTCATAGGGCACGAAATCGCACACGTAAACCAACGCCACGTGGCGCAGCGACAGTCACGAAGTGGTATCACCAATGCGGGCGTTTATGTTGCGGCGGTCGTCCTGGGGCAGGGGCACAGTGGGATGACAAACACGGCTTACCAGGGCCTGTCCTACGGAACGAGCCTGACGCTGCTCAAGCCATATGGGCGCTCGCACGAACTGGAAGCCGATGTCATAGGTCTCGATTACATGGCCAAAGCGGGCTTCGATCCTCGCGAGAGCGCCGAGCTTTGGGTAAAGATGTCGGAGGAGCATGAAGGCGAGGCACCGCCCGAATTCCTCTCAACTCACCCATCGGATAAGACACGCATAGATGCATTAGTGTCGATGTATCCGAAGACGCTGGTGATGTACAACGAGGCCAAGGCACAGGGCAAAAATCCGAACTGCACGAGGAATTGACGGAAGTCGAAATCTCCTCGTCCAAGCCATCATTTAAAGATCATTTCTCGGGCCATTCCGGTTCGTACGCAACGTATCGCCCTACCTACCCGGACGCATTGTTCAGTTTTTTAGCCGACTGTTGCGTGCAACACAGTCTCGCCTGGGATTGCGCGACCGGCAACGGCCAGGCGGCCAGGGCGCTTACGCCATTCTTCGACAAAGTTATCGCAACCGATGCCAGCAGCGCTCAAATTGACGCCACTGAACGCGATCCCAAAGTGGATTATCGCGTCGCCCCGGCAGAATCGTCTGGGCTCGACGACGCCTCGATCGATCTGATTACGGTAGCGCAAGCGCTGCACTGGTTCGATATTCCCGGCTTTCTTAACGAAGCTCAAAGAGTGCTGACACCAGGCGGCGTACTGGCGGTCTGGTCTTATGAGCGATGTCTGGTCGATCCGGACTGCGACCAGTTGATCCACGAACTCTATGCAGATGTCGTGGGACCTTACTGGCCGCCGGAGCGCAAACTGGTCGAAGAAGGCTACCAAAGCATCGAATTGCCAATGCCGTCGATCAGCTCGCCGGAGTTCGCGATGAAAGCGGACTGGAGCGTCGAGGAAATGCTCGGCTACCTGCTGACCTGGTCAGCGTCGCAGCGCTACCTGAAGGATCTTGGCTCCGATCCCCTGGCGCGCATCGAGGATGGCTTGCGGACTCTCTGGGGCAAAGGCAGGCGTGAGGTCGTATGGCCCCTCAATATCAGGATCGGACGAGTCTGAATAGTGTCTATCGGCGTTTTCTGAGAAAATCGGTCAATTCAGCGTATTCCGGATAGTGTATTGTTAAACAGGTCCCCCCTTCTACTGAAGTTTCTGACGCCTCTTCTGGCGCTTCAGATAAGTGCCTGTTCCGTCATTCAGGACTTCCTCGATGTGCGGGGCCAGGGTAGGTCTCAACGCTCGGGTGAAATACCACTGGAGCAGCGGCCACTGCAGGATCCTATTAGCAGAAATTACTTCGTGCTCGAGTCACCGGATCAATCCGTCGTCGGCGAGCCGCAGATCGTGTTCACTGAGG
>Ga0255058_10000505_pt1 | contig 22993 bp, 21 predicted proteins | sample Cases_109_9_MG_FD_188637 | JGI IMG/M metagenome (GOLD analysis project Ga0255058, IMG submission 188637) | Seawater microbial communities from Amundsen Gulf, Northwest Territories, Canada - Cases_109_9 | ecosystem: Environmental > Aquatic > Marine > Gulf | place: Canada: Northwest Territories... | reverse complement strand
GCTTTCGGTTCGGGTCTGAAGATCTTACCGGTATCGTCGCTGGCGGCCGTTGCAGCTGAAGTGATGGATACACATTCGGCTACAGAAGTTGTCGTCGCGCAGGACGCGCGCATGAATGAAGTTTATCTCGGCATTTATCGACGGGATGCTGACGGGTTGGCAGTTAGCATTTGCGACGAACGGATACAGCCGATAGAGAGAATCATCGCAAGTACCGATACACCGACGTCTGAACGGTATGCCGCAGGCCTTGGCTGGCAACAATATCCTTCATTGTTGGAACTGAACCGTACGGCGATAGCAAAGGTCGTTGACGTGCATTACCCAAAGGCAAAGTATTTGCTCTCTCTGGGAGCGCGAGCAAGTCAGGATGGTGAGCTGATCGACCCTGAAAATCTGATACCGGCATATATAAGGACAAAGGTCGCCGATAAACCGCGCGAAGCAGGACAGACTATTGACAGGAAAACTAAATGAAATCAATGGTTTGTTCGCCGTCGAGTTTGTTGGCGGTGATGCTTTTGTTGGGCCCGTGGATCACCGACTCGTGCGCGGAGGAGGAAGGGCACTGGACGGACGCGATAACTCCGATCGCAGATCTGAGACTGCAATACGACGCCATCGACGAGGATGGCAGGGAGGATCGTGAGCGCGCCAGATACCGGATCCACTTTGGGGCCGCCATACAGTTCAGTGAAAGCCTTAAGGGTTATTTAGTAATTGGTTCGAACGGGGACAACCCGGTATCGGGCAATGAAGTGATCGATGGTCATTATCGAATCGATGACCTCGGTGTCGATCTTGCCTATGTCGACTGGGCCGCAAATGACAGAACAAATATCTACGTCGGTAAAATGAAAAACCCGCTTTATCGCCCGGGAGGAGCTCCCCTGTTCTGGGACAGTGATTTCAATCCTGAAGGGGTCGCGCTGAGCTATAAGTCCGGAATGCTATTCGCCACGGCCGCTGCGTTTGTCGCAGATAAACGCTCATCTGCCGACGATTCTCTCTTATATGCCGCTCAGGGCGGAATCAGTCGGAATCTTTCGACCGATGACAAACTGACCGCGGGTCTCAGCTACTTCGACTACACCAATACCATCGGAAATCAGCCATTCAAGAACCGCGGGGCCAGAGGCAACAGTGTCGATGTGCAAGGCAATCTGATATTTGATTACAGCGAACTCGAGTTGTTTGTCCAATACGATACCAAGCTCGGTGAAATGCCTTTTGCTTTGTTCGCAGACTACGCGCTGAACACCGCTGTAAGTATTAACGATGCCGGATATTCGTTTGGTTTCAAGGTCGGCAAAGCCAGGGCACCACGCACCTGGCAGACTTCCTGGGCCTATCAGGATATTGAGCCCGACGCGCTTATTGGCACATTCAACGACTCCGACTTCGGCGGTGGCGGCACAGATGCAATTGGCCACTTGATAAAGGGCAAGTACATTTTGGCGGAGAGGTGGACTCTCGGTGGAACTCTGATTGTCACCGAGGTCGAAGAAATCGCCGGCAGCAAGCATGATTATTCACGATTGCAACTCGACATAGAGTTCAAGTTCTAAAGGGAAATTCGACATGAAGCTACCAGGGAAGCGCCAGTTAAACCTGCTCGGATTCGCCGCCTGTGCCGGGCTCATGTCTTTCGCACTCTATGCGCAATACCAGCTCTTTCTGGATCCCTGCCCATTGTGTGTGTTTCAGCGCATGGCCGTGATCGGTATTGGCATACTCTGTCTGATCGCCGTGATTCACAATCCGGATCTTTGGGGCGGTCGTGTATATGCATTGCTGATCGGGCTCGTCGCGGCGGCCGGTGCTGCGGTGGCAGGCCGCCACGTTTGGTTGCAGAACCTGCCGGCTGACGAGGTCCCAACCTGTGGCCCCGGATTCAATTACATCATTGACAGCTTCCCGCTAGCCGAAGCACTCAGCATGATTTTCCAGGGCTCGGGTGAGTGCGCAGAAATTCATTGGCAATTTCTCGGCCTGAGCATGCCCGCCTGGTTGTTGATCTGGTTTGTCGGACTGGGCGTCGTCGGCGTCTGGAATAACGTCTGGTCTAGGTAAGCATCAACTCCATAATTCGTTGATACATCGTCGTCAGCCTGGGCACGTCGGCGAGTTTGATATGTTCATTCACTTTGTGAATGGATGCGTTGACCGGTCCGAGTTCGACGACATCGGTGCCTGACGGCGAAATGAATCGCCCATCTGAGGTACCACCGCCGGTCGATAACTCAGGATCCAGCCCGGTCACTTCCCTGACAATGTCGCAGACGACCTCGGTAAGTTGTCCCGGTGACGTCAAGAAAGGCTCACCGGACAAGTGCCAATCGAGTTCGTACTCGATCTCGTGTGCATCGAAGACCTCGTGAACTTTGGTCTTGAGAGTTTCGTGGCTCCATACCGTCGAGTATCGAAAATTAAATCGGGCAGACAGCTCTGCAGGGGTAACGTTCGGTGCGCCGACGCCACTTTGTATGTCGACCACCTGGAAACTGGTTGGCGGAAAATGTTCGTTGCCGTCGTCCCAGCTGGTTTGCTGAAGTTCTACAAGGACAGGTGCGAAGCGATGAATCGGATTATCGGCTAGTTGCGGATAGGCGACGTGTCCCTGCGTGCCCTTAACGGTCAACATGCCGCTGAGTGATCCTCTTCTGCCAATTCGCACGGTATCGCCGAGCTCACGCTGACTGGACGGCTCACCCAGAACGCACCAGTCTATCTGCTCGTCTCGTTGCCGAAGTTTCTCGATGACTTTGAGCGTGCCATCGCGTGCCCGACCTTCTTCATCACTTGTGATGAGCAATGCGAGGCTTCCGTGATGTTCCGGGTGTTGTCCGATAAATTGCTCGAGTGCCACGATCATCGCAGCCAGCCCGCTTTTCATATCAGCAGAGCCACGGCCATATAGGTTTCCGTCTTGCACGGTTGGCTCGAACGGATCCGAGTCCCATTCATCGTCCGAACCGGGTGGCACGACGTCGGTATGACCGGCGAAACAAAGTACTGGTCCCGATGCGCCCTTTCTGGCCCAGAGATTATCGACTTCGCCGAAGCGCATCGACTCACATTCGAAGCCGAGTCGTTCGAGACGGTCTGAAAGTATCGTCTGGCAACCCGCATCATCCGGCGTGACTGAGCGGCAACGAATCAATTCGCAGAGAAGGGCGATCGCCGGGTCCTCGTCAATATGGGCTTGCAGATCGTCGTTCAGAGCTTCCATGGAGTACGATATTAACAGATAAGTAGTTGAAAAATAAAAGAAATAATCCGACTAGACCTGCATAAAAATGTCGCGGTAATTGGTCGGTGAAAAGCCCACAGCGATAAATCGGCTGCATTCGAGAACCGGGCGTTTAACCAGTGTCGGATTTTCGAGCATCGACGCCAGCGCTTTGTCTTCGCTCATATCGGCGCGGTCGACCTCTGGCATTTTTCGCCAGGTCAGGCTGCGGGTATTGAGTAGCTTTTGCCAGTCTATGCGGCCGACCCATCGATTGAGGGTCTCGACATCGAGCCCGTCATTACGCAGGTCATGGAATCTGTACTCGTATGACTGCGCCTCCAACCACTTCTTTGCTTTGCGGCAGGTGTCGCAGCTGCTGATTCCGTAAAGTATTAACAGGCCTGGTTGCATGTTTTCAATAATTACCTAGTCGCAATTTTTTGCCGTTGGGGACAGACCCCATAGGGTCTGTCCCCGATTTTTAGTCGGTGTCCCGTAGCAAATCGTTCAAACTGGTTTTCGAACGTGTCTTGGCATCGACCTGTTTGACGATCACCGCACAGTACAGGGAATGGCTGCCGTCGGCCGACGGCAGGTTGCCCGCGACGACGACCGAGCCGGCGGGAATGCGACCGTAGCTTATCTCCCCGGTTTCGCGATCATAAATTTTCGTACTCTGTCCGATAAATACGCCCATAGAGATGACCGAGCCTTCTTCTACGACAACGCCCTCGACAATTTCCGAGCGTGCGCCGATAAAACAATCGTCTTCAATGATCGTCGGGCTAGCTTGAACAGGTTCCAACACGCCGCCGATACCAACGCCGCCCGAGAGGTGAACGTTGCTTCCGACCTGCGCACAGCTGCCGACCGTCGCCCAGGTGTCGACCAGCGTACCGCTGCCGATGTTGGCGCCGATGTTGACGTAGCTGGGCATCAACACGACACCGGGTGCGACATAGGCACCTCTTCGTACGATGGCATCCGGCACGACACGTACACCGGCGTTGTCAAAGTCCTCCTGTTCGAAATCTGCGAACTTCAACGGTACCTTGTCGAAAAAATTGCTGTACCTGGCAGACATTACTTCGTTGGGTGATAAACGAAAACTCAGCAGCACGGCTTTTTTCAACCATTGATTGACGTGCCAGGCTCCATTTTCCCTGTAAGCAACCCTGGCCTCGCCCGAGTCGAGGAGTTCGATGGCTTGCTCCACCGCGTCAGACACTTCCCTCACCTCGCCCGCACTGCCGAGTTCGCCGCGACGTTCGAAGCCGGACTCAATGGTTTCAATCAGGGACTGCATGGCTTCACGTTAGCTGATCCCTGCGGCATTTTCACGCTTTGGCGTCGAGCAGATCACACAGCCTCTCTCGAAGCAGCGAACGGCTTTTCTCATCAAGTGACTTGCCGGAACCTTCGCTGATGTAAAAGACATCTTCCGCACGTTCACCAATGGTCATGATCTTTGCGGTATCGATGTTGATCCCCAATTCGACAAAAACCCGGCCGACGTCGCTCAAGAGGCCGGGCCGGTCGCCTGCGACGAGTTGCATAACTGTCCGTTGCTTGGCGTTGTCTTCGCTGAACTCGATAACAGTCTTTGTTGTGAACATTCTGACTTGTCGCGGAGCAGGGCGGGTAACGGGCGCTGCCTGGTCATCCGGCGCAGTGAGAACCCGGGTCAGGGTGCGCCTGATCTTGCTCATTCTCGACTCGTCCACATCGACGAGCTTGTCAAACTCCATGAATATATAAGTGTCGAGACTGTAGCCGTTCGCGATGGGTACGATGCGGGCGTCAATAATTGTCAAGCCGAGTTCGCCCAGCGCAGCCGTCACGTGAGCGAACGTCAGCTTTGTTCGTGGTGCGTAAAGTACCGCCGCGATGCGATCCGCATCGCGTTGTTTTCTGATCTCCAGAATTCCGTGTTCGGATTCAACATCGGAATCGGCAAGCACTTCCGTATGCCAGGCGATTTCCTCGCCGCGGTGGCGTATGAAGTAGTCCTCAGTCAGCAGGGCCCAGATCGCCGATATTTTTTCCTCCGGAAGGCCGGCCGGTTCGAGTAGCTCTTTGGCTTCGGCATGTTTCTCCAGAATCAGTTGTTCGCGATCGATCGGATTTTCGAGACCACGCCGCAGTGCCCGGGCAGTGAGCTCGTACAGGTCGCGGAACAATGTTGCTTTCCAGGAATTCCAAAGATTCGGGTTGGTGCCGCGAACGTCGGCTACGGTCAACACATATAGATAGTCGAGATGCGACATGTCACCAACGCACGCAGCGAATTGATTGATGACGTCCGGGTCGCCAATGTCCTTTTTCTGTGCCGTAGTAGAAAGAATCAGGTGATGTTTGACGAGCCACGCGACTGTGCGGGCCTCATATTTGCTGAGCCCGTGCTCCAGGCAGAATGCCTCGGCGTCGACAGCACCCAGCTCCGAATGGTCGCCGCCGCGGCCTTTGGCGATATCGTGGAACAGCCCGGCGAGATACACAATCTCGGGTTTTTCGAAGGACTGCATCAGCGGGCTGCAATGTGGGAACTCGTGATCGAATCGTGACAAAGCGAAGCGGCGAAGATTGCTGACGACAAACAGGGTGTGCTCGTCGACCGTGTAGGCATGGAACAGGTCATATTGCATGCGGCCGACGATTCTGCCGAAGGCCGGGATGTAAAGGCCGAGCACGCCGTACAGGTTCATGCGGCGCAGCTCGTGAGTCACACCAAACTTCGATCGCAATATGTTCAGGAACAGGCGGTGGTTGCGGGGGTTTTGCCTGAACTCCTCATCGATCAGATGAAGGTTTCTTTTGACCAGGCCGATTGTGAAAGCACTCACGCCGCGGATATCCGGATGCTCTTGCAACATACGGAACATCTCGAGCAGCGCCGACGGATTTCTCTGGAACACGTGATCGTTGGTGGTCTGCAGGAAACCGTTCTTCACCTGAAACTGGTCGGTCAGATCCACAGGTGCGGCATTCGGATCCATCAGGATCGCTTCTTCGAATAGTTGCAGCAGCATTTCGTTGACGCGGCTCAGATCCATGACGGTGCGGTAGTAACGCTGCATCAGTTGCTCGACGGCAAGCGTGTAGGTCGCGTCCTCGTAACCCAGCATTTCCGCAAGCCTGGTCTGATGATCGAACAGCAACCTGTCTTCCCGGCGACCCGTCAGCACATGCAGGCCGAAACGTACCCGCCAGAGAAAAGCCTGTCCGTCGTTCAGTATCCTGAGCTGGCCGGCCGTCAGGAACTGGTGTTGCACGAGTTCATCCAGGTTCGCCACGCCGAAGTGGCGTTTGGCCACCCAGCCGATCATCTGGATGTCTCTGAGCCCGCCGGGGCTCCCCTTGACGTTGGGCTCGAGCTTGTAAGCCGTGTCATCGTAACGATGATGGCGTTCTATCTGCTCGCGCCGCTTCGCTTCGAAAAAATCGGCGGAATTCCACAGCTTTTTGGCCGAGGTGGCGGCGATCATTTCATCGAAGAGGCTCTGCGGACCATCGAGTAAGCGCGCTTCAATAAGCGTGGTGGCGATCGTTATGTCGTCCTTCGCCTGCTGCTGGCATTGTTTGACCGTACGTACGCTGTGACCGATCTCGAGACCGATGTCCCATAGCGAGGTCAGAAATGACGACAGAAGCTGCTCACCGTCAGCGGGCAGCTTTCCGGCCAACAGCAACATGACGTCGACGTCCGAGCAGGGGTGGAGCTCGCCGCGACCGTATCCGCCGACTGCGACGAGTGCCGCCTTCTCGGCCAATGATCCGGCATGCTGATGCCACAATTCGATAAGTACCCGATCGACGATGGCTGCCCGCTGCCTGACCAGTTCGGTGACCGGCTGTCCCTGCTCGAAGCTCGTGACGAGGTCGTTGTTGGCTTGGACCAGCGCCTGCCGAATGTTGGCGACACTGTTGCCGGTCGGTTCGGGCAATGAGTTAGAAGTCATTGAAATATATGTGAAGTCACCGTTGATCGGCGCCTAGCGTCAGTACTTCAAAGCCGGATTCCGTGATCAGGACCGTATGCTCCCATTGTGCAGACAGGGCGTGATCCTTGGTGACGACAGTCCAGCCATCCGGCAACAGCCTGACATGCCGTTTGCCGGCATTCACCATCGGCTCGACGGTCAGCGTCATGCCGGACTTGAGTTCCATGCCGGTGCCGGCTTTGCCATAGTGCAGGACCTGCGGGTCCTCGTGAAACACACGGCCTATGCCGTGCCCGCAGTACTCTCGTACAACCGAGAAGCGGTTTTTTTCCACAAAATCCTGAATTGCCTGGCCGATGTCGCCGAGGCGCTTGCCGTCCGCCAGCTGTTCAATGCCGAGCCACATGCCGTCGTAGGCCACTTTTGCCAGCCTTTCCGCCTGCACGCCGGCCTTGCCGATAAAGAACATGCGGCTGGTATCGCCGTGGAAATCATCCTTGATGACCGTAATATCGATGTTGACGACGTCACCGGACTTCAGCTTGCGCTCGCCCGGGATACCGTGGCAGACCACGTGATTGACGGAGGTACAGATGGATTTCGGGAATCCGCGGTAGTTCAGGGGAGCCGGAATCGCATCTTGAGTCTCGACGATGTATTTGTGGCAGATCTCGTCCAGTTCGCCCGTCGTGATGCCGGGCTGCACGTGCTCCCCGATCATGTCCAGGACGTTGGCCGCCAGCCTGCCAGCCACACGCATTTTGTCCTGTTCCTCAGGCGTCTTGATGGTTACGTTCATAAATGTCCGGTGAATCTTCGGTTTCGGGCGGCGACTTGAGATTTCCCTGCAAATCTGTGGATGCTAATCCACACATCCCGTTGTTGGCCGCGATCCAGTATGGTATAAAGCGCGCGCCCTTGAGGCAATAAATCCACACGTACATCGTCACATCACGCTGGGTGCCCCACCGAAAAAGGGGTTGCGAGATGGGGTGTACGGAGGCCTAACCCGGAGAATCGAAATGGCAGACGTAACTATGCGCCAGATGCTTGAGGCTGGCGTGCACTTTGGTCATCAGACCCGTTACTGGAACCCGAAGATGGCACCCTTCATCTTCGGCGAACGTAATAAAATCCACATCATCAATCTCGAAAAAAGCCTGCCGATGGCGCGCGATGCGTACGCCTTCGTCAAGGCTATCGTCGCCGATGGCGGCAGGGTGCTGTTTGTCGGCACCAAGCGCTCGGCACGAGACGCTATCCGCGTACAAGCTGAACGCTGTGAGATGCCGTTTGTAAGCCACCGCTGGCTCGGCGGCATGTTAACCAACTACAAAACGATCCGACAGTCGGTCAAACGGCTGACCGATTTGGAGCAGATGGCCGAAGAAGGCGGATTCCAGGCACTCACCAAGAAAGAAATCCTCGGTCTGAATCGTGAGCAGGACAAGCTTGAGCGAAGCCTTGGCGGGATCAAGAAAATGGGGTCACTACCCGATGTTTTGTTCGTGGTCGATGTTGATCACGAGGACATCGCTGTTCGCGAGGCACGAAAGCTCGCCATTCCCGTTGTCGCGATCGTCGATACCAACTGTTCGCCTGACGACGTCGATTACGTCATTCCCGGCAATGACGACGCAATGAAAGCGATCGGTCTTTACGCGACGCTGATTGCCGACGCCGTGATCGATGGCAAGGCATCGTTGCCCGAGGTCGCTTTGGGCGAAGACGAGTTCGTCGAGTTGGACGAGCAAGGCAAACCGAAGAAGTCTTCCGCCAGAAAGAAAAAAACAGGCAAAAAGTCTGCGGCGCCCAAGGCAACGATCAAGAAGAAGGTGTCAGTTACCGCCGCCGCCGCCGATGCTATCAAGAAGGCAAAAACTGTAGAAGCTGAGGCACCGGCGGTGGAAGAAGCGCCAGTTGAGAAGCCGACGGAGGTCATCGAAGAGCCCAAGCCCGAAGAAATAGCGCAGGAAGCGCAGCCTGCAGAGGCGGCGCCCACCAAAGAAAAGACAGGCGAGGACAAACCGGCAGCGAAGAAAGCCGCGACGAAGAAGAAGGCTGCAAAAAAACCTGCGGCCAAGAAAAAGACAGCGGCGAAGCCGTCTGACCAAAAGACAGCGGCGAAGCCGTCTGACCAAAAGACAGCGGCGAAGCCGTCTGACCAAAAAGCGGCCAAGAAGGCGGCAACCAAGAAGGTTGCCGCGAAGAAAACGGCTGCTAAAAAGGTCAGCAAAAAGAAAGCTGCCGATAAGGATAAATAGTCATGTCAATTAGTGCATCAATGGTCAAAGAGCTTCGCGATCGAACCGGCGCCGGCATGATGGAGTGCAAGAAGGCCCTGGTCGAGACCGGAGGCGATATGGATGCGGCCATCGAGTTGCTTCGCAGATCGGGTCAGGCGAAAGCCGACAAGAAGTCCAGTCGCATTGCAGCCGACGGTCGCGTCGTCATAACAACGGACGGATCGAAAGCTGCCATTGTCGAGGTTAATTCCGAGACCGACTTCGTCGCCAAAGACGAGAACTTCGTCGCGTTTGCAGAATCGGTTGCAAACACAGCGCTGCTCGGCCACGCCGACGATGTAGAAGCGCTGATGGCCGAATCCGGCGCCGACGGCAAAATGCTCGAAGCGGCCAGGACGGAGCTGATCAGCAAAGTGGGCGAGAACATCTCGGTTCGCCGCTTTGCCCGCCTCGACGCAGCCGATCATCTCGGCAATTACACCCACGGCGCGCGAATCGGTGCTGTGGTGTCGCTGTCAGGAGGCGACGCCGATCTGGCAAGGAACATCGCCATGCACGTCGCTGCCAGTAAGCCGCTGTGCATCGACGAGACTGGCGTGCCTGCGGAGACGCTGGAGACCGAACGCAGAATCTTCACTGAGCAGGCCAAAGACTCCGGCAAGCCGGCCGAGATCATCGAGAAGATGGTCACGGGCAGAGTTGCTAAGTTCTTGAAAGAAATAACATTATTGGGTCAGCCCTTCGTCAAGGACCCGGACGTCTCCGTCGGCAAGCTGCTGGAATCCGCAGGCGCCAGCGTTACCCAATTTGTGCGCTACGAGGTCGGCGAGGGTATCGAGAAAAAAGAGGAGAACTTCGCCGAAGAGGTGATGGCGCAGATTAAACAAAGCGGCTAAATGTTTGAAAATTTTAGCTAAAATAGGCGAGACATGAACAAGGTCCCGGCACAGCCCGACGTACTCTATCGTCGCGTGCTGCTCAAATTGAGCGGCGAGGCGCTGATGGGCGATCTGGAATACGGCATCGAGCCCGGGGTGATCCAAAGGATTGCGTCCGAGGTTGCGGAAGTCCACAAGCTCGGCGTGGAAGTCGCGATCGTCATCGGTGGCGGCAATATATTCCGTGGCGCCGGTTTGGCCCGCGCCGGGATGGATCGCGTAACCGGCGATTACATGGGCATGCTCGCGACCGTTATGAATGCGCTGGCGATTCAGGACGCGCTCGAGTCCCAGGACATCTTCGCACGCGTCATGTCGGCGCTTCAGATTCACGAGGTATGCGAGGACTACATCAGGCGACGTGCTGTAAGACATCTCGAAAAAGGGCGCGTCGTCATTCTGGCTGCCGGCACCGGAAATCCGTTTTTTACGACCGACACCGCTGCGAGTCTCCGTGCGATCGAAATCGGCGCGGATGTCTTGATGAAAGCGACGATGGTCAGCGGTGTTTATGACTCCGACCCGAACCTGAATGAGAAAGCGTTGAAGTACGACACGGTCTCTTTCGACAAACTTCTGGTCGACAAGCTGAACGTCATGGACGCGACCGCCGTCGTGATGTGCCGCGATAACGATTTACCGTTACGCGTTTTCAATTTGACGAACGAAAACGCCCTTGTTGAGGCGATGACCGATGCCGACGTCGGAACATTGGTCACGGCCTGACGGGACCATAGATAAGAGCAAGAGAGGGCGAGGACCGTGCTAAATGACATCAAAAAAGACGCCGGCAGCCGTATGGACAAGAGTGTTGCCTCACTGCGCCAGGAGTTGACCAAGCTGCGTACAGGCCGTGCGCACACCAGCCTGCTCGACCACATAACGGTCGAGTATTACGGCAGTGAAGTGCCGCTCAACCAGTGCGCGAATGTCAATGTGGAAGACCCGAGAACGCTGGCAGTTACACCCTGGGAAAAAACCATGGTGCAGCCGATCGAGAAGGCGATCCAGAATTCCGATCTGGGATTGAACCCGGCATCGGCCGGGATTGTGATTCGTGTGCCATTGCCGCCGCTGACCGAAGAGCGTCGTAAAGACATGATCAAACTGGTACGTCACGAAGCCGAAGCGGGCCGTGTCGCCGTACGCAACATTCGAAGAGACGCGATTCACGACATCAAGGAACTCTTAAAAGAAAAGATGATTGGCCAGGACGACGAGCATCGTGCGGAAGACGAGATTCAGGCCATCACGGATCGGCATGTCGCGGACATCGACAAGGTGCTGGCCGAGAAGGAAACCGAGTTGATGGAGATCTGAGACTAAAGGCGCGGCGCATGCAGGGAACAGACACAGCTGCCAACGATCCGACGGGAATGGATGTGCCACATCATGTGGCAATCATTATGGACGGCAATGGTCGCTGGGCGAAGGCGCGCTCACAGGCTCGACACGCGGGCCACCGCGCCGGCGTTAAATCTGTGCGCGAGACCGTGGAGTCGGCCGCCAGGCGTGGAGTGAAATATTTGACCCTGTTTGCCTTCAGTAGTGAGAACTGGCAACGGCCACAGGACGAAGTCAGCCGCCTGATGAGCCTGTTTCTCGAGGCGCTGCAACGAGAAGTGGATGAGCTGCATCGTAATAATGTAAGGCTTCGATTCGTGGGCGCACGAGCTCAGCTCAAGCCGAAACTGGTGCGCAAAATTGAAGCGGCAGAGCTTCAGACAAAGCAAAACGGCGGTCTGACCCTGATTGTCGCGGTCGCATATGGCGGCAGATGGGACATCGTGAACGCGGCGAGGCAATTGGCCTCGAAGGTGGCCGGCGGGGAGATATCGATTGAAGACATTGGCGACGACAGGTTTGCCGGGGAGCTAGCGTTGTCCGGCGTGCCGGACCCCGACCTGTTGATTCGCACCGGCGGCGAGCAGCGGATCAGCAACTTTTTGCTTTGGAATCTTGCCTACTCGGAGTTGTACTTCTGCGATTGCCTTTGGCCGGACTTTCGCGAGCAGGAATTTGACGAAGCCATGATTTTTTACGGGATGCGACAAAGGCGATTTGGCCACACCGGCGAACAGGTCGAGGCAGTCTGAGATGCTCAGGCAACGTGTCATCACCGGGTTGACCGCATTGGCGGCGTTGCTCGTTGTGCTGTTTGTGTTGCCGGCCGTCGCGGTCAAGCTCGTCATTGCGGCATTGATTCTCGTCGGTGCCTGGGAGTGGTCGGGATTCCTGAAGCTCGAATCCGCTGGTGCCCGGTTCGCTTATGTCGGGTTGATTGCAGTGTTGCTGGGCGCGCTGGTCGGCATGGCAGATGAGCGGGCGATCGAAATGGTCTTCAAGATTGCGCTGGCCTGGTGGATGGCGGCGTTGTTATGGGTATTCCTGTTTCCGACTCCGATCCCAAAAATTGCAGGCTGGATTTGTGGTGCCCTGGTTCTAATACCGGCATATGCCGCAATTATTTCGCTTTACTCGTTGCACCCGGCAATGTTGCTGTTTGTACTTATTATTGTGTGGGCTGCGGACGTTGGCGCCTATTTTGCAGGCAAGGGCTTTGGCAGGGTCAAGCTCGCGCCGAACATTAGCCCGGGAAAGACCTGGGAAGGTGTCCTGGGTGGACTGCTTCTTGCCGCCGTGCTGGTGCTTGTGGGTTCGCAGTGGTTCGAGACTGAGATTGCCGTACTGCTGCCGTTTTGCCTTGCTGTCGCTGCTATCTCGATTGTCGGTGACCTTACCGTGAGCATGTTCAAGAGAGATGCAGGGGTGAAGGACAGCGGCCGCTTTTTCCCCGGACACGGCGGTGTCCTCGACCGCATCGATAGCGTGACAGCAGCTGCGCCGCTGTTTGCGCTCGGAATCAGCTGGGTGGGTTTACGATGACGGCGGCTAATATTCAGCCCGTGTTCATCTTGATGCCTCCAAGCTGCATGGCTGGTCCCGGGATACGGGAACTGTACCGGCCGACCTCAGTCGACATTAGGCGGCAACCGAAAATGGACGATCTATGAGTGGTGCACTGACCAATCTCGTCGCATTCATCGTCGCGATCAGCGTCCTGGTTGCGGTTCATGAATTCGGCCATTACATCGTGGGGCGCTGGTGTGGCATGAAGGTCCTCAGGTTCTCGATCGGCTTCGGCAAGCCTATCTGGACCAGGGTCGCGGGCGCCGATCGGACTGAATACTGCATTTCGAACATCCCACTCGGTGGTTATGTCAAATTCCTCGACGAACGCGAGGGCCCCGTCGCTGAGGCAGACCAGGGGCGGGCATTCAACCATCGCCCCATTCCGGCGAGGATTGCGGTCCTGCTGGCAGGCCCCGCCTTCAATTTTCTTTTCGCGCTGGTTGCCTACTGGGTTCTGTCCATGCAGGGGATCCCGACGCTGCGTCCGGTCATCGGTGCGGTTACGCCGGATTCCTATGCTGCACAGGCCGGCTTGCAGCAGGACGAACTGTTGGTGGCGGTGGGCGATCAGGCGGTCAGCGACTGGAGCACGGCTGTGTTGTCGATCCTGGATGAAATGGTCGCGACCGGCGAGGTGCCACTGGTCGTCCAGGACATTCATGGCAATGAGCGCGGCGTACGCATTCAGGTCGGCGACGATCGAACCCGGCTGACAGAGCCGGGACTGCTGCTCGATGGGCTGGGCTTCACGCTGGGCCAGCCGCTTGCGATTGCCGAGTGGATTGGCCCTGATTCGCCGGCGGAGCAGGCCGGCATTCGGCCCGGTGACAGAATCGTTAGTGTTAACGGCGAGAGCACGACCACTTTCACCGATATGGCGTCGGTCATCGTCGCCTTGCCGGACAAAACCGTGCCGCTGATCATAGTCCGGGACGGTTTGCGCGAAACCTTGTACGTAGATATTGCGTCGGTGGAGACAGAGGATGGCGTCGTCGGACGTATCGGTGTCGGGCCACGCTATCTCAAGAAATTCGGAGCGGTCGCGGCAATTGGCGAATCATTTTCACGCACCGCGCGCGAGACAGCATTTACGTTTCGCATGTTGTGGAACATGGCCACCCGAACCGTTTCAATCAAGAACATCAGTGGCCCGATCAGCATTGCACAATTCGTCGGCGACTCCGCGCGAGCCGGATTTACCTACGTATTGACGATACTCGCGCTTATCAGTATTAGTCTGGGCGTATTGAACCTGCTGCCGATTCCGATGCTCGATGGCGGTCAGATCGTGTATCAGTCGGTGGAGTGGATCAAGGGCAGCCCGATGTCCGATCGGGCGCAGCTCTTGGGTCAGCAGGTCGGCATCTTCGCAATTCTGCTGCTGATGAGTTTCGCTTTTTATAATGACATTGCGCGCTTACTTGGTTAGGGATTATGAAACTGACACAAGACAAGAGATATCGATCAGGGCTATTGCTGTTGGCAGTCATCGCGATGTTCTCGATGTCGTATCCGGTTTCAGGCCTGGCTGAAGAATTTACCGTGCGTGACATGCGTGTCGAGGGATTGCAGCGTATATCAGAGGGCACGGTGTTCAATTACTTGCCGATCAACGTCGGCGACACCATAGACGAGATCAGGATTCAGGAAGCCGTGAGAGCTTTGTACACGCAAAAGCTCTTTGACGACATTGAGATGCGGCGTGAGGAACAAACGCTGATTATTGCGGTGCGCGAGCGTCCGTCGATCGAGGATTTCACGATTGACGGTAACAAGGACATCGAGACCGAAGATCTCATGGAATCGCTTCGCGGTGTGGGGCTCGCACGCGGCCGTACGTTCGATCGATCAGTTCTCGAGGAAGTTCAGGGATTTCTAAAAGAGCAATACTATGACCGCGGCAAGTATGGCGTGGTCGTCAACGCCGATGTAATGGATCGACCAAATAACACGGTCCGGGTCAGCATCGATGTCAAAGAGGGAGACCGGGCCAAGATCCGCCAGGTCAACATCATTGGTAACCACAGCTTCAAAGAGAAGGACATTCGCGAGGACTTCGAGCTGGATACTGCCAACTGGTTGTCGTGGATCAGGCAGGATGACCGATACGCCAAGGAAGCATTGGGCGGTGATCTCGAGACGCTTCGCTCCTTTTATATGGACCAGGGCTATGCGGACTTCCGGGTGGACTCGACGCAGGTCGCAATATCGCCCAACAAGAAAGACATATACGTATCGATCGGTGTGCACGAGGGCGAGCAATACACCATCTCCGATACCAAGGTCGTCGGCAAGATGGTGATTCCGGAGGCACAGCTCACCGCTCTCATTCTCGCTCAGCCGGGCGATACATTTAATTTGCAGCGATTGACTCAATCGAAAGACTTCATGGAGTTTCGTTTAGGTGAACAGGGCTATTCCAATGCTGAAATAGATCCCGTGCCTACACTCGACCACGAGAACAAAGAAGCTTCGATAACATTTTATGTCGATCCACAGAGTCGCGTTTATGTTCGACATATTGTTTTCAAAAACATTGACCAGGTTGACGATAAGGTACTGCGCCGCGAGATGCGGCAAGCCGAAGGCGCTTTTCTTTCGAATCGCCTGGTTGAGCGTTCAAAGATACGATTGCAGCGACTACCCTACATCGAAAGAGTCGAAGTAGAGAATGTTCCCGTGCCGGGAAGCCCCGATCTGATCGACGTCGAGTTCGACATTGAATATCGCATGCCCGGCCAGTTCAGTGGCGGCTTGGGATTTTCCGAATCCCAAGGATTAATGTTAAACGGCAGCATTGTTCATACCAATTTCCTCGGATCGGGAAATCGCGTCGCGCTGCAGGTGAATACGGGAAAATTCTCGACAGCGTACAGTGTTTCGCATACAAATCCCTTCACGACGCGAAACGGCGTCAGTAGGACGGTGTCCCTCAATTACCGGGATATCACGCAGTTCACGTCTGCTGCATCAGATTTTTCGACAACGAACGCCGGTGCGACACTCGACTACGGATATCCGATTACCGAGTATCAAAGGGTAAATATCGGACTGACCTACAATCAGGCCGAACTCCTCGCTTCCACGAATAGCACCACTCAGGCGCAGGAATGGGTTGCGAACAACGGCAATCCATTCATCGAGACCGTCGGAAACGGCGGGGTATTTTTTGGAACCAAGTTCGACACCATTGAATTGATTGCCGGCTGGAGCTACGACAGCCGCAACAGAAGCCTTTTTGCGGACAGAGGCAGCCGACAGCAGTTTTTTGTCTCCTATGCCATACCCGGCAGCGAAGTCGAGTATTGGACAGCGCGCTACAACTATACGAAATACATCCCGCTTTTTGGCAGGTGGACCTTCCGCGTAAACGCGGAGACGGCCTATGGCGAGGCGTTGGGCTCGACTACCGCATTACCGCCATACAAGCAGTTCTTCGGAGGTGGGCCGCAATCGATTCGAGGCTATAAGGAGTCCTGGCTGGGCCCCAGAGACAGTTTTGGCAACCCTTACGGCGGCAATGTGTTGGTCGCGAGTCAACTTGAGCTTATAATCCCCCTTCCCGAGAAATGGAGCGGAAGCACACGGGGCAGCTTCTTCTACGACATCGGTAACGTATTCAATACCGGCGAGGTTTCATTCACAGATAAGTTAGGCAGTCCGGTAAGTTACAAGCCGGACTACAATGAATTGAAGACCTCCGTCGGTGTGGCGGTTCAATGGCTTGCGCCGATGGGGTTATTTCGATTCAGTTATGCGGTGCCGCTCAATGAATTTGAAGGCAACGACAGACATTACGGAGACGTAACTGAAGGTTTTCAGTTCTCCATTGGTCAGGCGTTTTAAGGATTGGACATTTTATGAATTTTGCAAAGCAACGAATAGTTAGGGCAACACTGGCGATTGCACTGGTTTCTATTTTCAGTGGCGTCGCTGTAGCGCAGGAAATGAAAATTGGTGTTGTGAACGTTCCGGTGTTGATGGAGCGCGCGCCGCAAGCGAAAGTGGCAATGGAGGCGTTACAGGAAGAGTTCGCACCGCGTCAACGAGTCATCGTTGCCAAGCAAACCGAATTCGAAGAACTCACTGAGAAAGTGAGACGTGATTTCGACGTCATGGGTGAGACCGAACGTCGCAACGCCGAAAAAGATCTTCGTGATCTTCAGCGCGAAGTCACGCGCTTGCAAACCGAATTCAGAGAGGATTTGAATCTTCGCAGAAACGAGGAACTCGGCGAACTTCAGCGTTCGTTGCTAAAAGAAGTGCAGGATTATGCGGAGACCACCAATTACGATCTCGTGGTCGGCGACGGTGTTTTGTATGCGAGCTCTACAGTTAACATTACAGAACTCGTACTGCGTGCGATGGAAGCTAATTACAACGCGACGGGGTCGACTGAATAGCGACGTCCGCTGAGACGACCACCTACGGTGCGATATGCCGGCTAGCCTCGGAGAACTGGCGACCGAATTCGGCTGTGACCTGGTAGGCGACCCGGACACCCGTGTGGACGGCGTTGCGACGCTCGCAAATGCGTCACCGCAATCCATCGGTTTTCTTGCCAATCCCGCATATCGAAATCAGTTGCAGGCCACCAAGGCGGCTGCCGTAGTGCTCGCTGAGGCCGACGCCGAAGATTGTCCGGTTGCCGCACTGATATGCGAAGACCCCTACATGACCTACGCACGAATCGCGGGCAGGTTACATCCGCCCAAAGTCCGTCCGCCGGGTATCCATTCATCGGCCGTTGTGGATGACAGTGCAACGATCTCGGACAGCGCGCACATTTCAGCGAATGTTGTCATCGGTAAAGATTGTGCGATTGCCGACGGTGTCTTTATCGGCGCCGGCTGTGTATTGGGCGAACGTTGTTCCGTCGGCGCAAACTCGCAATTGCTCAGTAACGCGACGCTGGTCGATGACATCCGTATCGGTGAGCGCACGATCATTCACCCGGGCGCAATCGTCGGTTCCGACGGATTCGGCCACGCGCAGGGAGACTCAGGCTGGATCAAGATTCCCCAGGTCGGCGGCGTTGTCATCGGTGACGACGTGGAAGTCGGTGCGAATACGGCTGTCGATTGCGGCGCAATTGATGACACGGTCATAGAAGATGGCGTCAGACTGGATAACCTCATCCAGGTCGGGCACAACGTGCGCATCGGTGCGCATAGCGCGATCATCGGGCCGACCGCAATTGCCGGCAGTTCCGTGATAGGCAAGCGCTGCATGATTTCAGGACTGGTAGGGGTGGTAGGGCACGTATCGATATGCGATGACGTGATCATCACACCGCAGGTGCTGGTCACCAAAGATATCAAGGAGCCGGGCATCTATTCGGCAACTTTCGGCGCGGAGAAGGATAAGGACTGGAAGCGAATGGTGGTAAGGTTTCGACGGCTCGAGACCCTGGAGAAACGCGTTGCGGATCTCGAGGGGAAGGCAAAAGAATGACGGACGAATCACGAAATCTGGATATTCTGCAGATTCAAAAGCTGCTGCCTCATAGCTATCCGTTCCTGTTGGTCGACCGGGTTGTCGATTGTCAGCCCGGCATCTCGCTGACGGCCATCAAGAACGTAACGATCAATGAACCGTTTTTTCAGGGGCACTTCGAGGGCCGCCCGATCATGCCCGGCGTGCTGATCATCGAGGCGATGGCGCAGGCCGGCGGCATTCTTTATTACATGTCGTCGGAAGACATCGATGCCGGTCAGCTGTTCTATCTGGTTGCCGTCGATGATGCCAGATTCAGGCGTCCCGTCGTGCCCGGCGATCAATTGCAGATGGATGTGCGCGTCGCCCGGAAACGACGCAGCATGTGGCGTTTCGAGTGCTCCGCGAGCGTCGACGGCAGACAGGCCGTATCCGCTGTCATCATGTGCGCCCCCGGGGAAAAGCGAGAGTGATGGGCGCGCCAGGGGAAATGCGCGCGTGATCCACCCTACCGCGATAATCGCTGACACCGCCGTGATTGCCGATGACGTCGAGATTGGACCCTATACAATTATCGGTGACCAGGTTGAAATCGGTGCCGGATCGAAGGTCGACAGCCATGTCGTAATAAATGGCCCAACGGTAATCGGCGAGAACAATCATATTTACCAGTTCGCATCGATCGGTGACGATCCGCAGGACAAGAAATATCAAGGCGAAGATACGCGCCTGGAGATCGGCGACAGAAATACGATTCGCGAATACTGCTCGATAAGCAGAGGCACAGTGCAGGACGAGGGCGTGACCCGGCTCGGAGACGACAACTGGATCATGGCCTACGTCCACATCGCGCATGACTGCCAGATCGGTAACAAGACGATTTTGGCGAACAACACGACGCTTGCGGGGCACGTGCACGTCGGAGACTGGGCGATATTTGCTGGGTTTGCCGGCGCGCATCAGTTTGTCCACGTCGGTGCGCATAGTTTTCTCGGCATGTACACGGGCGCAAACCAGGACGTTCCTGCCTACGTGATGCTATTCGGCTTGCCGGGTGCGCCCGCTGGCATCAATAGCGAAGGGCTGAAACGGCGCGACTTCAACAAAGAACAAATACGCAATATCAAGAATGCCTATCGAATTGTGTATCGGAACGGTCTGAAACTCGCCGAAGCAATCGCGGAAATCGAAGGCCTGGTCGCCGATCAGCCGGAACTCGGGATATTTCTCGAATCGCTCAAGACGTCCGAGCGCGGCGTCGCCCGATAATGCGGGAACTTCGGATCGGCATGGTCGTTGGCGAAGTGTCCGGCGACCAGTTGGGTGCGGGGCTTATTCGAGCCCTCAAAGCGCAATATCCCGCCGTTCGTCTCGAGGGTGTCGCAGGACCAGCCATGCGCGAAGCAGGTTGCGACGTCTGGGAGGATGCCGAGTCCCTGGCGGTAATGGGCCTGGTCGAGCCGATCAAGGTATTACCGCGGCTGCTTCGACTGCGGCGCTCACTCGTGAAACGCTGGTCAGAGAATCCGCCGGATGTGTTCGTCGGTATCGATGCGCCGGATTTTAATCTGGGACTCGAGCAGTCGCTCCGCAAGCAGGGAATTACCACCGTTCATTACGTGAGCCCGACCGTCTGGGCGTGGCGGCAGGGCCGTGTCCGAAAAGTTGCGAAAGCCGTCGACAAAGTGCTGTGCATATTTCCGTTCGAAGAAAAGTTTTACGAAGCACATGACGTAGCTGCCGAATTCGTCGGGCATCCGCTCGCTGACGGTATTGATGCCAATGTGGATGTTGATGCTGTTAGAAAGGAGCTGGGACTGTCGGCTGAAAGAATCGTTGCCATCTTGCCCGGCAGCAGGAGCAATGAAATAACGAGGCTGGGGCCGGTGTTTACTGAAGCTTGTGCCCGCCTGATCGATCGTTTCGCCGATATTCAATTCATTGCGCCGATGGTTAACCCAAGATTGCGAACGGTTTTCGCGACTCACGTCGCAGAAGCCGGGATTGGTGATCACATCAAACTTGTCGACGGCAAAGCGGAATCCGTGATCGCCGCCGCCGATGTTGTCCTTCTCGCCTCAGGCACGGCTTCTTTGCAAACGGCACTGCTCGGCAGGCCGATGGTCGCGGCATACAAATTGTCGCCGCTGACACACTGGTTGCAGCGCTGGTTCAAGCTCGTCAAGTTGACGCATTTCGCGATGCCCAATCTGTTGACTGACGAGCCGATGGTGCCGGAATTTCTGCAGGGCGCGGCAACACCGGAGGCGCTGGCAGAGGCGGTTGCCGATCTGTTGGACAATGCCGGGCGTCGTGAAGAGATCCATCACAAGTTTGTTGCACTACGCGCGGATCTGGCGCGCGGTGCCCAGCAACGGGCGGCCAGAGCGATACTCGACCTGGCAGGCGGGGCGTGATGCCTCAGCACGCGATTGCGGGTATTGATGAAGCCGGCCGTGGCCCACTTGCCGGACCTGTCGTCGCGGGGGCCGTAATCCTCAACAGGCACATCGTCATAGAGGGCCTAAGGGACTCCAAGACGCTGACTGCAAAACGCAGAGCCGAGTTGGCTACCGACATACGGCAGCATTCACTGGCGTGGTCGGTTGCATGGGCAGACGCGGCGGAGATAGACAGTCTCAATATTCTCGAGGCAACGCTTCTGGCGATGCGTCGCGCCATCCTCGGACTGCCGGTGAAACCATATTATGTTCAAATCGACGGCAATCGAATGCCGGAACTCACGTTCGGCGGCGAGCGCATCGAAGGCGAGGCTATCATCGGCGGTGATGCGACAAACGCTGCAATCAGTGCGGCGTCGATCGTCGCCAAGGTCTGCCGCGATCAAATCATGGTCGAAATGGACAGGATCTACCCGAATTACGGCTTCGCCCGGCATAAGGGTTACGGAACGGCGGATCACCGCGAGCGCATCGAGCGCTTCGGGCCCTGTCAGCAACATCGGCGGAGTTTTCGTCCTTTCCGTGTGCTTACGCCCCGTTCGATGACCTTTAGCGATTGATGAGTTTAGAATGGACAGCTCAACATGACTCATCCTTTCGTACATCTGCATCTGCACACCGAGTTCTCGATCGTCGACAGTACGGTCAGGATTCCTGCGTTGATGCAACAGTGTGCATCAATGGGCATGCCCGCCGTTGCACTGACGGACCAGGGCAATCTCTTTGGCATGGTCAAGTTTTGTCGCCAGGCTATCAAGGCCGGCGTCAAACCATTGGTTGGTGTTGATCTAAAGCTCGCCGATCACGATGACATCGGCAGGCCTGCAGCGATGGTGTTGCTCTGCCAGAACCAAACCGGTTATCGCAATCTCACCGCATTGTTGACGAGGACCTTTCTCGAAGGCCAGCATCGCGGCGTTCCCATGGCTGAACGGGAGTGGTTGACGAAAGAGAGTTGCGAAGGGCTTATCGCATTGTCAGGCGCGATGCAGGGCGATGTTGGCCGGGCACTGGTCAGTAATCACTACGATGTTGCCGAAAAGCGCTTGGCAGCATGGCTGAAAATATTTGGCGACCGCTATTACCTGGAGTTGACGCGCACGGGGCGTAGCGGTGAGGACGAATATGTACACAGTGCGTTGCGACTCGCCAGCGGCATGAGCGTTCCGGTCGTTGCCAGTAACGATGTGCGATTCATTGATCCCAAGGATTTTGAAGCACATGAGGCGCGAGTCTGCATTCAGGAGGGCCGCACACTCAGTGACCCCGACCGGCCGCGCCACTACAGCGAGGAGCAGTACCTGAAAGACTCCGGCCAGATGGCCAAACTTTTCGAGGATGTGCCCGAGGCGCTGTCGAATGCCTGGGAAATCGCCAAACGCTGCAATCTGGATCTCAGACTCGGAGAGAGCTTCCTGCCCGCGTTTCCCGTCCCCGAAGGTCAAACGACAGAGGAATACCTGGCCTCGGAGTCGGAATCGGGACTTGCCGCTGCGCTGGCGCGGATATTTGAGAAGCTTGAAACCGATGAATCGGATCGCAATAGTGTTGCAGCGCCGTACATGGAACGGCTTGCGACAGAACTCGCTGTCATCTGCGACATGGGATTTGCCGGTTATTTTCTGATCGTTGCCGATTTCATTCGCTGGGCCAAGGAACACCAGATTCCGGTCGGGCCCGGCCGCGGTTCGGGTGCGGGCTCGCTGGTTGCCTGGGCTCTGGGGATAACCGACCTCGATCCTCTCGAGCACGAACTTCTGTTCGAGAGATTCCTGAATCCCGAGCGTGTTTCGATGCCGGACTTCGATATCGACTTCTGCAT
>Ga0255058_10000504_pt1 | contig 23005 bp, 16 predicted proteins | sample Cases_109_9_MG_FD_188637 | JGI IMG/M metagenome (GOLD analysis project Ga0255058, IMG submission 188637) | Seawater microbial communities from Amundsen Gulf, Northwest Territories, Canada - Cases_109_9 | ecosystem: Environmental > Aquatic > Marine > Gulf | place: Canada: Northwest Territories... | reverse complement strand
TGCCCACCACCGATCACGATGGCGTCGTAGCTTCTGGTCTGGGTCATATCACTTCCTCATGCGGTCCTGTGAGCCGGGTTGTAGAACGGCATTTTCGTCACCTCGGCCGGGATGTACTTGAGCTCGTGGTCGATCGTGACCTCGTACTCGACCTTGCTCCCGACCGCCGACAGCTCAGGCACGACCTGGGCGATGGCGATATGGCGCTGCATCATCGGGGAGTACATGAAGCTGGTGGCAAACCCGACACGGTTCTCGTCCTTGTCCCAGAGGACCGTCTCTTCTGCGAGCGGCGTGTGGTCCTTTGGTGGCACGTATCCGGCGGCCTTGTACGTGTCATCCCACTCTTGCCAGTCGATCACCAGCCCCACCATGTTCCATCGCGATCCTTCTTCCCGCTCACGGAGGATGGCCTGGCGCCCGATGAACGGCCGGTCGTCCTTGTTGATGTACCGGAACATCCAGCCGAGGCCGAGCTCGAGGGGTGTCGAGCGCCCACCGTCGGTCCACGCATAGCGGCTGGGAGAGAAATCGGCGCCGATCAGCAGCAGGCCGGCCTCGATCCTTGTCATGACAAGAGCCGTCTCGCCAATCGGCAGGACTCCGTGCCCCTCGCTGGCCTCGAACACCGTGTCCCACACGTCGAGGGCGTCGTCCGCAGGAACCCAGACCTCGTAGCCGAGGTCCCCGGTGAATCCGGTGCGGGATACCGTCACCGGCGATCCGCCGAACGTGGTCTCCGTGAGGTCGAACGGGCGAAGATCATCGATATCGGCGATGGAGGACAGGATCCTCTTCGACCTCGGCCCCTGGAACGCAAATGATGCGATCTGCTCGGACACGTCCTCGACCTGGACGGCTGCATGGCCAATGAGATCCTCGAAATATGCGTGGTTCGGTTCGGCTGCGGTGAGCATGAACTCGGTTTCCGAGTAGCGGAAGATCATCCCGTCCTCGATGACGAAACCGTCGCCGTCGCACCAGATGGTGTACTGCGCCTGGCCCGGACTGCACGTTCCGATATCGCGAGCGAGCAAGCCCGAGAGGAAGCGCTCAGCATCCTTGCCATGGATGCGGTACTTGAACAACGGCGACGTGTCGTAGACACCTGCGGCGGTACGGACGGCAAAGTACTCGAGTTTCTCCGAGGGGTGATACTGCTTCGCCGACAGATATCCGGCCCAGTGCTCCCAGAGGCCGGTCTGGTTCAACGCACTGGTCCGCTCGTAAAAGGGTGTCTTCCGTATCAGCGTTCTGCCTCTCAGGAGAACAGAAACCTAGGCATTTCAGGGGATCGGCGCGCATTTTTCGATCAGACGGTGCCCAAGATCTCCCGGGCCGCCACCAGATCCGCTGTGTCGAATCCCTCGGTGAAGGTGGCGTACACCCCGTGCAAGACTTCCCTCGCCCCCGCCTCGCCCGAAGTTCCCTTGGCCAGCTGCGCCAGCCGCGTCGCGGACCGGAGCTCGGGCATACGTGCCCCGAAATCGCCCGCCGCCTCCATGGCTTTCCGATACATCTCCGCTGCCCCGGCCTCATCGGAGCGACCGAGCAGCAGATCCCCGCGCAAGATGACGGTGTCGAAGGAGAGGGCTTCGTCCGGCTGGAAGAAGCCGAGCGCTTCGTCAACGAGCCCAAGGCCCTGCTCGAAACGCCCCGCCATCGCATATCCGGTGGCCTGCAAGGTCAGCAGCAGTGGCCAGAATATCGGAGGGGTGGTCTCACCCTGGTACAGCACCATGCCGTGCTCCAGTTGGGCGACACCCTCGTCCGGTTCGCCAGATGCGATGCGAGCCAGGCTCTGTATCACGAGGGCCAGGGCCCGCCAGATCGGGTAATCGTTGGCATTTGCCACCTGGAGCAGCTCGGCGGCTAGCTCGGAGACGAGGTCGATCCGCTGTGCGAACAGATAGAGCAGCGACACGTGATGGAGCGCATACGCCCTGGTCGCCGGGTGATCGAGCTCAGCGCTCACCTGCTCGGCAAGGGCCGCCCGCTCCATGGCACGCTTGGGAAATCCGAGCGTCCACAACAGCAACGCCGATGTGGTGAGCGATTGGACCCCGGTGCTCGGGCCGAGGCGAAACCGCTCGGACCGCGCCGTCTTGGGATCGAAGAGCTCGACCGCCTTGTCCAGGTGCTCCATGCCGGCGTCGGGATCGCTGAAGACCGTGTTGATTCCGACGACGAAGTGGGCCTCCGCCTGGAGCCCGGCATCACCTTGCTCGTCGGCGATCGCAAGCAGCTCCTGGCCGACGTCCAGGGCCTTGTCCATCTCGTTGCGGAGGACGTACAGGCTCGCCAGGCTGCGCAGCACCGGGAAGCGCTCCGGGAGGTGCCCGGTGTCCTCGGACAGTTGCAGCGCCCTGGTGAACGCGTCCTCGACCTCTGTGGAGTAGCCGCGAAGCGTCATCAGGGCACGCGCCACGCTTGTCTGAAGAGCGATCTCCTCGCGCACCCGCTCCGGCGTCTCGGGTCCCATGGCGAGAACGCCAAGCAGGTCGTTGGCCAGGTCGATGACGCCGCGGTACCAACCCCTGGCGTCATGGAGGACCCACAGGGTGTCGAGGAGGTCGTTGAGCCGTTCAAGGTCCTCTTCCGCCACAAAGTAGCGCCACGCCGTTCTCAGGTTTTCCCGCTCGCGCGACAGTTCGTCGAGCGTTTGCTGGCGTGTAGCGCCGATGAGCTGTGGTCGCAGGCCGCTTGCGAGTTCGCCGTAGTGCTCGGCATGGGCCCGCGCTACGGCCCTGGCGAGCTCGGGATCCTCGGCAAGACGCTCCCCGGCGTACTCGCGGATGGTCCCGAGCATGGAGAACCAGGGCCCATCGTCCTCGAGCCGGCGCACCAGGCTCTTGTCCACGAGCGATTCGAGGCCGTCGATGACATCGACGTCGGAGAGCGCATCTATTCGGCCGGCGATGCTTTCGACCGCATCAAACCGCGCTCCCGAGAAGACCCCAAACAGTTGAAACAGTCGACATTCATCTTCACTGAGCAGCTCGTAGCTCCATTCGATGGTGTTGCGCAGCGTCTGCTGCCGATCGGGCATGTCCCTCGCTCCGCCGCGCAGTAAGTCGAGGCGGCTCTTCAGGCGATCGCTCAGGTCCTCGGGAGAGAACAGCCTGAGCCGCGCTGCGGCGAGCTCGAGGGCAAGGGGCAGGCCATCGACGTAGATGCAGATGGCGGCGATGGCAGCCACATTGTCGTCGGTCACTTCGAAGTCGGGCCTCAGCGCGACGGCGCGCTCGACGAACAGGCGAACCGCCTCCGACTCCATCACCAGGCCGATCGGTGGAGTGCTCCCATTGCCCGACGGCGGCAGGGACAGCGGCGCCACCGGGTACAGGCGCTCCCCGCGCACCCGGAGCGCCTCACGACTGGTGACGACGGCGGTGATGCCTGCACAGTGCTGCAGCAACTCAGCGACGCCGGCGGCGGCATCGGTGACCTGTTCGAAGTTGTCCAACAACAGCAGCATGTGGCGCTCGGCAAGGCCGCTCTTGAGTGCTTCGAGCGGCTGGGCGTCCGCGGCACCCTCGACGGCGAGGGTGCGCACGATTGCGGAGAAGGCGCCTTGCGCATCTCGCTCCGGGGCGAGATCCACGAAGAACAGCCCGTCCTCGAAACGGTCGAGCTGATCCACCGCGGCCTGCAAGGCGAGGCGGGTTTTTCCGGTTCCTCCCGGGCCCGTCAACGTCAGCAATCGGGTGTTCGTGCCGTCGAGCAATGCGCGAAGCTCGCTCAGCTCCCCTTCCCGGCCGAGAAACACCGAGGTCTGGGTGGGAAGGTTGTTCGGCCTCAGGTCGAGCGTCGACAGCGCAGGGAACGTGTCGGGCAAACCCGGGACGACGAGTTGATAGAGGTGTTCGGGCCCGGCGAGGTCCTTGAGTCGATGCTCACCCAGGTCACGCAAGCTGACCTGTGACGGCAGTGAATGGCCGACCTCGTCGACGATCGATCCCGAAACGAGGATCTGCCCACCGTGTGCCGCCGACATCACCCGAGCCGCCCGGTTCACCGCCGGCCCGTAGTAATCGCCGGCTCGCGGCTGTGCCTCACCCATGTGGATACCGATCCGGACCAGCAGCGGCCCGGTCTCCTCCCACGCCTCGCCTTCCAATGCCTGCTGCGCATTGACACCGGCGGCGACTGCATTGGCGGGTTCATCGAAGACCGCCATCAAACCGTCGCCCGTGGTCTTGACGACGCTTCCGCTCGCGTCCTCGACGGCATTGCGAAGGATGGCGTCGTGCCTGGCGAGCGCGTCGTGCATCGCGTCGGGATGCTCCTCCCAAAGGCGCGTGCTCGCCTCGAGATCGCTGAACCAGTAGGCCAGGGTTGTCGAGTCAGCATCCACGGTCATCACCCAGTGCGGTCCGCCGCTTGCAGAACCCTTCGGATCGACGACACGACATGATCGACCTGTTCGTCGGTGATCACGAGCGGCGGGCACATGAGGAGATGTCCAGGAGGCAACGGGCGGACGATCACCCCTTCACCGAGCAGTCTGTCGCGTGCCTCGGTGACGTCGATCACATCGGGAATCGTGATGCCCCACACGGCGCCCTCGCCGCGGGCGTTGACGACCAGGCCATCGTCGTGGAGCCCACCAAGCCCGGTTCGGAGCAGAGCACCGATGTGGGTCGCCCGGTCCAACAATCCCTCCCGCTCCTGGATCTCGATGGCCTTGAGGGCGGCGGCGGCGGCGAGCGGATGACCCGAATAGGTGTACCCGGTACGCAGCAAGAAGCCCTCGTTGGCCTCCAACGCCGACCTTACCTTGGGGCCGACGATCACGCCCGAAAATGGGACGTACCCGGATGTGACCGCCTTGGCGAACGTGATCAGGTCCGGGGTGACCCCGTAGAACTGGCTGCCGAACCACTCGCCGAGCCTGCCGAAGCCGGTGATGACCTCGTCGTGGATGAGGTACGCCCCGGACGCATCGCATAGCTCGCGGAGCTGCTCCAGATAGCCCGGCGGCGGTGGCCAAACCCCACCGGCACCCTGCATCGGTTCGGTGATCACCGCGGCGATCCGATCCCCGTGGTCGGCGAACACCTGCTTCATTGTTTCTGCGTCGTCGGCGACAACGTTCATCACCTCGGGTACGAGCGGGCCAAAGCCGTCCCGATTAGGGGCTATGCCTTGCAGGGACGTCCCGCCGTAATTGGTGCCGTGATAGCCCCGCTCCCGGCTGACCACGATCGTCTTCTCGGCGTGACCGGCCTCTCGCTGGGCGATCCGTGCGATCTTCATCGCGGTGTCGACCGCATCGGACCCCGACGTGCCGAAGAAGACGCGAGCACCCTCGTACGGGGAAAGCTCAGCAATCCTGTCGGCGGCCTCTTCTGCCGGTTCGTTGCTGAAAGGATCGAAGGCGTGATAGGCCGCAAGGGTCCTGGCCTGGCTGGCGATTGCTTCTGCCATCTCGTCACTGCCGTGGCCGATGTTCATGTACCAGAGCGAGGCCATGCCGTCGATGTACTGGTTGCCGGCGGTGTCCCACACCACGGCGCCCTTGCCACTCCGAATGGTCACGAACTGGTCTCGACGAGGCGGAGTGAATGGATGGAGGAATGAGCCAGGCATCGGCTACGTCCTCTGAAGTTTGGGCGATTCGCTCTGCATGAACGTCAACCCTCTGGTCGTGTGTGCTCGAACATACCCTGACGGTATACCAGGCACGGAAGACGAAAAGCCGAGATTCCACAAGACGCTTGGAACCCCTACACTCGACGAGTACCGGGACCCGCTGGACCGTAGCGGCTCAGACAAGGATCGAGTCCCGCCACCCTGCCCACCAGGAGGAACGCAGGATGAACCGCCAGATGCGTCGGCTCCAGGCCAAGGAAGAGGCGCGCCAGAAGAAGCAGGGGCAACAGCCGACCAAGAAGAAGGAACGGACCGGGGTCCGCCAGTTCTTCCACGAGGTCCGCGCCGAGCTGAAGAAGGTCACCTGGCCGTCCCGTGAGGAACTGCAGACCTACACCATCGTCGTGTTCGGGGTGAGCACCGCCCTGACGCTCTACGTCTTTGCCCTCGACTGGGTGTTCACCCATGGCATCCTGTGGGTGTTGGAGAACTGGACCTGATGGCTGAGACAGTCGAAACAGTCGAAGACGCCACTACAGAAGCAGCCGCCGAAGAGGTCGAAGCCGCCTTGGATGAAGTGGTCGAAGAGGCAGAAGTCGAGGCGGGCGACGAGGCCGCTGAAGAGGCCGTTGAAGAGGTCGAGGAGGAGCAGCCGCTCAGCCCATACGACCTTCCAGGGGGATGGTTCGTCATCCACTCCTACTCGGGCTACGAGAACAAGGTCAAGGCCAACCTGGAGACCCGTATCCGCTCGATGCACCTCGAAGACAAGGTGTTCGACGTCGTCATCCCGATGGAAGACGTTGTCGAGTACAAGGGTGGCAAGAAGGTCACCGTCGAGCGCAAGAAGTTTCCCGGATACGTGCTGGTTCGCATGTACCTCGAAGACGACACCTGGTACGCGGTGCGCAACACACCGAGCGTCACCGGATTCGTTGGCGCTTCGACCCAGCCGGCACCGCTGTCCCGCCGCGAGGTGGAGCGCATCCTCGGCGTGGAGAAGGAAGACGGCACCAAGAAAGAGAAGCCTACGTTCAAGCCCGCCTGGGAGGTTGGAGAGACCGTCCGGGTGGTCGAGGGCCCGTTTGCCGACTTCAACGGCGTCATCGAAGACATCAATGTTGATCAGTCCAAGGTTCGGGTACTCGTGGACATCTTTGGGCGGGAGACGCCGGTCGAACTCAACTTCGACCAAATCGTCAAGTACTAGGAGAAGAGGTCTCCCTCATGGGTCGTAAGAAGCTGATGACCGTGCTCAAATTGCAGATCCCCGCAGGCCAGGCAAGCCCGGCCCCGCCGGTGGGCCCTGCCCTCGGGCAGCACGGCGTGAACATCATGGACTTCGTCCAGGCCTACAACGCCGAGACCGGAGGTCAGGCGGGCACGATCATCCCGGTCGAGATCTCGATCTTCGAGGACCGGAGCTTCACCTTCATCACCAAGACACCGCCGGCCGCGGTGCTTCTTCGCCAGGCGGCTCGCATCGAGAAGGGCTCGCCCGAACCGCACCGCGACAAGGTGGGTTACGTCACAAAGGATCAGGTGCGGGACATCGCTGAGATCAAGATGCCGGACCTGAACGCCAACGATGTCGAGGCCGCCATGAAGATCGTCGAGGGCACCGCAAGGTCGATGGGGATCATCGTCGAAGGCTCCGGATCCCGCGATGACGTCATGTCCCCGGAGGAGATTGCCGCCAAGCAGGCAGAAGTGGCGGCCGCTGCCGCGGCCGCAGCCCCGACCGAGGCGGCTCCCACTACCGACGACCAGCCGGTGGCCGTCGGCGAAGACGCCGACTCGGGATCCGGTGCTTGATACCAACTACGTGATACCAACCTCTTGATACCACTACCTTGAGAGTGGGAGGGGCTGAGGCCCCGTTTGAACCACAAGGAGAAGACGAATGACCACCAAGTCAAAGGGCCGTCGAGCTGTCGAGGACCAGTTTGACCGGACCGAGTCCTACAGCCCGGAACAGGCCGTTGGCCTTGTCAAAGAAATGGCATATGCCAAATTCGACGAGAGCGTTGATATGGCGTTCCAGCTGGGGGTCGATGCCCGGCAGGCCGATCAGATCGTTCGCGGCACCGTCAGTCTGCCAAACGGCACTGGAAAAGATGTGAGGGTGCTGGTGTTTGCCGAGAGCGACCAGGCACGCGATGCCGAGGAGGCCGGCGCCGACATCGTCGGCGGCAAGGAACTTGCCGAGGCCATCCAGGCCGGGACCCAGGCACTCGACTTCGACGTCACCATCGCCGCCCCGTCCATGATGTCTGTGGTCGGCAAGCTGGGGCCCACGCTCGGCCCCCGCGGACTGATGCCGAATCCGAAGAGCGGAACGGTGACCGAGGACATCGGCAAGACCGTCGAAGCCTTCAAGGCCGGCAGGGTCGAGTACAGAAACGATCGCTACGGGAACGTTCATATCCCCATCGGACGTGTGTCCTTCGGGGCCGACAAGCTGCTGCAGAACGTGGCGGCGATCTCCGACGAGATCTACCGGGCGCGTCCGGCCTCGACCAAGGGCCGTTTTCTCAACGCGGCGACGCTTGCCTCCACCATGGGCCCCGGGGTGAAGATCGACCTGGCCGACCTCGAGGATCTGGTCAAGGAGAGCAGATAACCACTAGGACAAGCCGAGCGGAGTACAGAGTCTCAAATCTTGGTTTCGAAGTCGTGAGTTTTCCTTTCTGGCTCAGGACTCTCGACTTTGGACTCTCGACTTTTTCACAAACCTGTTGCCAGGACTTGCGTCGTGCTGCCATAATCTGACCTACATAGCGGGGGACCTTGGAGATCCGTCTCAAGGGAACGATCCACCACCGTTCCGAGCGGGAAACCCAGCCACCCCGGACCACCCGAAGGCCAGCCCCTACCCTGGCCATCAAACCCGAGGTGGAGACGAGTAGATGGCTTCCTGGCCCGCCGTCTGCCCGAATCCTCGGAAGTGGGACCCGCATGCGGGTCACCAAGGTCTCCGCTGTGACAGACGCCCGGCGATGCCGGGCGTCTGCGCGTCCAGAGCACTGCGTGCTCGGTATTAGGTATTAGGTATCAGGTATTACGTATACCGGATCGCTTCGCAGCCGAGACGGCGCGATCACACAGTCAGGCGGCGAGCCCCTGCGAGCCGCCCATAAGCACAGCTTGCCGTTACCGCGCGACACACGGTTACCCTCCGGTCCACAACCTCATAGGCCCAAGACCGCAGGCAATGTAAGACCGCTTCGGCGGCGCCGGCGCAGGTCGTCCTCCGCAGAGGGCTCCGCGTCTTGGACCGGGGCCCATTTCTCGTACAGGAGGACGACGTATGCCACGACCGGAGAAGGTCCAGGCCGTCGCCGACATCAAGGAGCGTCTCGATGGGGCACAGGCCGTGTTCCTCACCGAGTACTCAGGGCTCTCCGTCAAAGAGCAGCAGCAGTTGCGCCGTGAGCTGAAGGCGAACGGGGCAGAGATGAAGGTCGTCAAGATGACGCTCGCCCGTCTCGCTGCAGAAGGCATGGCGGATGAGCTGACCGAGCTGCTGCTCGGCCCGACGGCGCTCACCTTCGCCGACGGTGATCCTGCTGCCGCGGCCAAGGCGCTCAAAGCTTTTTCCAAGGACCACAGCGTCCTGATCATCAAAGGTGGTTTGCTCGACTCTGAGTTCCTGAGCCCGGAGCGAATCTCGGCCCTCGCCGACCTGCCGGCCCGCGACGTATTGCTTGCCACGGTCGCTGCCACCCTGGGTGCTCCGATGACGCAGATGGCCGGTCTGCTTGCCGCACTGCCCCGCAATGCGGCCACTGCTTTCCAGCAGCTGCTGGAGAAGAAGGAAGAGGAGAGTCCTCAATCGCCGGTCGACAGTCCTCAGCAAGAAGAGGAAGCCGAGGAATCTGTCGAAGAGGCCGTCGAAGAAGCTGTCGAAGAAGCGGTCGAGGAAATCATCGAAGAAGCCGCTGTCGAGGAGATCGTCGAAGAGGCGGTCACCGAGAAGGCCTCCGAGACACACGCCGACGCCGCGGCTGAGCCCGAGGACGAAGATCACGAAAATACTGAAGACTGACGACTGAAGACTGGAGACTCAAATGGCCAAGACGAAGTTGAAGACCGAAGAGCTGCTCGAGCAATTCGAGGACATGAGCGTCCTCGAGCTGTCCGAGTTTCTCACGGCTTTCGAAGAAAAGTTCGACGTGACCGCGGCTGCACCGATGGCGGTTGCCGCGATGCCGGCCGGCGGTGATGGCGAAGCAGCTGCTGCCGAGGAGAAGGACGACTTCGACGTCGTCTTGACCGGGCCGGGCCAGAAGAAGGTCCAGGTGATCAAAGAGGTGCGCAGCCTGACCAGCCTCGGTCTCAAGGAGGCCAAGGCGCTCGTCGACAGTGCACCGGCAGCGGTTCTCGAAGGTGTCGACCGAGAGGCCGCCGACAAGGCGAAGGAGGCCCTCGAGGCCGCCGGCGCCGAAGTCGAACTGCAGTAGGGGAAAGTCGCGAGTCACCAGTCGCGAGTCGAGAGCAAGACACGAAACGGGTCCCTGTTTGGTGGGCCCGTTTCCGATGCCGGGCTTGGGACTCGCGACTCGCGACTCGCGACTCACGACTCATAGGTCGCCAGACCCTTGACTCGCGGTCCTGTTTCGCGGTAGGGTTCACTTACCAATTGAACGAATTTTCGCGACTCTCCTCAGGAAGAGCCGGAATAGTTGTGCGCTATTCCGGTTTACTGTTATGCTCGGATGCTCGTCCCATCCGTTGTCCCTGTCCGTCTGACCGTTATATAGGAGGATCCTCCTTTGGCACGTGCGCGCTCGAATCGTCTGTCCTTCGCCAAGCTCCCGGAAATCCAGCCGGTACCCGACCTGCTCGCCGTTCAGCGCGAATCGTTCGACAGATTTCTCGAGAGCGGCTTGAAGCAGATGTTCGAGGAAGTTTCCCCGATCGAAGACTTCACGGGAAACCTCGCTCTCGAGCTCACCGACCACCGCTTTGGTGATCCCACCGAGACCATCGAAGAGGCCAAAGACAGGGACTCCAACTATTCGAAGCCACTGTTCGTAACCGCTCGTTTCCTCAATCGGGAGACCGGCGAGATCAAGGAACAGCAGGTCTTCCTCGGGGATTTCCCGATGATGACGGAAAACGGCACCTTCATCATCAACGGCACCGAGCGCGTCGTGGTCAGCCAGCTGGTCCGCAGCCCGGGCGTCTACTACGACGTGAACATCGACAAGACCTCCGACCGCGACCTGTACTCGGGCAAGATCATCCCCGGCCGGGGTGCCTGGCTGGAGTTCGATGTCGATAAGAAGGAGACGGTGGGGATCCGCGTGGATCGCAAGCGTCGTCAGTTTGTGACCACCTTCATCCGCGCCCTCGGCATCGCCGAGACCGATGAGGAGATCCTCGCCCTGTTCCACGGCTCGAAGCTGATCGTCAACACGCTGGAGAAGGACCCCACCGAGACCAAGGACGAGGCGCTGCTCGACCTGTACCGCAAGTTGCGGCCGGGCGAGCTCACCACCGTGGAGTCCGCTCGTGGCCTGATCAACACGTTGTTCAGCAACCCGAAGCGCTACGACCTGACCAGGGTCGGTCGCTACAAGCTGAACCAGAAGCTGGGGCTGCCCGCGATCAACCTGGACAAGTACAGCATCGGAGAGCATGGGATGCTCTCCGAGGAGGACATCGTTGCTTCCATCGAGTACCTCATCGCCCTGCACAACGGCGAAGAGGGCTTCCGCGTCGATGACATCGACAACTTCCAGAACCGGCGGGTTCGCACCGTCGGTGAGTTGATCCAGAACCAGATTCGCGTCGGGCTCAGCCGACTGGAGCGAGTAGTCCGTGAGCGCATGACGACCCAGGACCCAGAGGCGATCACGCCGCAGACCCTGATCAACATCCGCCCGGTTGTCGCCTCCATCAAGGAGTTCTTCGGAACCAGCCAGCTCAGCCAGTTCATGGACCAGCCCAACCCGTTGGCCAGCCTCACCCACCGCCGTCGCCTTTCGGCGCTCGGCCCCGGTGGGCTGTCGCGGGAGCGTGCCGGGTTCGAGGTGCGAGACGTGCACCCGTCTCACTACGGGCGGATGTGCCCGATCGAGACCCCGGAGGGACCGAACATCGGGCTCATCGGCTCCCTGGCAACCTACGCCAAGGTCAACCGGTTCGGCTTCATCGAGACCCCATATCGCCGCGTCACCAAAGGCAAGGTCACCGGCAAGATCGACTACCTGACCGCATCGGAGGAAGAGGGCCACGTCATTGCGCAGGCAAACGCCGCACTGAAGGACAATGGAGCCTTCGTCAACGATCGCGTCCTGGTCCGCAAGACCGGTGGAGAGGTCGACTCGGTTCCTCCAAAGGAAGTGGACTACATGGATGTGTCGCCGAAGCAGCTGGTTTCGGTATCCACCGCCCTCATCCCCTTCCTCGAGCATGACGACGCCAACCGGGCCCTCATGGGCTCGAACATGCAGCGCCAGGCGGTGCCGCTTGTGACGTCGGACGCCCCGCTCGTCGGGACCGGCATGGAGGCCCGCGCCGCCGCAGACAGCGGTGACGTGGTCGTCAGCCCGGTTGCCGGCGAAGTGATCACCGTGACCGGTGACGAGGTCGTGGTCAAGGAAGCCGATTCGACGAAGCGGCATCAATTCCGGTTGCAGAAGTTCGAGCGTTCCAACCAGGGCACGAACATCAACCAGAAGCCGGTGGTCCATGAGGGCGAGAAGGTTCGGGCGGGCACCGTGCTCGCCGACGGTCCTTCGACCCACCATGGGGAGCTGGCGCTGGGACAGAACTTGCTGGTGGCGTTCATGCCGTGGAACGGGCACAACTTCGAAGACGCCATCATCCTTTCCGAGCGGCTGGTCAAGGACGATGTCCTCACCTCGATCCACATCGAGGAGCACGAGATCGAGGCGCGAGACACAAAGCTCGGTGCCGAGGAGATCACCAGGGACATCCCCAACGTCGCCGAGGAGGTGCTGTCCGATCTCGACGATCGCGGCATCATCCGCATCGGCGCCGAGGTAGGGCCCGGCGATTACCTCGTGGGCAAGATCACCCCGAAGGGTGAGACCGAGCTGACACCTGAGGAGCGGTTGCTTCGAGCCATCTTCGGTGAGAAGGCGCGCGAGGTTCGCGACGTGTCGCTCAAGGTCCCGCACGGTGAGACCGGCAAGGCCATCGCGGTCAAGGAATTCCGCCGGGACGAAGGGTACGACCTGCCTCCTGGCATGAACGAGCTGGTCCGGGTCTACGTGGCCAAACAGCGCAAGATCTCCGAAGGCGACAAGCTGGCCGGCAGGCACGGCAACAAGGGCGTGATCGCCAAGATCCTGCCGGAGGAGGACATGCCGTTCCTCGAGGATGGCACCCCCGTCGACATCATCCTTTCGCCGCTCGGCGTCCCGTCCCGCATGAACCTCGGCCAGGTGCTCGAAACCCACCTCGGGTGGGCAGCAGCCCAGGGCTGGGAGTCCTTCGACGACCTGGACAGCCCGGCGGCCAAGGGCTCGCACCAGTGGACCACGGTGGCGTCGCCGGTGTTCGACGGCGCCCGTGAGGGCGAGATCCTCAAGGTTCTCGAACACGCCAAGCCCAACCGTGACGGCGACTTCATGGTCAACGAGGTTGGCAAGGCGACCCTCTACGACGGCCGCGAAGGCGAGCCGTTCGACTCACCGATCACCGTTGGATACATGTACATCATGAAGCTGGTCCACCTGGTGGATGACAAGATCCACGCCCGCTCCACCGGCCCGTACTCGATGATCACCCAGCAGCCGCTCGGCGGGAAGGCCCAGTTCGGCGGGCAGCGCTTTGGCGAGATGGAGGTGTGGGCACTCGAGGCTTACGGCGCCGCCTACGCCCTCCAGGAGGTGCTGACCATCAAGTCGGACGACGTCCGTGGCCGGGTCAAGGTCTACGAGGCGATCGTCAAGGGCGAGAACATCCCGGAACCGGGGATCCCGGAGTCGTTCAAGGTGCTGGTCAAGGAGATGCAGAGCCTCGGCCTCAACGTCGAGATGCTGTCTGCTGGTGAGGAAGTCGAACTCGAAGACCTCGAGGAAGATGTGTTCCGCACCGCGGCATCGCTTGGCATCGATATCTCTCGGCCCGAGAAGGCCGAAGTCAACTTTTAGGGGTAGGCGAAGTGACACAACTGTTTGATGAGCTCAAGGTCAGTTTGGCGGCAAGCGACCAGATCCGTGCCTGGTCGTACGGTGAGGTGAAGAAGCCGGAGACGATCAACTACCGGACCCTGAAGCCGGAAAAGGAAGGGCTCTTCGACGAGCGTATCTTTGGGCCGACGCGGGACTGGGAGTGCTACTGCGGCAAGTACAAGCGGGTGCGCTTCCGCGGCGTCGTTTGTGAGCGTTGCGGGGTCGAAGTGACCCGCGCCAAGGTGCGCCGTGAGCGGATGGGCCACATCGAGCTCGCCGCACCAGTCACCCACATCTGGTACTTCAAGGGCGTTCCCAGCCGCCTCGGCTACCTGCTCGACATGTCGCCGAAGGACCTGGAGAAGGTCATCTACTTCGCCGCCTACCTGATCACCTTTGTCGATGATGAGAAGCGGCAGGCCGACCTCACCGATCTCGAAGAGGCCACCCGCCACGAGCTGGCGCTGATCGGCGAGGAGCACGAAGAGTCGAAGGAAGGCCGCCTCGTGCGCCTCGAGCAGGAGCTTGCGCAGATGGAGGAGGCAGGTGCTGCCAGCCAGGAGATCAACGCCCGCCGCCGCGAGGTCGAGCGGGAGATCAAAGACCGCGAGGAGCGTTCGACGGTCGAAGCCGAGCTGCTCCAGGAAGCCTTCGACATCTTCAAGACGATGAAGCCGAAGCAGCTGATCGAATCCGAGCAGCTGTGGCGTGAGATCGTCGACCGCTACGGGGACTACTACGAGGGCGGCATGGGTGCCGAGCACCTCAAGTCGCTCATCGAGAGGCTCGACCTCGACGCCGAGATGGAATCTCTGCGCGAGGATCTCGAGGCCCGGTCGCAGCAGCGAAGGCAGCGGGCGATGAAGCGAATGAAAGTCATGAAGCCGTTCGCAGAGGGTCGCAACGCTCCGACGAGCATGATCCTCGACGTGGTGCCGGTGATCCCGCCGGATCTGCGCCCCATGGTGCAGCTCGACGGTGGGCGCTTCGCCACCTCCGACCTCAACGACCTGTACCGGCGGGTGATCAACCGGAACAACCGGCTGAAGCGACTCATCGACCTCGGTGCTCCCGAGATCATCGTCAACAACGAGAAGCGGATGCTCCAGGAAGCGGTCGATGCTCTGTTCGACAACGGGCGCCGCGGCCGTGCGGTGACCGGGCCGGGCAATCGGCCGCTGAAGTCGCTCTCCGACATGCTCAAGGGCAAGCAGGGCCGGTTCCGCCAGAACCTGCTCGGCAAGCGCGTCGACTACTCGGGCCGTTCGGTCATCGTGGTCGGCCCGCAGCTGAAGCTGCACCAGTGCGGCTTGCCAAAGATCATGGCGCTCGAGTTGTTCAAGCCGTTCGTGATGAAGCGGCTCGTCGACATCGACGCCGCCCAGAACATCAAGGCCGCCAAGCGAATGGTTGAGCGGCGCCGCCCCCAGGTGTGGGACGTTCTCGGTGAGGTCATCGAGGAGCACCCCGTACTGCTCAACCGGGCGCCGACCTTGCACCGTCTTGGGATCCAGGCTTTCGAGCCGATCCTGGTCGAGGGCAAGGCGATCCAGTTGCACCCCTTGGTGTGTGAGGCGTTCAACGCCGACTTCGATGGCGACCAGATGGCGGTTCACCTGCCACTGTCGGCCGAAGCCCAGGCAGAGGCCAGGTTGCTGATGCTGTCCTCGAACAACGTGCTCAGCCCGGCATCGGGCCGACCCATCGTCACTCCATCCCAGGACATGGTGATCGGTGTGTTCTATCTGTCCGATCTCATTGAGGACGCCAAGGGCGGAGGACGAGCCTTCTCCAGCCTCGACGAGGCGGTGATGGCGTACGAGCGCAAGTACATTGCGCTGCACGCTCCGATCAAGCTTCGGGTAGGCGAGCTCGCCGGTGACCCAGCGCTCCACGTCGAGCTGAAGCGCTCGCTCGGCGACCTGATCGAGGAAGAGCCGGTCGACCCCGACGCGCTCACCGACACCACGGTGGGTCGGGCGATCCTCAATACGGCGTTTCCCGACACCTTCCCTTACGTCAACGCCGAGGTGTTAAAGGCAGACGTCCGCACGTTGATCGATGAGCTGATCCGGCGCTACGACAAGCCGGATGTGGCTCACACGCTCGACAACATCAAGGATCTCGGGTTCAAGTACGCCACAAGGGCGGGTCTCACCATCGGTCTCGAGGACGTCAAAACCCCGCCGGAGAAGGCGGAGATCCTGTTGAAGTTCGAAGATCGTGCCGAGAAGATGGAGGTGCTGTACCAGAAGGGCGTCATCACTTCCGATGAGCGTCATCAGGAGCTGATCGAGATCTGGAACGAGGCCACCGACGAGGTCAAGGACGCCATGTCCGCGACCCTGATGGCCGAGCGGTTCAACCCGATGGACATGATGGTCCGCTCGGGTGCTCGCGGGAACATCATGCAGCTCAGGCAGATCGCAGGAATGCGTGGTCTGGTTGCGAGCCCGAAGGGCGACATCATCCCGCAGCCGATCAAGTCGAACTTCCGTGAGGGGCTGTCGGTGCTCGAGTACTTCATCTCGACCCACGGTGCCCGCAAGGGGCTGGCCGACACCGCGCTGCGGACGGCCGACTCGGGTTATCTGACCCGGCGTCTGGTCGACGTCGCTCAGGAGATCATCATTCACGACGATGAAACCGAGGATCCCGGGATCGTCATCCAGACCAGGGACGCCGATGGTTCGGCGGTACGGCACCTGCAGAACCACATCTTCGGGCGGACCCTCGCCGAGGATGTCAAGGAAGGACGCAAGCTCGTTGAGCTCCCGGATGGGCGCAAGCTACGGAAGGGGTTTGTTCTCGACCGAGACGCCGTCATCGGCGTCGAGGAGATGGAGGACCTGACCGAGCTCCGGGTGCGCTCACCGCTGACCGACGAATCTCGCTACGGGATCAATCGTGACTCGTACGGGATCGACCTTGCCACCGGGGTGATGGTCGAGCCCGCGACGGCGGTCGGGATCATGGCGGCTCAGTCGATCGGTGAGCCGGGCACGCAGCTGACCATGCGGACGTTCCACACCGGTGGTGTCGCCGGTGAGGACATCACACACGGTCTGCCTCGCGTTGTTGAGCTGTTCGAGGCGAGGACCCCGAAGGGCAAGGCGATCCTTGCTGAGATCGGTGGCGCCGTTCGCCTTGACGAGGACGAGGAGACCAAGCTCCGCTACGTCACCGTGGTTGGTGACCAGGATGACGAAGAGGTGTCGTACCAGCTGCCGCGCCGGGCCCGGTTGCGGGTCAGCGAAGGCGACATCGTCGTTGCCGGGACCCAGCTGACCGAGGGTCCGCTCGACCCCAAGGAGGTGCTCGAGGTTCGGGGTATCCGGGCATGCCAGCGCTACCTGGTCGATCAGGTGCAGGAGGTGTACCGGTCCCAGGGTGTCGACATCCACGACAAGCACATCGAGATCATCGTGCGCCAGATGTTGCGCCGGGTCCGTATCGTCACCGCCGGCGACTCCGAGTACCTGCCGGCCGAACTGGTGGGTGCCCAGGAGTTCCGTGACACCAACCAGGAGTTGCTCGAGTCGGGGAAGGCTCCTGCGGAAGGCCGCCCTGAGCTGATGGGCATCACCAAGGCGTCGCTTGCAACGGACTCGTGGCTGTCGGCTGCGTCGTTTCAGGAGACCACCAGGGTGCTCACCGAAGCGGCCCTCCAGTCGAGGTCAGACTTCATGCGAGGCCTCAAAGAGAATGTCATTATCGGCAAGCTCATCCCTGCAGGTACCGGCTCGGACCACTACCAGGGCATCGAGCCCATGGTTCCTGAGGCAACGGTGATGGCAGCCCTCGGGCTGTTCGGCGACGAGGTTCCGGAAACCGCAGACGATGCGCTGCCGGCAGACCCTGCCGAGTGGCTGGCTTCGCTCGGCGGTGACGACAAGGCCGAAGCCGAAGAAGACGAGTAGACCGATCGGCTCCCCCGGGGAAGCGGGGGAGCCGATGTAGTCCGTAGTCCGTAGTTCGTAGCGCCCAACTCTCCTTCGACCCGTCCTACCCTTCCCTTCATGCTGAAGTTCTCCCTACCCGGCGTTCCGGTGACCCTCCACTGGTCGTTCGCCCTCGTTGCCCTCTTTGGCATTGGGAGATACTCCGAGGCGCCAGAGGTAGCGGCGTGGACCATCGCAGTCTTCGTCGCGGTGTTGTTCCACGAAGCAGGGCACGCCTACAGCGCCAAGGCTTACGGCGCTACGGACGTCACCGTCACCCTGTTCGCCCTCGGCGGATACACCCAGTGGGTGCCGAAACCGACCATGACACCGGGCAAGCGGTTCATCGTGTCGGCGGCCGGTTCCGCGGTCGGCATCGCGGTGGGATTGCTCCTCCTCTGGTTCGCCAGGCAGGGCACGTTCGACCAGGTTCCGAGCTGGGGGGTGGCCTTTGTCGACACATTCATCCTCGTTGGATTGATCTGGGGGGTCCTCAACTGGATCCCGTTGCTCCCGCTCGACGGCGGCCACATGCTGAACCACGCCCTTGCCATCTTCTGGCCGGAGCAGGCGTACAACGTTGCTCTGGGGGTGTCGACGGTGGTCGGAGTGGGGCTCATCGGCGCCGCCTTCTACTACGGCCAGACGTTCATGGCGATCTTTCTCATCTTCATCCTGATGAGCGCGTGGAGGTCGCGCCCGCAAGCCGCCGAGCCGGCACCGCCGCAGGCCGAGCAGCCCACGAGCCCCAACCCGTCCGTTCGACCGTATCCGCCCGCCGAGCCGACGCCACCCGAAGAGCCTGAGCCCCCAGCCTTTCCGATTTGATCACGATCAGCACCGAAGAGCGGCGCTCCCGGCTTGGGCTGCGCCATCATCTGGCCGTGCCGGCCAAGGACGTCGCGACCGTCGCTTCCGATCTGGCCGGGCTGCACTCGAGCGACCCGGCCACGGTGTATCTGACGGCGTGGGCACGCGTCGAGGGCTTCTCCCCCGATGACCTCGCCCGCACTCTCTATGAGGACAAGACGCTGGTCCGGATGCTCGGGATGCGAAGGACGATGTTCGTCGTGACCAGGGAGGGGGCGGCGACGATGGATGCTGCGTGCACCAAGGCCGTTGTCGCGCCCCAGACCAAGCGCCTGGCCGGTCTCATCGAGGACTCTGGTATCGCGGACGATGGGGAGGCGTGGGTGCATCGCGTCGGTGACGCGACGATGCAGGCATTGGCGGGGCGCGGCGAGGCGACGGCCGGCGAACTGAGCGACGACATCCCGGAGTTGAAGGAGAAATTCCGCTACGGGCAGGGCACGTACGGCATATCGACGAGGGTGCTGTTTCTCCTTGCAACTGAGGGGCGAATCGTTCGTGGCCGGCCACTTGGCAGCTGGCGATCCAGCCAGTACCGATGGGTGCCGACCGAGGCCTGGCTGGGTGGCCCGCTGCCCGAGCTCGACCCGGCGACGGCGCGAGCGAGCCTGCTGAGCCATTGGCTGCGCGCATTTGGTCCGGGCACCGAGCTCGACCTCAAGTGGTGGACCGGATGGAACCTCGGCCAGGCACGGCGCGCCCTTACCGACGCGGGCGCGGTCGAGGTCGACCTCGACGGCCGGTCGGGCTACGTGCTCCCCGATGATGTAGCCACTGCCGCCGAACTCGACAATTGGGTGGCGCTCCTCCCCGGGCTCGATCCGACGGTGATGGGGTGGAAACAACGTGACTGGTACCTGGGCGACCACGCAGAGGAGTTATTCGATCGCAACGGCAACGCCGGGCCCACCGTGTGGTGGAACGGACGGGTGGTCGGTGGCTGGGCGCAGAGACCCGATGGTGAGATCGCCGTGGAGCTGCTCGAGCCGGTTCCAAAGACTACGCAGGCGATGATCGACTCCAGGGCGGCCCAATTGACCGAATGGCTGGACGGGGTGGTAGTGACGCCGCGGTTCCGTACCCCGCTGGAGAAGAAACTGAGTTCCCAGTGACCAGTTGCCAGTGGGCCGGTCTGGTCACTGGCAACCGCGAATTGACAACTGGGAACTGACAACTGGGAACTGACATCGGCTTTGCACTATCTCCCGGACCCCCGATATACTCCCGGTCCGGTATCCCACCGGAGTCCGCGCTTACTCTGAGGTGCTTTACGGCGCTGTCGTAAGCGGAGTGGCTCATACAAGGGATCGGCGAAGCCACGCTGTGTGGTAACGCCGATTTTCGTTCGTTAGAACCCCGGTTCCGAACTTGGGCCGAGGTGTGTCGCGAAGAGAGAAAGAGGGAGCACGCGTGCCAACCGTGCAGCAGCTGGTCCGACATGGCCGGAAGCCAAAAACGAAGAAGTCGAAGACCGTGGGTCTCGCCGGGTCGCCGCAGCGACGCGGCGTCTGTACCCGCGTCTACACCGTGACGCCGAAGAAGCCGAACTCGGCGCTGCGCAAGGTCGCCAGGGTCCGCCTCACCTCGGGGGCCGAGGTCACCGCCTACATACCAGGTGAGGGCCACAACCTCCAGGAGCACTCGATCGTGCTCGTCCGCGGCGGCCGGGTCAAGGACCTCCCCGGCGTCCGCTACAAGGTCATCCGAGGCGCACTGGATGCGTCCGGCGTGGAGGGGCGCAAACAGGCTCGCTCCCGCTACGGAACGAAGAAGGGGGGCTAGCCATGCGTCGTGCACCGGCAGAAGTACGCGATATCGACCCGGATCCTGTCTACCAGTCCGTGCTCGTCAGCCAGCTCATCAACAAGGTGCTGTGGCGAGGCAAGAAGGGGGCGGCCCGTCGCATCGTCTATGGGTCGTTGGACACCATCGGTGAGCGCACCGGCGATGACCCGCTGAAGACCCTGCAACGCGCCGTAGAGAACGTCAAACCGACCGTTGAGGTTCGATCCCGTCGCGTTGGCGGCTCCTCCTATCAAGTTCCGGTCGAGGTGCGGCCTCGCCGCTCGACGACGCTGGCCGTCCGCTGGCTCGTCGAGTTTGCCCGCAAGCGCAAGGAGCCGACCATGTCGGCGCGCCTTGCCAACGAGATTCTCGATGCCGCCAATCGCACCGGCGCTGCTGTGAAGCGCCGCGAAGACATTCACAAGATGGCCGAATCCAACAAGGCCTTCGCCCACTACCGCTGGTAAACCACATGGCACGCACCATCCCCCTCAACAAGGTTCGCAATATCGGGATCATGGCCCACATCGACGCGGGCAAGACCACGACGACCGAGCGAATCCTGTACTACACGGGCCGCACCTACAAGATGGGTGAGGTCCACGATGGCGCTGCCGTGATGGACTGGATGGACCAGGAGCAAGAGCGCGGGATCACCATCACCTCGGCCGCCACCACCGCCGAATGGGACGGCCACATGATCAACATCATCGACACCCCGGGCCATGTCGACTTCACCGTTGAGGTCGAGCGGTCACTGCGGGTGCTGGACGGCGCCATTGCCGTGTTCGATGCCGTTTCCGGGGTCGAGCCCCAATCCGAAACGGTGTGGCGGCAGGCCGACAAGTACGGCGTTCCCAGGATCGCCTTGATCAACAAGATGGACCGTATCGGCGCCGACTTCTTCGCCTCGATGCAGTCGATCGCGGACCGGCTGGGTGGCAACCCGGTCGCCATCCAGATCCCGATGGGAGCCGAGGCAGATTTCATCGGGATCATCGACCTGGTGGAGATGAATGCCGTCGTCTGGGAAGACGAGGAGGGCATGAAGCCCGAGGTCATCGAGATCCCTGCCGAATATCGGGAACAGGCCGAGAAGTGGCACCACAAGATGCTCGACGTGGTGGCATCGGAGGACGAGGACCTCCTCGAGAAGTACCTCGAGGACAACGACCTCGATCCCGAGGAGATCCGCGTCGTCATCCGCAAGGGCACCATCAACCGTGATTTCGTACCGGTGATGTGCGGCTCCGCATTCAAGAACAAGGGCATCCAGCCGGTGCTCGACGGAGTGGTCGCCTATCTTCCCGCCCCGAGCGACCTCCCGCCGGTACAGGGCTTCAAGCCAGGGAGCGAAGAAGACCTCATGGAGCGTCCTCCTTCGGATGACGCTCCATTCTCTGCGCTGGCCTTCAAGATCATGACCGATCCCTACGTCGGCAAGCTCACCTACCTCCGCGTCTACTCGGGCAAGGCCGACAAGGGCGAGTCGGTCATAAATACGGTCGACGGCAAAAAGGAGCGCTTTGGTCGCCTCCTCCGCATGCACGCCGCTACCCAGGATGACATCGAAGAGATCCGTACCGGCGACATCATCGCCGCCGTCGGCCTCAAGCACACCCAGACCGGTGAGACGCTCGCCGGTGCCGGCGCGGCGATCCAGCTGGAGTCGATGACCTTCCCGGAACCGGTGATTTCGATCGCCATCGAGCCGAGGACCAAGGGAGACCAGGACAAGCTCGGAGAGGCGCTGGCCAAGCTGGCCGAGGAGGATCCAACCTTCCAGGTTCACGGCGACGAGGAGACCGGCCAGACCATCATCGCCGGCATGGGCGAGCTCCACCTCGAGGTGATCGTGGAACGGCTCCTGCGCGAGTTCAAGGTCGAAGCCAACGTCGGCCGGCCCCAGGTCGCCTACCGGGAGACGATCAAGCGGGCGGTGAAGAGGATCGACACCACCTTCAAGCGGCAGTCCGGGGGCTCCGGCATGTTTGCTCGCGTGGTCGTTGACCTGGAGCCACTTTCGCCCGGCAGCGGGTTTGTGTTCGAAGACAAGGTCAAGGGCGGCAATGTCCCCCGCGAGTACATACCTGCGACAGAGCGTGGGATGCGCGAGGCCCTGGACGGCGGGATCCTCGCTGGCTACCCGCTCGTTGACCTCAAAGCCACGTTGACCGACGGCGGGAGCCATGCCGTCGACTCCAACGAGATGGCGTTCCGAATCGCCGGCTCGATGGCGCTCAAGGACGCCGCCCATATCGCCGGTGTCAAGCTGTTGGAGCCGATGATGGAGATCGAGGTCGTCACCCCAGAGGACTACATGGGTGACGTCATCGGCGACCTCTCTGCCCGGCGGGGCAAGGTCGAGTCGATGGACCAGCGGGGCCAGGCCAGGGTAGTCAAGGCGCTCGTGCCCCTCGCAGAGATGTTTGGGTACGCGACCGATCTTCGTTCGCGCAGTCAGGGCCGTGCGAACTACACCATGCAATTCCACTCATATCAAGAAGTGCCGACCAACGCCGCGAAGGAGATCGTGGCCAAGGTCAGAGGCGAATAAAAGGAGACGTTGAGATGGGTAAGGAGAAGTTTGAGCGGTCGAAGCCTCATGTGAATGTGGGGACGATGGGTCATATTGATCATGGGAAGACGACGTTGACTGCGGCG
>Ga0255058_10000503_pt1 | contig 23050 bp, 20 predicted proteins | sample Cases_109_9_MG_FD_188637 | JGI IMG/M metagenome (GOLD analysis project Ga0255058, IMG submission 188637) | Seawater microbial communities from Amundsen Gulf, Northwest Territories, Canada - Cases_109_9 | ecosystem: Environmental > Aquatic > Marine > Gulf | place: Canada: Northwest Territories... | reverse complement strand
GCCGGCGGGACGGAGCGCTCGAAGCCCGTGTAGTTGCCGTTGCCCTGGACGGCCATCACCGGCGCGACGTCCTCGAGCCAGTCGATCACCTCGGGCACCATCAGATCGCCGCCGTGCATGATCAGATCGACTCCCCGCAGAGCTTCGTAGACCTGCGGCCAGAGCTGCTTCTGGGCGACCGGTATGTGGGTATCCGAGATCAGGCCGATGCGCATGATCAGACGATCGTACTACGCCGTCGCACCGTCGAGGCGCTGCCTCAGGGCGAGCACTGCGTGTTCAGCAGCGGGATGAACGGGACTACGTCGAAGACGTTGATCTCCCCGTTCGTGTTCAGGTCCAGCCTCACGGTGTAGGGCGGCCCCGGCGCTACCGAGCTCAGAGCCGGGATGAACGGGACTACGTCGAAGACGTTGATGAACTGGTTGTCGTCTGTGTCCACCGGCCAGGCGTCCGGGTCCTCGTCTTGCGGCGCGGCGGTGGCGGCGCAGGCGACGGCTCGCAGTGTGCCGATCGCTGTCTCGTCGACATCGCTCCAGCCGTCGTTGTCGTTGTCCGAGGTTGGGTGTACGCCTGTCGCGCGGACCGTGAACTCCATGTCGAACGGGTCGGGCGTGTAGTCGTGGACGTGCATCAGGACGCCGGTGTCGCTATCGGGATTGTAGGTGCAGGCTCCGGGGCCCAGGATCGGATCGTCGGCTGTGATCCATGCGAGCTGCACGGCGTTCCCGGTCGCGTCCCGTCCGACCTCTGCCGCGGCGATGTCCGTGATCTCAAAGACGACGCAGCCGAGGTGCTCCGGCACGCCGTCGGTGACGATCGGCGTGGCGATGAGCAGGACCGAGCCGTCGCGTCCGTAGAAGATGTCGGCCTGTTCGATACGCGTCGCGCCCAGGTCGACAGCGTCGTCGTACGTCAGCAGGTCCCCGACGTAGCTGTAGCCGGCGGTCTCCTCGCGAAAGAGGACGAGCCGCTCCAGGTCGTCGCGGCGGCCGCTCTCGTCGAAGACCGCACAGTTTGTCGAGAGATACGTCTCACCGCCGTGCGCGAGGAGCGCTGGTTCCGTAAAGGCAACGCAATCTGTTAGCTCCGGCACCAGGCTCAAGTTGTGCGCCGCGCCGAACGACGCCGACGTGCCGAGTCCTCGGATCCAGGGTGTTGTGGTGCTGCCAAGATCACCAGGCGTGGCGCCGAGCGTCTGCGCGTAGTAGAAGTCGGAGCGGTCTTCGACGCCCGTCTCGCCGAGCAGTTCGAAGTAGGTGAGCCACAGCGCTTGCCAGCTTCCCGATGGCTCGCGCAAGAGCGCCGAAACTTCGTGGATCGTCCAGCCGTCAGCACCGGAGTCGGGATGCGTGATCGGCGTCGTCTCGTTCAGGGAGCCCACGAACGTCCACGTCGCGCCGTTGTCGTCGCTGCGCGCCAGGTGTGTGCGCACGCCGAAGTCGAGCACCGGCGGCGGCCCTGGATCGTTGATCAGTATGTCGAGCCAGGAGTAGGTCAGCCAGAGCGTTCCCGTCGACGGGTCGTACTCCAGCTCCGGGTCGCCGTAGCCGCGGAACGGTGCTGGTCCCGGCCCGATCGTGGCGAATGGATCGCCGGCGACTACGATCGCGGGACACGTCGCGTCAAGCGTGCAGTGGAACGTTACAGGCGGCGCGGCGGCGGAAGGATCCGCGTCACGCGCAGCGGCGAGCGCGACGACGATGAGGCAGGCGCCGATGAGGAGCGTCCGGCGAGCGTCCATGCGCCAATGATAAGGAGTCAACGCAAGGTGCTAGCGATTCGCCGACGCGCCCGGGAGAAGGAAGGGGTCGTCGAGGCGCTGCCTCAGGGCGAGCACTGCGTGTTCAGCACCGGGATGAACGGGACTACGTCGAAGACGTTGACCTCCCCGTTCGCGTTCAGGTCCAGCCGGGCCGTGTAAGGCGGGTCCGGCGCAACCGAGTTCAGCTTGCCAATGAACGGGACCACGTCAAAGACATTGGCCCTCTGGTCGTCGTTCATGTCCACCGGCCAGGAGTCGTACGGCTCGTCGTTGGCGGTCGCAGTCGCCGCGCAGGCCTGGGTGGCCAGCGTCTCGGTCTGGTCCTCGATAACGTCGCCCCATCCGTCGCCGTCACCGTCGAGAAGGTTGCCGGGACACGGCGTACCAACGAGAACCTCCGCACCACGCGCCCTCATGTTCGGAAAGGCGCCGATGAATTCGGGATCACCCTGGCTTTCGAGATCGATGTAAAGCACGTCTGGTATGCCGTCACCAATTATGCCCGTCGGCGGATTACTGTGAAAGATATCGTCCCAGGTGAGTGTCGAGCCGCCCGAAGCAAGCGCTTCGAAGGTCAGCCTGAGTATCGCTCCGTCCCCCGTGTTGTGGGGAACCTGGAGGTTAATACTGTCGATTCGGAAGTCTCCGTCGCTATCGGGTGCTAGATCACCGGCATGAAAGTAGGCCCCGTCGAGCATCAGCCCCGCGGATTCCACGGCAGAAATGCTGAGGACGGCCGGGTCATAGATGACGTTGGCAGCCAGCGCGGCGATACCGGGCTCAGGTACGCCTCGGACGACAAGGTCGACCTCAAAGAAGTCGCCCTGATTCACCGAGGCACATGGGTCGAGATCGCCGAGCGACGATCCGCTGTTTCCCGAGACGTCCGTATCAATCGCAAGGTCGAACTCGTTCTGGATTGCGGGATTCAGAGCTTCACTGCTCTGTGTCGCGAAGAAAGCGACGGGAAGAAAGGCTACGAGGGCGATCACCCACAAGATGCGCATCACACGCTCCTCACTCTCTGGCAGAAGCCTCGTCAATTATCGGCCCAGCAAGGGGAATGTCAACTTCGGAGCGAGAGGGTCGCCTCTTTCTGCCGGTGTGGCGCTGCCTTATACTGAGTTCCCACTCCACGGAGGTGCCCCATGGCTATCGAAACCGGAACAGATACCGTAAAGCGCGGCCTTGCGCAGATGCTCAAGGGCGGCGTCATCATGGACGTCGTCACGCCCGAGCACGCTACGATTGCCCAGGAGGCCGGCGCATGCGCCGTAATGGCGCTCGAACGCGTGCCAGCCGACATCCGCGCCAGCGGCGGCGTCGCCCGCATGTCCGACCCGGACGTCATCCAGCGCATCATGGACTCGGTCAGCATCCCGGTGATGGCCAAGGTGCGCATCGGCCACTTCGTCGAGGCGCAGATCCTCGAGTCGATGGGCGTCGACTACATCGACGAGTCGGAGGTGCTGACGCCTGCCGACGAGACCCACCACGTCAATAAGTGGGACTTCAAAGTGCCGTTCGTCTGCGGCTGCCGTAACCTGGGCGAGGCGCTGCGGCGTATCGGCGAGGGCGCGGCGATGATCCGCACGAAGGGCGAGGCCGGCACGGGCGACGTCGTCGAGGCCGTGCGTCACATGCGCACCGTCTGGGACAGCGTCCGCCGTCTGCAGAACCTGCCGGAAGACGAGCTGATGACGGAGGCCAAGAACCTGGGCGCTCCCTATGACCTGCTGAAGGAGACGAAGGAGCTGGGGCGCTTGCCCGTCGTCAACTTCGCCGCCGGAGGCCTGGCGACGCCTGCCGACGCCGCGCTCATGATGCAGCTCGGAGCCGATGGCGTCTTCGTCGGATCCGGCATCTTCAAGTCCGCCGATCCGGCGCCGCGCGCCCACGCGATCGTGCAGGCGGTTACCCACTACAACGACCCGGCGGTACTCGCCGAAATCTCCAAGGGGCTGGGCGACCCGATGTCCGGCATCGCGGTTGGCAGCATCAGCGAAGAAGATCGCCTGGCCAAGCGCGGCTGGTAGATGGAGACACGTATGGCGTCAAAGGACAGCATCATCGAGGGCATCCGGCAGGTGCAGGCAGAGGCGGCTCGTGTCGCGTCGGCGATGCCGGAAGCCGCCTGGGAAGAGGGCGTGTACGAAAACGGCTGGAACGCCAAGCAAATCCTCTGCCACGTCGCGCTGTCGGCGAACGTGCCGGCGTTCCTCATCGCCGGGGCCAATTCGCCAGAACCGGCGAAGCTGCCGCGCGGCGGCGGGAACATCGACGACTTCAACGAAAGCCAGGTCGCGATGCGCATGGAGAAGCCGGTCGCGGAGATCGTCAAAGAACTGAACAGCACCTACGAGCAGGCGATCAACGTCGTCCAGGCAACCCCGGACGAACTCCTCGCGAAGCAGATCCGGACGCCGTGGCAGACGGAAGGCGAGTTGGGCGCGCTCATCCTCGACGAGGACATCCGCGATCACGTGATGGTGCATCTGGCGGACATCTCGGGCGCCATCGCGTAAGCGACGCCGTTCAGTCCACGACGAGGTAGCTGAGGTGGCCGCGGAAGTGATCGGCGCCGTCGTGGCTCGCGACTTCGATTAGCTCGTCGTCCCAACGCTCCAGCGGGACGGACTCGATCGCGCTCTCGCGGGACTCGAACGCCTCGTTCGCCCACTTCCGGGCCTCTTTCAGGCTCATGTGCTGGTAGCGCTCGCGCAGTCTCGCGTTCCACTCGTCCTCTGAGACCGACGCGTCGAACGTGCGCTTCGGCTCGCCCGCGGCCACGCGCTCAATCTCCTTCGCCGTCCACTGCATCATCTGCGCCAGGTGCGTGTAGACGTCCCGGCTCGTCCACTCCGGCGCCTCCGGGTCGTGCAGCGGCCCGTCCGGGTGCGCGTCGAGCCTCGCCCGCAGGCGCGCCCATTCAGCTCGGTCGTCTTTTGCCTGAGCGCGGATCGTCGCGGCGTCCATCAGGCAAGGAGCATACCCTACTGCCGTTGACGCGCCCGCTCAGTTGACTATAATGGCCGTACACATTGGGGGTGTCGCATGTCCTCGGCTAGAAGCGCTGTTCTACGGTCTCTAATAACCCCGCTAAGCGCCGCCGTGGTGACGCTTGCGCTGATTGGGGCGCTGCTGGTAGGGGTAGTAATGGCCGCCGACAACTTCGTTACTTCGCCGGACACATCTGGTGATGTCGGCGGGTTTGCATCGCTTGTGCTGGATAGCAGCGGCAATCCGGTGGTCAGCTACTATGACGCCACCAACGATGACCTGAGAATTCTGCATTGCGGCGACCCCAACTGTACGTCGGGCAATGTCATCACCTCGCCTGACACAGCGGGGGTCGTCGGGGATCAGACGTCTCTGGTGCTGGATGGCAGTGGCAATCCGGTGGTGAGCTACTCCGACGCCACCAACAGTAACCTCAAAGTTCTGCATTGCGGCGACCCCAACTGTACCTCGGGCAACGTCATCACCTCTCCTGACGCCGGGACTATCACCAACCTGTTCTCGTCGCTGGCACTGGACAGCAGCGGCAACCCCGTGGTGAGCTACCTCGACCTGTCTGCCCTCAGCCTCAAGGTTCTCCATTGCGGCGACCCCAACTGCAGCTCGGGCAACGTCATCACGTTGCCAGACGGCCCTCACGCGGGACGACCGCTCGTCGGCTTATTCACGTCGCTGGCACTGGACAGCAGCGACAATCCGGTGATCAGCTACTTAGAGCACGACAACAGCTCGAGCGCCAGCCTGAAGCTGCTGCACTGCGGCGACCCCAACTGCACCTCGGCCAACGTCATCACCTCGCCTGCGATTGGTGGCGTCTTCTCAGGTCCCACATCGCTGGTGCTGGACAGCAGCGGCAACCCAGTGGTCGGATTCGGAACCGCCACCGGAACCCTGCTGGTGCTCCATTGCGGTAACCCCATCTGCCAGAGCTCGAGCACCGTCATCACCGCGCCCGACACCGGCGGCTACTTCACGTCGCTGGTGCTGGACAGCGGCGGCAATCCGGTTGTCAGCTACCTGGACTCGGACTTCGCCAGCCCCGGCCTTGCCGACCTCAAGATTCTGCATTGCGGCGACCCAAGCTGCAGCTCGGGCAACGTCATCACCGTCCCTGACACCGCGACCGGGAGCGTACCCTTCAAGTTTGGGACGTCAACATCGCTGGTGCTGGACAGCAGCGGTAACCCCGTTGTCAGCTACTTCGACCAGTTGAATCGCGACCTGAAAGTGCTCCATTGCGGGAACCCATCGTGTGATACCGACAGCGACGGCGACGGAATTCTTGACCTCGCGGACAGCTGTCCGAACGACCCGAAAAACGACTCGGACGGTGACGGTGTCTGCGGTGACATCGACAATTGCCCCTCAACCCCCAACCCTGACCAGGCGAACGCGGACGGTGATGCACGTGGTGACGTCTGCGACGTCTGCCCGGACGATGCCGGCTCCACGTCTAACGGTGGATGCCCGTTCCCACCGTCCATCGGCGGAGTCGTCGAACTGGCCGTCGGGTCGGGTGACTCTCCGCTGGAGCGCCAGACGGGCGGGGCCCCGGAGCGCGAAGTGGCCGCGATACTCGTCGCCTTGGCAGCGGCTGGCGTCGCGGGAATGTCCTGGCGACGATACCGGCGGCGGGCTGGCTAGACGGGCCCAGCGCATCCTCAGCGTCGGCGCGAAGCTGCGTGCTAGAATGCCGCAGGCACAGGTTGGAGGTACGAAATGACGATGGACGTGCGGCCGGCGGCGGTAGACGCCGACGTGTTGCGATGTCAGATTAGCGATAAGTACAGCGAAGTTGCGAAGGATCCGGAAAAAGGCTTCCACTTCCACACGGGAAGACCTCTGGCCCGGATGGTCGGCTATCAAGACGCCGATGTAGATGCCCTGCCCCAGGGCGCCGTCGATTCGTTCGCCGGCACCGGCAACCCGTTCTCGTTTGGCAGCATGAAGCCGGGCGAGACCGTGCTCGACATTGGCTGCGGTGCCGGGTTCGACAGCCTCATCGCTGCCCGCCAGGTCGGTCCGGCCGGACGCGTAATCGCTGTCGATATGACCGAAGCGATGCGCGCGAAGGCCTCCACCGGCGCCCGCGAGGCGGGGCTCATGAACGTCGAAGTGCGGGACGGGCTAGCCGAGAGATTACCCGTGGATGACGAGTCCATCGATGTGGTGATCAGCAACGGTGTCATCAACCTCTGCCCGGACAAGATGGCCGTTCTGAAAGAGATCAACCGCGTGCTGCGCTCCGGCGGTCGAGTGCAGATAGCCGACATCGTCGTGCACAAAGAAGTGCCACAGAGTGCGAAGGACGATATCGACCTCTGGTCCGGGTGAATCGCCGGTGCTCTGCTGGAAGCAGAGTGGGAATGGGTGCTCCGGCACTCCGGCTTCGTCGACGTACGCTGGGGAGAACAGATCGACGTCTTCTCCGGCTCGAAGCATGAGTCGTCCGCGGCCAGCTTCGAGACGCGCGGCGTGACGTTCGCCGCCGTAAAAGCGTAAGCAGAAGACAAAGAGCTGGAGCCAACGCTCGGATTCGAACCTCCGTTGCGTAGCGGACTAGGAGCCATCGCGGCGGCGCGTCATCATTGCTGCGCCACCACCGATGATGACCACCGCGGCGATGACCGCCACGATAATGCCGATTATCAGGCCTTTGCTGGAGCCGCCGTCGTCGCCATCACCAACGGACGAACCGTTCTCGTCCAAAACGAAGCAAGTGGGGCAGGCCTCGGCGCTCGGTGGGCCGCCCGGGCCCGTGCCATCGCCGATCGTTACCGTCGTTTCGAGCCTCACTGAGGACAGGTCACCGTCCTCCACCGTCGGGTTGGGGTCGCAGGCGTCGCCGATCTGGTCAGAGTCTTCGTCTGCCTGGTTGTCCTCGGCCTCCCCGTTCGCGTCCAGCGGACAGTTGTCCTGGCGGTTCGGGTAGCCGTCGGCATCCTCGTCCGAGTCGACGTCACCGTCGTCCGGGTCGCATGCCGCGTCCAGGCCGTCGGCGTCCAGGTCGCCGTCCAGCGGTATCCGCGGGCTACCGACGTTTGTGTTCAGGGCGCAGGTGTCCAGGGTGTTCTCGTAGCCGTCGCCGTCGGAGTCACGCAGGCCCGCCGCGATGGCAGTGAACGTGTAGGTGCCGCTCTGTGGATTGACCATGATCGGGTCACCATCAGCCGTCTCGCCGAGCTCCAGGTTGAGAACGGTCAGCGGCGTACAGAAGTCCGTGATGATGCTGGGCTGCGGCACGACGTCCGGATCGCCAGCGTTCTGAAGGAGTGTCACGCTGGGGTAGCCCAGATCTTCGTCGCTGTCGATCTCTTCGCTGATCTCCGTTCCCGGTGCGAAGATCAGGAACTGCACCAGGACCGGTGTCCCGGCTACGAGCGTGATGCCGGCGGAGCGCCGGATCGGCTGCTCATCGACGATCCTGTTGTTGAAGTCAGGATAGTGGTCGATAGCGTCGTCGATGCCGTTGCCGTCGTTGTCCTCCGCGAAGTCAGCGGTCAGGCTGTCGGTTGTGTCTTCGAACGAAACGGTGTCGCTCCGGTCAATGCTCGCGTTCAGCAGGTCGAACTCGACCGGGACCGCCTGGTTGCACGGAGAGTTGATGAGCCCCAGCGTGGCGTCCGAAGTCAGGGTCCCGACGGACGCGCCGATCGGGATCTCATCTCCGGGAATCATTCCCCATTCCCGTGGAAAGAAGTTGATGTCTGCGGCGAAGTTGACGTCTCCGATGGGCAGGTCAAAGCTTGCGATGATGTCGGATGGCACCTCAGGCTCTGGATTCGTGACGGTGAACCCGGCCTCAGGGTTGAACGTCTGTGCGCCAGTCGGGTCAGCCTTGCCCACCAGGACCACGACCGCCAGCGCCACGGCCAGAGCCCCCAATCTCAAGAGAGGCTTATGAATCACGTCGATCGTCCCTTCCTTCAATTTCGGCCACCTTCGTGTCTCCTCATGCTCGTGATGCCGTTATGCCGCGGTCTATTGAGGCCTCCGGGTGGCGAGGCGAAGGCCGGCGGCGAAGCCGAGCACGGCGACCGCCGCCAGGAGCACATGCGCGCCTGCATCGAGCAAGAAGTGTGGCGAGCCTTCGCTGAGACTGTGCAAGGCCCAGATCTTCGCTTGTCACGCTGGGGCCTCCCTCAAGGTATACGTACATGCTGCATGTATGTAACATCTATACGACAAGCATGTCAACCTTGAGGCAGCAGCGTCCCGAAGCCGATAATCGAGCTATGAATCCTCGCAAGACGAAAGCGGACCAGTCTGAGGCTACGCGCGGAACACTGATCGCGGTCGGTCGCGAGCTGTTTGCCTCGCGCGGTTACGCGAGTACGTTCACGGATGAAGTGGCGGACCGCGCCGGCGTCACACGCGGTGCCTTGTACCATCATTTCCGCCGCAAGGAGGATCTGTTTCGGGCGGTCTACGGGGATGTGGAACGAGAGCTGATGGAGAAGATCATGGCCAGGTTCGCTCCATCGGGCGTTCGTCTGGACGCCTGGGAGCGTCTGCGCGTAGGTGTCGAAGCGTTTCTCGAATTCTCCCTCGATCCGGCGGTGCAGCGGATTACGGTGCTCGACGCGCCGTCTGTCCTGGGCTGGGACGCCTGGCGTGACATCGATTCCAAGTACGGCTATGGGTGGTTGCTGCGTGCCAGTCTTCGGGCAGCGATGGAGGCTGGTGCGATTGAGGTGCAGCCGATTGAGCCTCTAGCCGCAGTCATCTTTGGTGGCCTAATGGAAGGGGCGATGCTCATAGCCCGCTCAGACGACCAAGAGGCCACGAGGCGGGAGGTTGCGAAGGCGGTCGAGCGTCTCATGCAGAGGCGGGCGAGCGCCGACAAGAAGAGTGGAACCGAGCCGCAGTAGCGGTGCGGTGCACCTGACGCCCTGAGACGCCCAGATGACTCAGCTAGGCCGTCAAGCCGTGAGCTTGACAAGGAAAATGGCCGCCGAAGCGGCCATTTCGTATCTAAAAGCTGGAGCCAACGTTCGGATTCGAACCGAAGACCTGCTGTTTACGAAACAGCTGCTCTACCACTGAGCTACGTTGGCCCCGTGCGGCCATTGTACGAAACGGTTCGTTAGAGCGGCAACGAGCGGTGGAGCCCCGCCGTCGTGAGCCAACCGGCTTCAGCGCCGGCGCATCGAAAATGTCGATGCCTGCGCTTGGCAGGAGACGGGCGGTCGTTGGAGGCGCCGCGTCACGGCTAGGGCGCGCAAGGTTTGTTCAGCAACTGAATGAACGGGACCACGTCGAACGTGTTGATGCTCCCGCTCGCGTTCAGATCCAGCCGCGCCGTGTAGGGCGGCCCCGGCGCTACTGAGTTTAGCGTCGGGATGAACGGCACTACGTCGAAGGTGTTGATGAACTGGTTGTCGTTCGTGTCCGCCGGCCACCTGTCGTCGGCTTCGTCGTTCGCGCCCGCTGTGTTCGCACAGGGATCATTGGGATCAGTCCCGGCGAAGTTCTCGATAGTCGTAGTGAACGAATCACAGTCCGGATCACCGACCGGTACGGTCCACGGCGGCAGGTTCTGAAACGGGTTCGGCCACGCTGGACAGTTGTCTAACGCGTCGTCAACGCCGTCGCCGTCATTGTCAGCATTGGCGCAATCGACGGTCCCGTTCTGGACGATCGCAGCGATCGGCACAGCGCCGGGAGCGGTCCCGTCCAGGATTTCGTTGACTGTGATAGTCAGGGCGCTGGAGGCAGCGCTGGCGGCGATACAGTCGAAAACGAGGCCGGCAATGATCACCGGTTCGATCGTGATAGCAGGGGCGGCAAAGCCCGCCGCCCGAGCGGGGCCACCCGGGGCAACCGGGTTGCAGGCTCCCGCGAAGTCACCGGTGTCGCAAGCGGTGATCGCCAGGACTGCGGGGTCGAATGCGACGGTGATGTCAGTGGCGCCGAGGCCCTGAGCCGGGAGGCCCGTAACGTTGATCTCAACCCTGTTGCCGGTGGATGTGGCGAAGGCCCAGGCCCCGCCCAGGACCAACGTGGGCTCCGGGCAGTTGACCGTACCGTTCTGGACGGTGGTAGAAATGGGCTGAGCCGGAACGGCGCCGTCGGCCAAACTGTTGACGGTGATCGTCAGCGCGCTAGACGCAGCGCTCGTGGCGACACAGTCGAAGACGAGGCCGGCAACGATCACTGGTTCAGTCGTGATGGCGGGTGTGGCCGAGCCGATCGCTTGCGCGGGACCGCCTGGTGCGGTCGGGTTGCAGGTTCCCGAGAGGTCGCCGGTGTCACAAGCGGTGATCGCCAGCACGGCGGGGTCGAATGCGACGGTGATGTCAGCGGCGCCCAGGCCCTGAAGAGGGAGGCCGGTAACGTTGATCTCAACCCTGTTGCCGGTGGATGTGGCAAACGTCCACGTACCACCGATGACTATCGCGGGCGGGGGAGGGCCGAACCCTACGACCTCCACCGGCGTGGTTTGACCGATCGAAGTTCCGTCGCCCAGTTGACCGAGCGCGTTGTCGCCCCAGCACTTGACGGTGCCTACCGTCAGCCGGGCACAGGTGTGTTGGCCTCCCGTCGACACGCCGGCCACGCCGCTGACAAGCGTCGATACGTCCACCGGCGTGTTCCGGTCGATCGTCGTGCCGTCGCCCAGTTGGCCAGCGAGATTCTTGCCCCAGCACTTGACGCCACCCGCCGTCGTCACGGCGCAGGTGTGACTGGCGTCGGGATCGCCGCCGCTCGCTGACACGGCTGCCCCGCCGCTACTCAACCCAGAAACGTCCGCTGGCGTGCTCCGAAAGCTCCCCGTGGTGCCGTCGCCAAGCTGACCAAAGCTGTTGGAGCCCCAGCACTTGACGCCGCCTGTGGTCGTCAAGGCGCAGGTATGGAATCGCCCTGCCGACACAGCGGCCACGCCGCTGATGAGCCCCGATACGTCCACTGGCGTCATACGGTCGGTCGTGGTGCCGTCACCCAGCTGGCCCGCAAGGTTGTCGCCCCAGCACCTGAGGCCACCTGCTGTCGTCAGAGCACAAGTGTGGAAGTCGCCAGCAGAGACGGCGGCCACGCCGCTAAGGAGCCCGGAGACGTTCACCGGAGTGCTCCGGAAGATGAGTGCGCTGCCGTCGCCCAGCTGGTCCCAGAAGTTGGAGCCCCAGCACTTGGCGCCGCCTGTCGTCGTCACGACGCAGGCGTGGTATCTACCCGCTGAGATGGCGGCCACACCGCTGGTGAGCCCCGTCACATCCACTGGCGTGTTCCGGTTAGTCGTGGTGCCGTCGCCCAACTGGCCAAAGCCGTTGAAGCCCCAGCACTTGACGCCGCCTGCCGTCGTCAGCGCACAGGTGTGTTGGAGGCCGGACGACACTGCGGCTACGCCGCTACTGAGCCCTACGACGCTCACCGGCGTGCTTGAGCTGGTATTGGTGCCGTCGCCCAACTGACCGTTAAGGTTCTCACCCCAGCAGCTGACACCGCCTGCCGACGTCAGCGCACAGGTGTGTTGGAAGCCCGCCGACACGGTGGTCGCGTCGGCGCCGGCCCCTGCCGCCGGTCGCACCGAGGTCATGGGTGCCAGGGCGAAGAGAAGAACGCCAAGCGAGAGCAGTGCCGCGAACAAAAGAATGCTTCCCGGCAGTCGAGCGCTTGCCGCTATTGGCGTGTGCTGGTGCGCCCCAGTTCTGCTCCCGGGATCAATGTAGTGTCGTTGAGAATGCGGAGGATTTGCCATGGGCGAGCGAGGTCACTTAGCAACCGGTGAGAGCCATGCGCGCCGGCTCATCTTGGAACGCTGTCGAACAACGCCATACACCAATGAAGTCACCTTCCTCCAGTTCACCCAACATTATTTCTTGCTGTGTCCCTACCTCTTAACACTTCGGCAGCGCCGCTCGTTACCACGAAGGAGACGGCAGCGCCCTCGTCTCCCTCTGGCTGCAGGTTCGACTCGGGACGCCCTGGACTTTCGCGGCGTTCGCGTTTCGATGGCGCATTCCGAAGGGTAGGCGGTTATATTACAGGATTTCCCGGATGACGGTTGCCAACGAAGCTACTTTACCCGTGCGGCCACCGTACGAATCCGGTCGGCCGTTCCCCGTGTCCGCCCACTTGACCGTAATGACAGAGGACTCAAGAACCTTATACTAGCCAGCATGCTCATTCACCAGGTACGAGAGCGGACTGATGCGAGACCGTAGAGGCCGCTCCCACCGGTTCGCGGACGTTCTTGGCCTTGCAGCCGTGAACCTGGTTGCGCTTGCCCTGCTGGCCATTACCCTCGCTCCTCAAGGCCAGCAGGCGGACGCGGGGTTCACAACGGGCTTCTTCTGGACGGCGTCTGAGCCCTGGACCACGGGCTCTCCCGGGCCGATCGATTCCGGCGGCGATCCCTGGTTCGATCCAAACTTCTTTGACGAGAGCTGGTCACCGATATCCTTGCCCGATGTGAACTCGATCGGTGGCAACCCCGGATACGAGCGCTTCTACCGTGGCGCCGTGCTACTTGCAGATCCGGCCACGTTCGATCACGTCACGTTTGTTAGCGACGACGGCCTCTGGCTGTACGTCAACGGAACGTTCGTCGGCAGCTGGGGGAACGGTGGCTGCGTCAACAACCCGCCGACCTCCTGCTCGACAAACGAGAACGTACCTCCGGTCGACATCCGTCCCTTCCTGCTTACGGGATCCAACATAATCGCAGTCCGCCTGAACAATGCCAGCTGCTGCACTTCGTACTTTGCCCTGACGACGACACCACCCCCGACACCAAGCCCAGCGCCAACGCCGCCGCCTACGCTCGCACCAACGCCGCCGCCCACGCCTGTACCAACGCCGCCGCCCACGCTCGTACCAACGTTTCCTCCAACGCCTGTACCAACGCCGACGCCTACGCCTGTACCAACGCTTCCGCCCACGCTCGTGCCAACGCCGCCGCCCACGGCTCCGCCGACCGTGGTACCGCCGACCGTGGTACCGCCGACACCCACGCCGACGCGGGGGCCGACGCTTGGTCCACCGCCGCCCACGCCCATACCGACGAAGACGCCAACGGCCACGACCTCACCTGCGCCTTCGCCGACGGAGACCTCCACTCCGACGCCCGTAGTCGTTGGGCCGGTGACTCTGACCTCTACACCGTCACCGACGCCATCCCCGACACCGACACCAACGGCCGTTGCTGCGACCCAGACGCCTGTCCCGACCGAGCCTGAAACTTCGAGCGCGCCTGTCCAGTCGGCCGGCGACCAGGCCCGCTCCGGCATGGCGCGGTCTATCTCCCTGCCATCTGACATCTCGACTGACGTGGGCGTGGTTGGGACGAATATCGGCCTCGCGCTGCTGACAATGATTGTCATGCTGGCTACGGCTGCCGTCTTCAACCAGACGCTTGAAGAAAATGACGAAGACGTTCGGGCGGTCCTTCGCTGGATGGCCAAACCGTTCACCGCCGTCGCCGGAGCGGCCGCGTTTGTCAGTGGCGATTCGTGGGTGAACCGCCTGATGGGCCCATTCATCGTGCTGGGCCTGGCGGCTATCTTATACGCGCTTGAAGACCCCTCGTTCGGCTTCAACAACGAGACCGTCGTGCTGACGCTTAGCTTTCTCGCGACGTTTATCGTGCTGACATACGTTTACGACGGCGGGCAACTGCTCGTCACAAACAGATATGGCCTGCCGGCTGCCATTCGCGTATTCCCTGCCGGCGTAGCCCTGGCCGTCATCTTCGTTGCGCTGACCAGAATCCAGGGCTTCCAGCCGGGGCTAGTCTTCGGCTTTGTCGCCGCGCACACTTTGACTGCTCCCGTAGCGATGACGAAGGAGCAGAAGGGTCACCAGATCCTCTGGCCGTCGCTTGCCCTGCTGGCCGTCAGCGTCACGGCCTGGCTACTCGCGAACCCGGCGCGCGACCTCGCCACGGATGGCACTAGCATGTGGGCCGCGCTGCCGGAGGGTATTGCGATTGGCATCTTCCTGGCCGGCATCGAGAGTCTCTTCCTCTCCATGATCCCGATCAAGTTCATGGACGGCCACAAGCTCATGTCCTGGAACAAGTTCGCCTGGCTTGGCATTGTCATTGCAAGCGGGTTCCTTTTCTGGCACGCGATGATGAACCAGGAGCGCGAGTCCCTCAACGCGCTTGGCCAGACAAGCACAACGACGATCGTAATCTTGATGGCCTCGGCCTTGTTGATCGCTGGCTCGACGAATATGTTCTTCCGCATCCGTGCCAGTCGCGCGCGCCGTCCGGCCTAGCTCAGGCCCGGCGATCAGTCCTCCCAGATGACTGGCCAGAGTTCGTGATTGGCCCCGAGGCCCCGCAGCTCGGCGATTCGCGGTTCGCCCCATTTCAGGTCGCCCGCGCTCTCAACCAGCGCCTTGAACACTCCCGAGACCAGGATTTCGCCGCCGGAGGCTTCTGAGGCTACGCGCGCGGCGAGAATTACGTTCCGCCCGAAGAAATCGTCGCCTTCCCTTATGGTTTCCCCCGCGTGAAGACCGATCCGTGAACGCACCTGTTCTTCGTTGGTCTTGTTGCGCTCACCGAGCCCCTTCTGGATCGCTATCCCACAGTCCAGGCCGTTGCGCGCCGAGTGAAAGACGATCATGAAGCCGTCGCCTTCGGCCTTCGTCTCAAAGCCATCGTGCGCCTTCACTTGCTCCCGCACGATTTCGTTGTGCTCCCGCAGCAGGTCCATGAACCGCAAGTCGCCGACACGGTCTGCGATCCCCGTGGAGCCTTCGATGTCGAGGAACATGATCGCGATCGTGCCGTCCGGCGCGGAATGGATTCGCAGGTCAGGGTGCGCTGCCTCAGCGTTCGAATACACCCGGTCGATAGACGGCGCGAGCCCGGGGTGGCTGACCTGTTGCGGAGTGCGCGCCCCGGCGTCCCCACCGACGGGGTGACCGCAGTTGTCGCAGAACGCGTGGTCCGGGTTCAGCGCCGCGTGGCAGGAAGAACAGATCGCTTTGAGAGGCGCACCGCAGGCGTGGCAAAACTTGGCGCCATCCCTGTTCTCCTGCGAACAACCACTGCATAACATCGAAATCCCCTAACGCCAAGTCGCGGTGGCCTACAGGGTGCTACCTTGCCGCCGCCACTGTCAACGACGAGCCGTGCTCCACACTCGCGGCGCAGACAATTGGGTCAGCAGCCGCAACGAGAGTTGGGCGTGCCTAGATCTCGACGTGGTCGACTCGCGGCATCGTCGTCCGCAACAGCTTGCGGGCGACGTCCTGGACGAGGTCGGCGTCGCCGGTCGTGTAAAAGCGAAAGCGCGGGGCCGCGTTGTTCGCGAGCCCGTCACGCTCCTCAAGGAGCTGGCGGACGCGGCGCGCGACGGGCCGCGACGGGTCGTAAACGCGCACGCCGGGGCCGAGCATGTTCTTGATGCGGTGTCGCAGGAACGGGTAGTGCGTGCAGCCAAGCCCGACGACGTCGGCGCGGCTCGCCTTCACTGGCGCCAGGTGCCGCTCCAGCAGCGCCGTCGTGGCGCGGGTGCGGATCTCGCCCGCTTCGACCATGTTCTCCAGGCCGTCGCAGCCGACGTTCACGACCTCTTTATCGGGCGCAAACTCACGGATCAGGTCGGCCAGGTAGTCGCTGGATGACGTTGCGGGAGTGGAGAGCACGGCGATCGTTCCGGTGCGCGTTCGGCTGGAGAGCGTCTTCACGACAGGCACGACGCCCACGAACGGCGTCTCCGGGAACGTTTCGCGCAGATGCGCCAGGGCGTGGACGGTGGCGGTATTGCAGGCGACGACGATCAGCTTCGCATCACGGTCCAGGAGGAGGCGCGTGATGCGAGAGGCGAGGTCGCACAGTTCTGCCGTCGACTTCTCGCCGTAGGGAACGTGGCCGCTGTCGGCCAGGAAGTCCATGCTCTCGTCCGGCAGCAGCTTGCGAATCGTCCGCCAGATCGAAAGCCCGCCGACGCCCGAGTCGAGCAATCCTATCGGCCTGTTGTCCATCGCTTCCTCCGTCAATCGTCGCCGCTCAGTCATCAGGATAAACGCCGCCGGGGCCGAATGGGATACCCCGGCGCCTTTTGACCGTAATAGAAGCGAACGGGATAATCGCATGAGTATGCCCTGGAGACGTGGACTGATTTGGCTCGGCGTAGCCGGGATCGCCGCCCTGGCGATCGCCTGCGGTAGCGACGACGCCGAGAATTCTGCTACACCAGCGTCGACCACTGCCCCGGCGACGGCGGAGGAGACGTTGGGCCCAACGCCAACGAGCAACTGCCCCAATCCCACAGAAGAAGCACCGGAGGCCTCAGTGAAAACCTACGACGATGCGCCCGAGCAGACCATCGATCCCGAGAAGTCCTACACGGCCGTGGTCCGCACTGAGCGCGGCGATTTCACGATGACGCTGCGGCCGGATCTGGCGCCGCAGCACGTCAACTCGTTCGTATTCCTCGCCCGCGACGGCTTCTATGACGGCGTGACGTTCCACCGCGTGCTCCCGGGATTCGTGGCGCAGGCAGGTGATCCCACCGGCACGGGCAGCGGCGGCCCTGGCTACACTGTTCCGGCCGAGTTCACCACGGAAGTGCCGTACACGGAGGGCGTTGTCGGCGCCGCTCGGACAAACGATCCCGACAGCGCCGGCAGCCAGTGGTTCGTTACGCTCGCCGAGGCGTCGAGCCTGAACGGCCTGTACACGGTATTCGCTGAGGTGACGGACGGTATAGACGTCGTCAAGTGCATCACTGCGCGTGACCCGTCGACGAACCCGGGCGCTCCTCCCGGCGACAAGATCATCAGCATCGAAATCACCGAAGCTTAGCGCAGGACGTCGCGCCGGTGGCGGTTGACGATCGCCTGGATCTCCGCGTTCGATACCCCGAAGCGGTGCAGGGTGTGTCGCACGAACTGCATCCCCAGTTCGAACTCCGCGTGAACGATCTGCGACACGCCGAGGTCGCGCAGGCGGTGTCTCCCCTCTTCGAACGCTCCGTGCGCGACGATGTCGATACGCGGGTTGAGATCGCGCGATGTGATAACGATCCCCTCAACCATGCTCGGATCGCCCGTCGTCACGACCAGCACGCGTGCTCTCTCCAGTGCTGCCTGTTCCAGCACCACGGGCAGCGCCGCATTGCCGACGATGTATGGCACGTCCTCCGCCGCCAGCGCGCGCAGAGCGCCGGGGTCTTCGTCGATGACGATGTAGCGAAAGTTACGCGCCTTCAACATGTGCACCACTTCTTGGCCCGCCTCTTTGTAGCCAACGATCACCGCGTGGTTGGCCAAACGCACATCCTCCGGCACGTGAACCTCCATTCGCGCGGCGGTTAGTCTGCCCAGCACTGGCGTACGCTGGATCGCTCTGAAGATGTGCTCGTGGGCAGCGAAGAGCAGTGGGCTCACTGCGATGCTGATCAACACGCTGGTCAACAGCGACTCGTTCAGGCCGGGGCCGATGACATCCTCACGTACAGCTTCGGTCGCCAGAACGAACGAAAACTCACCCATGTTCGCCAGCGCCAGCGACGCCGCGACGATAGCGCGGGGCGGGAACCCCAGGAGCGCTGAAGCCACCGACACGGTGACGATCTTGCCGAGCACTGCGACGGCGGCAACGCCCAGGACGATTTCCGGGTCATCCACCAAACTGCTCGGATCAACCAGCATGCCGATCGACACGAAGAAGACAACCGCGAACACCTCCCGCAGCGGGAAGATCTCTGCGATCGTACGGTGAGCATAGTCCGACTCCGAAACGATGAGACCGGCCAGGAACGCTCCGAACGCGAGCGACAGCCCCGCCTCGAACGACAACGACGCCGTTCCCAGCGCGAGCGCAACTACGGTGAGCAAGAAGAGCTCACGTGAACGCGAACGGGCAACGCGCGAGAGCACCCGCGGCACAGCGAAGCTGCCGACGATCCACACCCCGGCCAGGACGGCGATCGCCGTCAGTACCGCGACACCCAACTCCTCGGCCAGGTTCTCCCCTTCGCCGCCGACGACCGGCACGCTGATGATGAAAACGACGACGATGAGGTCCTGGACGAGGGCGACGGCGACGGCGATACGTCCGGCGGGGCCGGAGATCAGTCCCCGGTCCTCAAGCAGGCGAAAGGCGACCATCGTGCTGGAGATCGAGACGATCATCCCGGCGATGATCGCCTCGCTTGTGCTGAGTCCCAGCGCAAGTCCTGCCAGCGTCCCTGCGCCGAGGATGACCACCGTTCCTACGACTCCCCCAAGAAAGGCGATGCCGCGCGCCTCAACAAGCCCCCGTAGCGAGAAACGGACGCCGAGCGTGAACATGAGCAGCGCCACGCCGAGATCGGCGACCGTCTGGACGTCTGCAACGTCGGCGCTGGGGCCAGGCGTGTGCGGGCCGATGACGACACCGGCGGCGAGGTAACCGAGGACGGTCGGCAGTCGCATCAGGCGGGCGATTCCGCCCCCGATAAGGGCGGCGCCCACGACAGCGGCCAGGCTACCTACGAGGCCTAGGTCTTCCATTCAGATACGCTCAGTCAAGCGATACGTGGTATGTGGGGAGGCGTGCGCCGGCGCAATCGTAGCACAGAGATCGTGCTACTCGGCCCGGGGCGAGTCGGCCGTCATGTTCGTCTCCACGCGCCTGCCCGGCGGGCCCACAGTACGGACGCCCCTCACCTGGCGCTCCGCGTGGTAAGAGGAGCGCACCAGCGGACCGGACTCCACGTGGCTGAAGCCGAGCGCCAGGGCGTCCTCGCGGAGGTCGTCGAACTCTGACGGGGCGTAGTAGCGATCGATCGGCAGGTGCTTCGCGCTTGGCCGCAGGTACTGGCCGACGGTCAGCACCTCGACGCCGCAACCGGCAAGGTCGGCGAAGACCTGCCGAAGCTCGTACCTGGTCTCGCCGAGCCCGACCATCACGCCGGATTTCGTGACCGTTCCGGGGTCCAGCTCCTTCGCGCGACGCAGCAGACCGAGCGAGCGCTCGTACCGTGCCTTCGGCCGCACGCGCGGGTAGAGGCGGGGCACGCTCTCCGTGTTGTGGTTGAGGATCTCCGGCTGAGCGGCGCAGACGGTCGCCAGCGCGTCTTCGTCTCCCAGGAAGTCCGGAATCAGCACCTCCACGCTCGTCTCCGGCGAAAGACGCCTGATCCAGCGGATCGTCTCCGCGAAGATGCCGGCGCCGCCGTCGGGCTGATCGTCGCGGTTCACGGACGTGACGACGGCGTGGGCGATGCCCATCTCGTGCACGGCGTTGGCGACGCGCATCGGCTCCAGGTTGTCGAGCGCTCCCGGACGGCCCGTCTTGATGGCACAGAAGCCGCAGGCCCGCGTGCAAGTGTCGCCCAGGATCATGAACGTAGCGGTGCCGGCGTCCCAGCACTCGCCTATGTTTGGACAGTGCGCCTCTTCGCAAACGGTGTGCAGGCCGCCGCGGCGCATCAGCTTCTTCAGCCGGACGTAGTCTTCGCCGCCGGGGAAACGGACCTTGAGCCATGGCGGCTTTCTTCCCTCCGCCAGCCAGTCCACTGCCGTGTCGTCTCGGGCTCCGGTCACGGGGCCATTGTAATGCAGGCGGGAGAGAGGCCCGTTCCCTCAGCAAAGGAGTGCAGAGTACGGTGACCGCACAGTCACTGACGCTTGCCGTTGTCTCGCTGCTGCCGCTAACATTGGCGGCGTTCCTATGCCTCACGTACTGCTGTTCGGCGACGAGACGGTCCTTGCCGGCTACGTGTCCGCTCTCGAAGGTCAGGCCCTGTCTGTATCACAGCGCCCGCCAGGCGAGAGCGGCCCACTGCCCGGAGACGTCGACGCCGTCGTGCTCCACTTGTGTTCGCTCACCGAGGACACGCAGGCCCGCGAGCTGATCGAAGGGGCGCAGGCGGAGGACAGCGTCGGTCTCGTTCTGGTCGCGGGGCCGGACCACCTCGCGGCGTTCGACACGCTCCGCGATGCCGACGAGTTCGTCCTCGAGGGTGCATCTGCGGACGAGCTAACGGCTCGCGTGCGCCGCGTGCTCTGGCGGTTGCAGCGGCACGACTCCGGCAACGTTCTCAAGTGTGGTGAGCTGGTGATGGACTTGGCGAAGTATACGGTGCACATCGCCGGGCGACCGGTGGAACTGACGTTCAAGGAGTACGAACTGCTCCGCTTTCTCGCCGTCAACCGCCACCGCGTCTTCAGCCGCGAAGCGCTCCTGAACAACGTCTGGGGCTACGACTTCTACGGCGGCGCCAGGACCGTCGACGTGCACATCCGGCGCCTGCGTTCCAAGATCGAAGACCGTCACACGACGTTCATCGAGACCGTGCGCAACGTGGGCTATCGCTTCCGCGGCCCCGCCTAGGGGCCGTCATCCGCTTCGACGGTAGCGGAACGAAGGCGCTCGCGCGTTCGATTATACGACTGAGATTTAGCCGCTGCCGCTTCGATCCTCCCTCAGGGGCTTACGTCCGTAACATCGCGTTCATGGGCGCGTAACACGTCCGTAACACGGCGGCAGCGAGCCGGTGCTACGTTGAGCGCCAGATATTCGAAATAGGGAGGCGAAAAAGTCATGCCAGAAATCAACAGTGGCGATACTGCCTGGGTGCTTGCTGCGTCCGCGCTGGTGATGTTCATGACACCAGGGCTGGCCTTCTTCTACGGAGGCTTCGTTCGCAACAAGAACGTCCTGGGCACGATCATGCAGTCCTTCATCGTCATGGGAATCGTGGGCGTGCTCTGGATACTGATCGGCTACACGCTTGCCTTCGGACCCACCGAAAGCGGCATCATCGGCAACTTCGACTACATCGGACTTAAGGGCGTAGTGATGGAACCGCATCCAACCCTCGCCATTCCTCACGAGGCGTTCGTCGTCTTCCAGTTGATGTTCGCCATCATCACGCCGGCGCTGATCACCGGCGCTTTCGCGGAGCGTGCCAAGTTCAGCACGTTCCTCATATTCATGGCTGCCTGGTCGATCCTCGTCTACGCTCCTGTGGCGCACTGGATCTTCGGCGACGGCTTCCTGTCGGCCTTCAGCTCGATCGACGTCCTCGGCGTGTTCGGCGACATCAACGCGCTCGACTTCGCGGGCGGGACGGCGATTCACGTAAACGCCGGCGCTGCCGCGCTTGCGGCGGCGATCATGTTTGGCAAACGCAAGGGCTACGGCGTAGAGGCGATGGAGCCGCACAACGTCACGTACATCGTGCTTGGTGCGGCGATCCTCTGGTTCGGTTGGTTCGGCTTCAACGCCGGCAGCGCTGGTGCCGCTAATTTCCAGGCCGCTAACGCCTTCATCGTCACAGGCACGGCAGCTTCTGCCGCCATGCTTTCCTGGCTCTTCGCCAGCTGGGCGCTCACTGGAAAGGCGAGCGCCATCGGCGCTGCCGCCGGCGCTGTTGCCGGGCTTGTCGCGATCACACCGGCCTCGGGCTTCGTCGAGCCGGCCGAGTCGATCATTATCGGCGCCATGGCCGGTCTCCTCTGCTACGGGGCCGTCAGGCTGCGCGTCCAGGTTGGCCTCGACGACTCCCTCGACGTCGTGGCCGTGCACGGGGTGGGCGGCATCTGGGGCGGCGTCGCGACCGGCCTCTTCGCCAGCGCTACAGTCGGCGGCGCGGACGGCCTCTTCCGCGGCGAGACTGGCCTGATGGCGGACCAGATCACCGCTATCGCCGTCGTCGCGGTTTACTCCTTTGTTGTTACGATAATCATCCTGAAGACCCTTGACGTGACGCTCGGCCTTCGTGTATCGGATGAAGATGAGCAGCGGGGCCTGGACGTCACGCAGCACGGAGAGCGCGGTTACGTTCTGGAGGACGCCGGCGCGCCGGTATACGCAGCGCCCGCGTCTTCGCCGCCACCACCGCCGCCACCGCCGCCCGCGCAAGCGTCGGGCAGCGAGGCCTAGCAGAAGGAGCTGTCAGAGATGCAGAAGATTGAAGCGATAGTCCGGCCGGAGAAGCTGGACAACGTCAAGAATGCGCTGGCCGACGCCGGTTACCACGGGATGAACATCGTCCACGTGACTGGTCGTGGGGTTCAGCGCGGCATCGTCCACCAGGGCCGCGGCGGCGAAAGCTACACCGTGGATATGCTGCCGAAGGTCAAGGTCGAAGTCGTCGTCGCCGACCAGAAGGTGGACGCAGTGGTCAAGATCATCTGCGATGCCGCTCAGACCGGGAACATCGGCGATGGCAAACTCTTCGTCATGCCCGTTACCGACGCCATCCGCGTGCGCACAGGTGAGCGCGGAGACGACGCCGTATAAGTAGAAGTTTGATGGCGGCCGGGGGCATGGGGCCAGCAGCCTCTGCCCCTGGCCGCGGCCCATTCCACGCGTAA
>Ga0255058_10000502_pt1 | contig 23067 bp, 15 predicted proteins | sample Cases_109_9_MG_FD_188637 | JGI IMG/M metagenome (GOLD analysis project Ga0255058, IMG submission 188637) | Seawater microbial communities from Amundsen Gulf, Northwest Territories, Canada - Cases_109_9 | ecosystem: Environmental > Aquatic > Marine > Gulf | place: Canada: Northwest Territories... | reverse complement strand
CCTCCATCGCTTTCTCGGAGGCCTCTTCTATCGCTTTTGGTGGGATTTCCTCTATAGCGCTGGGAGGTATAGAAATTTGGCTTATTTCTTTTTTGGGTAAAGCAATTTCTTTTGACTCAAAAGCGCTTTCTGGCAAATTCAGACTTGAAATTGAAAGAAGCGAGCAAAATACTATGCTAATCGCAATAGCCCAAGTTAAGAAGCCTTTTTTTGAAGTATTCCTTGAAATAGGTCCACACCCCTTAGTAATTCGATAGCCCTTTGTAATTGTATATCTTTTTTGTACACCTTAAGAAAACGGGCCTCTTTGTCATCTTTGGAATTAATATTATCTGATTTTTTTTGTTTTGTTTTTTGGTCCTGGCCGGCAACTTCTTTTTTATCAAATTTATGAATCGATGGATCTTTCTCATCCTTTTCCTCTGCCTCAGCCAGCGTAATTCTTGGGTTCTCCAAGACAATATCTGGCATAATTCCTTTTTCATGAATTACCTCTCCGCTGGGAGTGAAATAATGAGCCGTGGTCAAACGAAGAGCTGACCCATTGCTAAGTGGGATAATGGTTTGAACGGAACCTTTTCCAAAAGTTTTTGTGCCCATTACAATGCATCTTTTAAGGTCTTTTAATGCCCCTGCCACGATTTCGGAAGCGCTTGCGCTACCGCCATTTACGAGAATTACCAGGGGCAAATTCACATTTTTCCCATTTTCCCGAGATTTAAACCTCATATTTTGATCGGGTGTTCGACCGTCGGTATAGACAATAAGCTGACCTTTCTTTATGAAGATGTCCGCTACTTCAACTGCCTGGTTAAGAAGGCCTCCTGGGTTATTCCTTAAATCGAGGACCAAACCCTTTAATTTATTTTTCTTTGGAGAGGAGAACTTATCCAATGCAGACCTGACTTCATTACTTGTAGTTTTTGAAAAATTCCTAAGACGTATATACCCAATATTATCCTCCATTAGTCTGGACCAAACGCTTTTTATCATAATGATTGCCCTTGTTATTGTAAAATCTTTTGGGGCTTTTAAGTCTTTTCTTAGTATGGTGATAGTAACATCAGTATTGACCGGACCTCTCAGCTTCTTAACCGCATCAATTAATGACATGTCCCTGGTGGATTTATTGTTAATTTTAATAATCATGTCTCCAGGTTGTATTCCAATGCGATCTGCGGGAGTGTCTTCAATGGGAGATACAACAGTAAGGATGTTATTTTTTATGGTTATTTCGATTCCCAGACCTCCAAATTCCCCTTCAGTTTCCACCTTCATTTCTTTATAAGAGTCGGGAGGCAAATAAGAAGAATGAGCATCCAAATTTTTTAGCATCCCCTGGAGAGCTTTTTCAATAATATCATTGGGTTTTACCTCTTTAACATAGGAGGATTCTATCAGCGACACAACCTCAGAGAAAATTTTAAGGTTTTTGTAGGCTTTTTCTATGCTCTGCGCCTTACGCATTCCGCTGGTAAACAAGAAAGTTGCTAAAAGCAATGCGGCAAATAAAAAAATCTGTTTGATTTTAAAAATTCTAAACATGGGTGATCTCCCTTTATAAATCCATTGTGGCATAAAGCGGCGAGGCGCAGCAACCAAAAGGAGCTACCGCTCCGGTGAGCTAACAGAAAGAACTTGTTCAAAAAACAAGTTTTTACAGAGTAATAGTATAAAGTCTTTTCAACGAATAGATATTATCATTAATTCCAAATATAATCTAAGCTTTTTTAAGTCAAAATCGCTGTGATTCTCATTGTTTTTGAAGGGTAGGGGACAAAAAGGGGACAATCATATCTCAAATAAATAAGAATTTGCGGCCATATATTCAAAACTTATTTTTTTGCAACGCTCAACCACTTGAGAGGATTCACTGGAGTTCTTTTATTTCGTATCTCAAAATACAGAGAAGGGCCGACTATGGAATCACTATCTCCTGAACGAGCAAGGGTTTGCCCTGTCTTTACCTTATCTCCTTTTTTTACCAAGCTTTCCTTTAAATGGGCGTAAAGAGAATAATATGCGTTGCCATGCCCTATGATTATCATCAGCCCGTATCCCTTTAAATTTCCCGAATATGAAACTGCCCCATTATGTATAGCGCGAACACTCTTTCCAATTGGAGAGGCTATTTCTATTCCATTATGAAAGGAGTATGTTTGAAATTTTCTGTTTTTGACTTTTCCAAAAGAAGAAATTATTTTGCCTTTCACAGGCCATGGCAAAAAGCCTTTTCTTTTAGAAAATGTTATTATTTTGTCCTCATGGTAGCTTTTTTGTAAGACGAAAATTAAGTCGCTTAATTCCTTGGATGCCTTAAAAAATTCTTTTTGGGTCTTCTCGTATGTTTCCTTTCGGTTTCTGATCTTTCGTAGAAGCGCTTGTTTTTTGTTCTTTTCCTCTAAAATGGTTTCTTTTTTTTTATGTGAGGATTTTTTTAATAGAGAAATTTTATTAACTACTTTTTCCTTTTTATTTTTGAAGGCAATCAGGTTTTCTATATTGGCTTTATAATGGTTAATTAGCTCAGCGTCATAGCTGGCTATAATTTTCATGTATTTCACTCTTTGCAAAAAATCGTTTGGATCCGTGGCGGACAAAACAACTTTTAAGTAAACGGCTTCCTCTTCTTTGTAAATGGATCTTAGTCTTTTCATAAGTTTGTTTTTTTGGATCCGGACTTTTTCCTGGTTCATTTTTAATTTCGTCTCAATCTCCAAAAGGCTTTTGTCCAGGCGCTTTGTTTTGTTGTTGTAATTCTGCAATTCCATTTGATGATTATTTAATTTTTTATTGATGCTCCTGAGTTTTTCCAAAACCGAATGCTCTCTTTTTTTTTCTCTTTGGACTTTTTCTGCTTCCTTCGCCAATTTCGATTTAATTAAGTTCAATTGTGATTTTTCTCGCTCCAGTTCGTTTTTTGTAGAAAGGCTTTTCCCTGAGGAAGCCCATAGGTTTTCCGGTAGAAAAAATACAGAAACAATGAGAATTATTAATACGGGTTTTTGCATTTGGGTTAATTGTTTAGGAATTTCCTAAGAGAAATATAGCTTCCAAGGCAACCTATTAGCAAACCTAGAGCGATCAGGCAGCCAAGAATCGATGGAGGAATAAAAAGGAAGGATTGGTATCCAACAAAAAAATCAGAGGTTTGTAAATTTATAATGCAGGCCAGATAAAAACCATATAAAATTGACAAGGAAAGAATTACACCAAGCAGTCCCTGAATCATTCCTTGAAGAAGGAAAGGCCTTTTAATAAACCAATCAGTGGCCCCAACCAACTGCATGATTTCAATTTCATCTTTTCTTGAGTAAAGTGAAAGTTTTATGGTATTTGAAATAATAAATATGATGCCAAGACAAATAAAACCGCCAATGGCTATAACAATAAATTTTAGAAAAAACAAAATTGTTTCCAACCGTTCCAACCATATTTCCCCATATTCCAAATCCTCTACCCCTTTAAATTTCTTCAAACCCTCGGCAATGGTTTTTATTGTGTCAAAGTTTCTATATTTTTTTTTTAATTTTAATTCAAAAGAGGCGGGAAGGGGATTGCTTTCAAGATTGTCCATGATTGTTTTAAGGTTGTTTAATCTTTTTTTAAATTTGACCAGCGCTTCTTCTTTCGAGATAAACAAAATTTTTTCAATTTCTTGTCTTGATTTGAGAAAACCTTTTAGGTTGTTCAATTCCTTTTTAGGGATATCATCGTTAAGATAAACAACAATTTGAAATTTCTCTCTCCATTTTCCAACCATCTCATGCAGATTGAAGAAAACAATTAAAAATATCCCAAAAATCGCCATAGATATGGCTATTGTCAAGGTGGTGATTAAAAAGCCTTCCTTATTAGCTTTTAATCCTTCCAATACCTCTTTTATTGAGGAGCTTATTGCATGCATCATATAAATTAAACTGCCTTGCCTTTGTTTAAATGTATTACTCGCTTCTGCATTTCTTTTATAATTTCCAGGTTGTGCGTGGCAAAAACCACGGTAGTCCCTTTAGAATTTATTTCTTTGAAGAGTTTCATGATTTCCCATGTTATTTCCGGATCAATATTCCCTGTGGGCTCGTCAGCAAGTAAAATTTTTGGTCGATTGATTAGGGCTCTCCCAATAGCGACACGTTGCTGTTCCCCTCCTGATAATTCGAGGGGATATGAATCCTTTTTATTGCTCAGCCCTACATTTTTCAACATTTCCCAGGTGCTTCTTTTAACTTTTTTGGGAGTCGCCCCAATGACTTTTTGAGGAAAAGCAATATTTTCATAAGCCGTTTTAGAATTGATAAGTTTAAAATCCTGGAAAACTACGCCTATCTCCCTTCGCAGCATAGCCAATTGAGATCTTTTTATTTTCAACATATTAATTCCATTAATAATCATCTGCCCGCGATCAAATTTTTCCCATCCCAGAATGATTTTTATCAAGGTTGTTTTTCCCGCTCCGCTTGGACCGGTTATAAAGACAAATTCTCCCTTCCCGATCTTTAAATTAATGCCATCAAGGGCTTCAACATTTTTAATGTATCTTTTATGGACATCAAACATCTGGATCATAATTTTTATTTTAAAACTTCGTTTTTCCTAATAGAACTATGAAAAGAACACAAAAGAAATAGCTTTTCTTTCAAAAGATTATATTAATTCGATTCGCAAATGCTAACAAAAAAAAGGGAGAATATCATTATTTTATTTAAAGTCTATGGCCTTGGAGGTTGTAAAGGCTAGCTGTTGAAGTTGAATCCTGACAAGGAAAACATTCTATACTAAAGGGAGGCCATTTCGGTTATTTTAATCTCGCTCCACCCCATACCCGTAAGAGTTGTAGCCAATTAGCTCTATTCCTTTGAAACTATTCCATGAGCGCTTGAGATGGAATTTTACCCCGTTAGAGAAAGCCACCGACTCCTGTCGGTGGCATAGATCATTCCTTATAGGTAGTGGTTTACCCCGTTAGGGATTACGGAAATGACTGGTAAATAAAGTGCCCACTTTTAAAACTATTTTGGGTCGTTTCCTATCTCTAACGGGGTTCAATGCCACCATCTGTAGTCATTAGAGAACATAGTTCTCTAACGGGGTTTACCCGCAGATTTTAACTTTGTGAAAAAATACAAACCTTCTTTGATAATCGCAACATGCTGATATATTATACTGGCAGCAGAAAAATCAATAAACAGACAAAAAAGGGGAAAAATTTTTGAATTTAGCCATATGCTAGTGAAGCTTCTTTTTCATTTATTTGAGTTGCTAAATCTGTGTCTATAAAAGAAAAAATTGTTATTGGATTAATGTCTGGAACTTCATCTGATGGGGTAGACGCCGCTCTGGTAAAAATTTCGGGAAGCGGTTTGAAAACCAGGGTCCAACTCATTGATTTTGAGACATACCCATATTCAAAGGAAGTTAAAGAAATGGCGATTGCGGCGGCCACTCCAGCAAGAAGTTCCTTGGATTTGATTTGTTATTTAAATTTCAAACTAGGAGATATTTTTGCTGAAGCCGTTCAAAATATTCTTAATAAAGCTGGAATAAAACATAAAGGGGTAAGTTTTATTGGCTCCCATGGTCACACCATCAGGCATTTGCCGGAAGGCGCGCTAGGTTCTCAGGATAAATTGCCATCTACATTGCAAATAGGAGAACCAAGTGTAATCGCAGAAAGAACAGGGATAAAAACGGTTGCTGACTTTCGTCCAAGGGATATGGCTGCCGGTGGCTTGGGAGCCCCCCTCGCTCCCCTCGCCCATTTTCTTTTGTTTTCTATCAAAAACGAGTCTCGAATAATTCATAATATTGGTGGGATAAGCAACCTTACCTATTTGCCAAAGAACGGCATAATAGATGAAGTCATTGCTTTTGATACTGGACCGGGAAATATGATGATTGATGGACTTGTTTCTAAATTATCTCATGGAGAAAAACAATATGATAAGAATGGGGAGTGGGCTGCTAGGGGGAAAATAAATCAGGATATTCTTACCGCTATGATGGCTCATCCATTCATTAAAAAAATCCCTCCCAAAGCAACGGGCAGGGAAGAATTTGGAGAAATTTATCTTAGCGAGATTTTATTGAAAGCTAAAGAAATAAATATCTCGGAAAATGATTTAGTGGCTACTGTCACGGCTTTTACGGCTGAATCAATCATTTTTAATTTCCAAGAACATGTTTTTAAAAGGGGTTTTCCTTCGAAGATTTTATTTTGTGGCGGAGGGGCTCATAATATCTTTTTAATGAATTTTATTAAAAACCGACTGCCAGGGTTATCGATTTCCACCACTGAAAAGCACGGAATTCCTCCTGATGCCCTTGAAGCGGTAGTTTTTGCAATATTAGCCAATGAGACTGTTCATGGTAATGTTTCGAATTTGCCTTCCGTCACAGGGGCGAGAAGGAAAGTTGTTTTAGGGAAAATTATTCCGGGATGAAAATCCAAAATAATAAATGAATATAAGATGAAATTCATCGATGAAAAAGAAATATAGCTAAAGATATTTATTAAACTATTTTAAAACAAAATTAAATATTGTTTGCGGCAATGCTTTTTAAAAACCTCATTGAAAAAAATTGAGTTATTAAATGAATTGTGATTCAATGATCGATTGAATTATTCTTTTAAAATTAAGGACATGGAGGAAGGGGTATTATATGACCAGGACGGATCGACTCCAAAAGTTGAATAACCTCCAAAAAGACCTCCTTGGTTTCGGAGATTTAAAAGAAAAACTCCAAAAGATCACATCAGGTGTTGTAGAAATCTTCCATGCCGATTTTAGTCGAATCTGGATGAGCCAACTCGGAGACCTTTGCAATTCGGGTTGTATGCACGCCAAGGTCAAAAAGGGTCCCAATGTATGCCGCCACCGCGACCAATGCCTTCATCTGCTGGCAAGTTCCGGACGCTATACCCATATCGATGGACCCCACTGCCGGATGCCCTTTGGGTTATACAAACTGGGACGTGTTGCCTCCGGCGAGATGAACAAATTTCTCACCAACAACGTAATAAAGGATCCACAGGTAATGAACCATCAATGGGCTAAAGAACTTGGCCTGGTTTCCTTTGCGGGATATAAACTTCAAGATAGCGCTGGCGCCCCCCTGGGGGTTCTGGGGCTCTTCTCGAAACAACGCATTTCTCCTGAAGAGGATGCGCTGCTGGAAGGACTTGCCGGAAGCGCTGCCCAGGTTATTCAGTCCGGAAAATCGGAAGAAATTCTAAAATTGCAGCGTGACAGGTTCATGAGTATCCTGGAATCCATGGGAGATGGGGTTTGTATTTCCAATAAGGAAAACGAGATAGAATATACCAATCCTGTTCTTGAACAGGAATTCGGGCCCAGTAAAGGACTATTATGCTATAAGTATTTTCACAACCGTAAAGATTCTTGCCCCTGGTGCAAAAGCCAGAAGGTTTTTGAAGGAAAAATCGGCCGAAGTGAATGGCGCAACAAGAAAAATAAAAAAATATATGACTTATTAGATTCTCCATTACGAAATATTAACGGAAGCATTTCCAAGTTATCCATCTTTCGGGATATTACCGATCGTAAGCGGACAGAGGATGCGCTGCGAAATGGCCAAAAGCTGGAGAGCCTCGGTGTTCTGGCCGGAGGAATAGCGCATGATTTTAACAACCTTCTTGTCAGCATTCTTGGGAACGCTGACATTGCTATGGAGGAGCTTTCACCTGCTTCCCCAGCCAGGCAATATCTACAGGATGTTATCTCCGGAGCGAAACGAGCGGCGGACCTTGCGATGCAAATGCTGGCCTATTCCGGAAAGGGCACGTTCAAATTAGAGCCTGTTGATCTCACAAATATTGTGGAAGAGATAACCCACCTATTGGAAGTGAGCATATCTAAAAGTTGTGTGATTAAGTACCATCTCAACCATCAGCTCCCAGCGATTATGGCCGATTCCATCCAAATTCAACAGGTGATTATGAACCTTGTTATTAACGCTTCTGAAGCTATCGCTGGCAAGAGTGGTGTGATTTCCCTAACTACAGGAGCCATGGACGCAAATACCGATTACCTGAAAAAAACATTCAAAGACAGTGAGCTACCAGAAGGCTGTTATGTTTACCTTGAAGTATCGGATACAGGTTGCGGGATGAACGCGAAGACAAGAGCCAAAATATTCGATCCTTTTTTTACCACCAAATTCACCGGTCGCGGTCTTGGTCTTGCCGCTGTTATGGGAATCATCCGTAGCCATAAAGGCGCGCTGCAGGTTTACAGCGAACCGGGACAAGGCACCACCTTCAAGGCGCTTTTCCCATGCTGCGATGCGGCCCTAGTTATTCCGAAACTTAAAGAAAAGAAACCCGTTGAATTTACCAGTTATGGAATTGTCCTTGTTGCCGACGATGAAGAATCGGTCCGTTCAGTGGCTAAAAGAATGCTGGTGAAATCCGGTTTTACCGTTATTACCGCCAAAGACGGTAAAACTGCCATTGAAAAATTTAAAAAACAGCCCGATAAGATTATGCTGGTTATTTTAGACATGACCATGCCGAATTTAAATGGGGAGGAGGCCTTTCGCGAAATACGACTTATTCGACCCAATGCCCGTGTAATATTAATGAGCGGCTATAATGAATCGGAAGCAACGAATCGTTTTGCCGGCAAAGGCCTGGCCGGTTTTATTCAAAAGCCTTTTCACAAAAAAGATCTGTTGAATAAAGTAAAAGAGGCATTAGAAAAAGACAGTTTTTTTTAGGAAAAATTTCATTAACCTTTGAAAATTTGTGTTTCCGTTAGTCTGGTGGACTTCAATTATTAATTCACAATTTGTTAAGGTGGTAAAGTAAGATGAGACATGGAAAATAAATTATAATGCTATTGGCTGTTGTGGCTATCTTTTTTAAGAAGGGGGAAAAGAATGATTTTATTGAAACCCTTTGGAAGAATCTTCCCAACCGTGAAGGGAAAGAAAAGGTTGTAAGCGATGTTTCTATTAATGTAACGAGCATTCTCCCGACGAACAAATCTTATTACAACTATTCCGGTTCTCTCACAACTCCACCGTGCTCTGAAGGAGTAAACTGGAATGTTATTGAAGCTACTGTCCCTATATCGGAAGCCCAGGTTGCTAAATTTGTTTCCCTCTTTGAATTGAGCGTAATGCCGGTGCAGCCCTTCAATGGACGCGCTTTTTAGAAAAAATAGGCCCGGGAGAATCCATAAAGCGGCCAAGGGGCCGCAACCAAAATGCTACCGCCCGGAGCTCTAACAAAATCTTCCTAAAAAAAGATGATTTAATAGTGTAATGGTATAAAATAGGCGGGTTAAAGATATTCTTTTACCTTGCTGGTTATGGTATTTTGTATAAAGTCAAGATGTGCCGGACTATTGGCCTCGAAACGAAGGACCAAGACAGGTTGCGTGTTGGAAGCGCGAACCAACCCCCAGCCATGCTCAAAAATAACTCTCGCTCCATCAATATCAATGGTTTTGTAATTTTTTTTAAGATCACTCGCTATTTTTTTGACCACATCAAACTTTTTCTCATCGGGGCAATCTACTCTAATTTCAGGCGTGGAAAAGGTGATAGGCAAGTCTTTCAATAACTCAGAAAGGCTGAGGTCTGAATTGGAAAGAATTCTAATAATCCTGCAGGCGGCGTAAATAGCGTCGTCATAACCAAAATATTCGTCGGCAAAAAACATATGACCGCTCATCTCTCCCGCCAAAAGAGCCTTTTCTTTTTTCATTCTCCCTTTAATAATAGAATGACCGGCGGCGCACATTATCGGTTTTCCTCCATTTTTTTTAATATCGTCACTAAGAGTTTGAGAACACTTGACTTCAAAAATAATAGAAGCTCCGGGATGATTTTTTAATAAGTCTCTCGCATAAAGAATTAAAAGTTTGTCCCCCCAGAGAATATTGCCCCGGTTATCCACCACTCCTATACGGTCCGCATCCCCATCGAAAGCAATTCCCACATCCGCTTTAACCTCTTTTACTTTATTAATCAGCGCTTCCAGGTTTTCCGGAACTGTTGGGTCGGGATGATGATTAGGAAATCGGCAGTCAGGCTCGCAAAAGAGCGGCACCAAATCGCATTCTAATTTTTCAAAGAGCCTTGGAACAACTAAACCGGCCGTGCCATTTCCTGCGTCTATTACCACTTTAATTTTTTTTCTAAAATGGAACTTTTGAAGAAGCATTTTTCTATATGGAGTGACAACGTCAGCGTCTTCCAATTTTCCTATTCCATGATGAAAATCATTATCTTCGCAAATCTTCCTGATTTTTTGAATTTCGGCCCCAAAAATAGCGCTTTGGTTCACACAAATTTTCATCCCATTATACTCAGGGGGGTTGTGACTGCCCGTAATCATAACGCCGCCATCGGGTTTTAGATGGAAAAGAGAATAATAGAGCAAAGGGGTGGTAACGACGCCCAGGTTGGTGACGTTGCAACCTGTGGACATAATTCCTTCGCTAAGGTTGCTAAAAAAGTCTGACGAGCTTGCCCTATTATCTCGACCAACGGTTATGGCGCTGTATCCCATGCTTTTCATATAAGTTCCATAGGCCTTTCCAATTATATTTACCGCATCAGAGGTTAAGTCCTTGTAAGCCACTCCCCTTATGTCATATAACCGGAAAATATTTTTGTTGATCGCTGTTTCCATTAAAGGCCCTCCTTTTAATTTTGAACCAAGGGATTAAAAAAGAATTTTTGTATTTCCTGCTTTACTTCTTCCTTAGAATTTTTTTGGAATATCGTATTTCTAAACCTGGCAGCGCTGGGAAGATTTTTTGCGTACCAGGAATAGTGCTTTCTCATATTTCGTATTGCCTTTGTTTCGCCGGATACTTCAATGCAATAATCTAAATGTTTTAATAAAATCCTGCCGCGTTCCTCCGCTAAAGGCTTTTTTATAAGACCTTCACGGTTTAAATGTCTTAAAATATTTTTAAATATCCATGGGTTTCCAAAGGCTCCTCGCCCAATCATAACGCCATCGCATCCCGTTTCTTTCATCATAATAGCGGCTCTATCGGGAGAACAAACATCTCCATTTCCTATAACCGGGATATTCACCGTTTTTTTTACCTGTCGAATAAGGCCCCAATCGGCTTTCCCATCAAACATTTGAGCGGCTGTCCGTGGGTGAAGAGTTATTGCGTCAACACCGCAATCTTCCGCTATTTTAGCTATTTCAACAGCATTAATAGAGTGAGAATCCCAGCCGGAGCGACATTTTAACGTCAATGGAATAGAAATATTTTTTCTTACTTCCATCAAAATTTGTCTCAATAAATGGGGGTTTTGGATTAAAGCGGCGCCGGATTGGTTTTTGGTTACTTTTTTTACAGGACAACCCGCATTGATATCAATGATATCAAATCCCCTGTTTTCAAGAATAGAAGCTGCTTTTGCCATAATCTGTGGTTTGGAGCCAAATATCTGCGCTCCTAAAGGCTTTTCTGAGGGGTGGGTCTTAAGAAGATCATATGTCTTTGTATTGTTGCGAACTAATGCTTCTGAACTAACCATTTCGGTAAAGCATATGCCCGCGCCAAATTCTTTAGCAATTAACCTAAAAGGCAAGGAGCTTATCCCAGCCACAGGAGCAAGCATTAAATTATTGTTTAACTTAGTGGAAGCTATAATCATCAGAATTTTCAGACCGTAATTTAAATTCTATTTTTTGAGCTAGATAGGGCCTTCTTTGAAATCACATTTCAAAAAACAAAACTCGGTTGTAAAAAATATAGTATAACTCATTCTTTAGCCAAGAAATATTAGAATTCATACACATGGTAAAGATAAATGAGCGGCTCTTTCCTTTTGAAATTATATTAAAGGCATGGTATAGAAATATAGATGTCTAATATTAAAGAAATAAATGAAAAGCTTCAGCTTTTACAAAGCAATATAGAGAAGGTTATAATAGGCAAAACCGATGTCGTCAAAAAAGCCCTGGTTACACTCTTGGCTCGAGGTCATTTATTAATCGAAGATGTCCCCGGAGTGGGAAAAACCACACTTGCCCAAAGCCTTTCTGAATCTTTGAACCTATTGTTTAAAAGAATTCAGTTTACCAGCGATATCTTGCCCACCGATATTACGGGGGTTTCTGTTTATGATCAAAAGGCTGGTGAATTTGAATTCAGACAGGGGCCTCTTTTTGCCAATCTGGTGCTGGCTGATGAAATAAACAGGGCCGCGCCTAAGACCCAAAGCGCTTTGCTTGAGGCTATGAATGATAACCAAGTTTCAGTGGATAATATAACTCACCATCTGCCCGACCCCTTTACTGTTATCGCCACCCAAAATCCCATGGAATATTATGGGACCTATCCCCTGCCCGAATCTCAATTAGACAGGTTTATGATGAAAATAAAAATGGGATATCCCTCAAACTCCCATGAAAAGAAGATGTTTGTGGAAAAAGGATCCGGGATTCAAAATATTCATCTGAAACCGGTTCTGAATGCAAGTGACTTAGTTGAAATGCAAAAGATGGTTGATAATGTCAAAATAGAGGATTCTCTGGTGGATTACATGATGAGCATCATTCAAGCCACCCGGGGATCAAAACACCTGGGGTTGGGAATTAGTCCGCGGGGTGGTTTAATTTATCAGCGGGCTGTGCGGGCATATGCTTTTTTAAGCGGCCGAAATTATGTTATCCCCGACGATTTTAAAGAATTGGCTGTTCCGATTCTGGCCCATCGGGTTATTGTTAATACCCGGCATGGATCAGGCTTGCGCCGCATCGAAGATGCTGAAATCATTGTTAACGAACTTGTCAATTCCATTTCCGTTCCCCTGTAATGAATTCACCGCAGAGGCCCAAAGGACGCGGAGAAAAATAATTATATTTTATTTATTCGCAAACTTTTTGCCTTCCGATCAAATAACAACTTTTAAATTCCTTATTTTGCATGCAACATTTAAAAAAGACGAATTTTTTGCGAGTTTGTTGCAGAGGTTTAAGGAATAAAACATAACCCCACTTTTTAGTCAGTGAGAGTCTGTGGCGAAACAAGAAAATTTTTATTAAATTTACGAACTAGGTACCGCAGATGCTCTGAAATGAGCAGTAAGAGCAAGTCTTTTTCCTTTCTAAACCTGCCTGAAAAGGGATATCGGGATTGATTATCTCATTGAGGATTTTAAAAATTATTCCCTGTAAAACTGGAAAATAGTTTAAAGCCTCTTCCTTTGCTTGAAAGAGAGGCAGTTCAATCTTTTCATCCATTGCCGCCAAACCCAAAGGCACAAATACTCCGTTCATTTTTTCGATGCTTGCGCCTGTTTTTGCGCAAAAGAGAGTCAAATAAAAGGGAAGCTGGAGGCTTCCAATCGAGGCCTTCCATGTGGCTCTATCGTCAGGAATCAGTTTGCTAAAATTAATCTTCAGGGCATTCGAGCTGGAGGAAGTTTTATAATCGATGATCAAAATTTCCTCATTTCTTTTTTCTATCCTGTCAAATTTCCCTTTAAGGTTAAAGGAGTTCACAAAGGCTTTTAGCTTATGCTCTATTTCTAATATTATTATGTGGTTATTTTTAATGAGAGAACTCTGGTATTTTTCTAGAAAGTCTCTCATCCTCCTTTTAATCTGAATGTTTAAAATAAATGCCGGGCCTGTCAGCTCTTCGCCAAAATTTTTCTCGAAAAGCTTGTTTACGAGTTGATCCATTTCCTCAAAATTTATATTCTTTATGTCCAATTTCATGCCGGTTCTTTTTTGAAAATATACTGAAAGGAGGGTGTGGACAAAGTTTCCGATCTCAACCTTTTCTATATTTCCTTTAATCGACTTTTTTTCATCAAAGCCTAAGACAAATCTGTAATAAAACATTAAGGGGCATCTCAGATAGGTATCAACTGAAGAGGCGCTATAGAAGAAAGTCTTCAAAAAAGCCACCATTTCTTTGGTTTTTTTTATTGGAAGCGGGTCTTCAGAATTTAATTTGACTTTGTAGCGAATGGATTGGATATAGGTTTTTGAATCTGCCTTTTTTTCTTTTTTCTGTTTTTCCCATAGTATTTTTTGAACAAATCTGCTTTTTTCTTTTTTATTCATTTCAACAAAAAATACATGCGCTTCCCTTGCGCTTTTTATCAGCGTATCAAAGTAATATGCTGAGATCTTTTCTCTGTCTACATAAGTTGAGACTCCCAGAGCTTTCCTGACTTTGTATGGAAGGAGGGAATCTTCTGTCGGAACATTCGGTAGAATGCCTTCATTGGCATCCAAAATAAAAACTTTGTCAAACTTAAGGTTGCGTATCTCAAGAAATCCAAGAACCTGAAGCCCCTTTAAAGGAGTTCCCGCGAATGGCGCGCGGCAGATAAGGATATATTTTTTTAAAAAATTAAAATAACTTGCTCTTTTGTTAAAGGAAATCTCTTTAAAAAGAGAGTTAGCGATCAGGTTGAGAGATTTAATGAATTCCTCCGCAAAGGGATAAAAAAGAGGGTGCTGTGAGGCCGTGCTATGATTTGTTATGTAGACCAGGACATCAATGCATTTTAAAGCAAAATCATTGATGTTTTTAAAGGATCTGAATTTGTTAATGATATTTCCATGTATGTCTTTTATGTGCTCTTTTAAAATACCAGCGCTAAAAACAATATTTCTGAAGGCTTCTGTTTTGGTAAGTTCTTTTGATATCTCCTCGAAGAAAACATTGTCTTCTTCTATTTCTTCTAGAGTAACAAAAGAACTGCTTCTTCGGTTAGTTAATTTCTTTTCAATGGCGTGAAAAATAATTCTAGTCAAATCTGCCCTGCGGTTAAAATAAATATTTTTTGTGTAGGGGTGGAGGATGAATTTCAGATAATCAGGCACATAAAACTTTTCTTCCTCCAGGGATGTGATTAAGTTCATAAGATTATTAAAAAAACCGAATATAGGAGTTCTTTGCAGGGGATAACCCATGGAGATGTTGAAATCTTCCCGGTTAAAAATGGCAAGGGTTTGATGTAACAGGGGAAATAATGTTTTAGGAGAAGGAACAAGGATTACATTGTTTTCGGAGGATAAAATATCTTTGGAAAGTTCATTTTTTATAATTTTGCTCAATCCAAAAACCTGACCGTGAGTGTCCGGGCTTTGATAAAAATAATAATCCGGACCTGGATGGTCTTCCTCTTTTTTATTAATATTTTTTATCTTTTCAGGTTTAAACCCTGCTTGCTCCAGTTTTTCTTCTATTCCTGTTCCCTCCTGAAAAATAAACAGGGAATTATTCCAGATAGAGATTTTTTTGAAGATGGCTTTCTCCGATTTGGTCAAAGAAAAAAAACCCGCGATAAATATCTTTTGAAATCTTCCAAGATTGCTGCGGTTTATCCTCTCTGAAACAATCCTATAACGGAAAGATCGAGTAGTATATTTTTGCTCTTCTATTGTTTTATAAAATCTCTCGTAAAAATGCCACAATGATTGAAGTCTTCCTGAAGTTTGTTCTGGAAGCGCCTCATTGGCAATATGTTTCATTTCTTGCATTCTGTTTGATTCAACTCCTTCGATATAAAGTTCTTCAATGGCGTCATATATCTTTAGTCCAATAGAGAAGAAATTGTCCGGTGATATGAAGCTTTTCCCCCCTAAAGGTTTGGTCGCTTTTTTATGAATTTCATACAGGATGGCTATGCTGTCTATGGTTTCCAGCTTTCTCCCGGAATATCCCAACTCTTTCAGGTAGACATAATCGACAAATTGGTCTATTGAAAAAATAAGCGGCGGCACAAGGCATTCTTTTTCCCTTTGGGCAAGGGCCTTTCTTAAAAAGTGGGAAGGGCGCTTTCCGGGAAATACGATGAGGTAATCTGAAAAGTCTTTTCCAGAACGGGGAATTCTGGAAACAATCTCATCAATCAAACTGTATGAAGGGGGGATTAAGAGCGTGTTCATTTAATGGGCGCTTTGTGAAAATTTTAGTTTATGACCGCTAAACATAAGAGCATATAATGGAAAAATAATTCGTGTTTAAGTGACTCATTTTCTAAACATTGAATACCGCCCTGATGTCTGCAAGGTCAACGTAGGCAAGGATTCCTCTGATGGTTTTGCCTGAATAAATTTCCATTAGGGTTTGCATATATTTCTGTACCTGCGCAATATAATCTTTTTCCCCCGCTTTCTCTTTCCCTGATTTAAAATCCACTATTGTAATAACGTCTTTGTCAAAAATAACCCTGTCCATTCTAATCAAGTGGCCTTTGCGGTCGGTAAATTCCTGTTCATTCTTTATGGCTCTTCCGTTTTTTTCTTTAAAATATTGTCTTACTTTTTCGCTTAGCAGAAATTTTTTAACGGTCATTTTTATTTTGTCCGAGGATAAAATTTCTCTTATCTCACAGGCAATTTTATTCATGATTTTTTCAATTTCCTTTTCCAGCTCTTGTTCCTTTTCATAAGAGACAAATTCTATTTGAGAAAGAATGCTGTGTATAAATTCTCCCCTCTTTTTCTCATCAATATGCTTCATATCTCCTCGGGTCTCCGGATATTGTGCCAGTCTGTTGTGGTGGTAAGTGGGGAGAAGGATTTCGGAAGTCGCAGGTTTTTGTGGTATTCGCCCGGGTTTAGGAGAGGGCTGGAATTCCGTTACGGGAAGAAGATCGAAAGGAAATTTGTCCTTTGCTCCTTTTACTCCGATCACATATAATTCTGACTTAGCGCGAGTAAACCCTACGTAAAGGCTGTTCAGTCTGTTTACTTTTTCTCTGCTTACATTTTCATGATAGAGCTCTGAAAATTTAGTCTGTCCCTCAATAATATTTTTAGTCAGCTTTAGCATCCTTACATCATTGTCTTTTTCCTCAAAAATGTAATTCAATGGCTTACTCAGTTTTTCACCGTACAAAAGATTAATAACAACGGTAAATCCCAATCCTTTTGATTTATGAACGGTCATCACCTTAATGGCATTAATCGCTTCTGGCACATTAATATTCCACTCCTCATTGTCTCCCTGTGTCTCCGCGTAATCGAGAAAATCGCCTAAATTATTGTTTCCCTTTTCTTCAAAATCATTTATGACTTCAAGAATTTTTGCTAGTGTGGCTTCCTCATCTTTAAAATTATCAAAGACCATAAAGACCCTGAATATTTCATCCACCAAATCGTAAAGAGGGAGATAACCCGCGGACTTGAAGAGCCGGGAGAAAAATTTCTCCCAGATTTTTTCGTAAGTGGATTGAAAGGTTTTATAGTAGGGAAAATTCTTTCTGTTCTTGAAGAAAAAGCTATGCATGGCATTTAAAGTCACAGGGCTGTCCATTTTCTTAAGGGCTTCAGAGAATATATTCCCTAAACAGAAAGCCGCAAATGAAAGATCGTCCAGGGGGGAATTGAGAAAGCTTAACAAGGAAACGATCTCGCCTGTAATTCTTCTTCTCCTGATATCCAGGTTGCTATAGGAAACAAAGGGAATGTTTCCTTCATTCAACCATGTGGATACCTGAATCACGCCTTCATTCTTGGAAGTTAAAATAGCTATATCATCATAACTATATCCTCTTTTAATCAATTCACCAATAAGGGCCAGGATTTTTTGTTTTTCCTCACAAACATCGTTTTTTTCACAAATAGAAACCTCCACATATCCGGGGTTTCTGTTTCCCTCCCTTGCTTCCTGATGGTAGTTGTTCAGACCGCTTTTTTCAGCCTCTATGGAGAGGTCTGATTTTGCAAGGTTGTCCTTAAACACTCGTTCATTAAAATCGAGTATTCTTTTCCGGCTTCTGTAATTGCGGTCCAGTTCTTTCACCGAATGCTCTGGGGAAAGAAAGGGAGATTTTCCTTCAAATTCCTTCATGATTCTGTAGTCTGCGTCTCTGAAACCATATATCGCCTGTTTTGTGTCCCCAACCACAAAGAGGCTTCCTCCTTCAGAAAGGGAGTTTTCCAGAAGCAGAAAGAGGTTTGCCCATTGCAAAGGGGAGGTGTCCTGAAACTCATCCACCAAATAGTGAAAAATCTTCTCTCCAATTCTAAAATAAACGTCCGGGACCATATTAAAATCGATATAATTGGAAAGCATTTTATTGATATCTTCTATAAATATTTTCCCTTCCTGTTTTTTAACCTTTTCTAGGGTTTCTTTAAAGGCCAGGTGAAAGTTTAAATAGGGGTTGTAATAAGATTCGGCAAAATATCTTGTGTAAGATCGAACAAGCTCTTCCAGCTTATGCCATTCCAGATTGATCAGGTCATAGGCCTTAAGGCCGGGCGCATCTTTTTTTGCGGGCATTTTAACGGGCGAATTTTTAAACTTCTTTCCAACAATATTGGAGAAATTTTCCTTCTTTACACTTTCTAAAATAGAGTTATAACTGCTCGCCTTGCTTCTAACCAGTTCATGGTTATTCATGGCGTTTTCTAATTGATCTATCTTGCGGATAATTTTGTTTTTTACCTCCTTGATTTCCCGGGTATGGTTTAAAACACACACGTTCTTTCTGGAGGAGGAAAGTTTTCGGTAGATATTTTTTACCTCCTCAAAAATGGCTTGTGTAGGCTCCCACATATAAGAGCTTTTGCTTTTATTTTCCATCACAAGCCTAATCACGCTTTGCAGCAATGCGCCCTCTTCTGTGTCAACCTTGACTCTTCTTAAAAAACGGCTAAAGGTAGAATCCATAACGCTATCGCTATTGAGAAGTATTTCGAAATCGGGGTTATAGCCAAAATCAATGGCGGAAGTTTTAAAGACCGAGGCCATAAAACTATCTAAAGTTTTTACATGAAAGTCGGAATAATTATCGAATATGGAAAGAATCAGATCGTTGGATTTTTCCGCTATCTCCTCAGGAGTAAGAGATAGAATCTCACAGAGTTCTTTCAATTTTTCCTCTCCTCCGAGATGAGCGTCTTTTAACCATTGGACTATTCTTTCCTTCATCTCCTTGGAGGCGTTATTAGAGAAAGTTACGGCAAGGATATTGCGGAGTCCGTTTCTGGGTATTTTATTCGATAGAAGAAACTGAACGTATCTTTTAGTGAGAGTATGGGTTTTCCCGGAACCTGCTGAGGCCTTTAAGAGGACAAAATGAGGAAAATAAATATCTTTATCTTTTTCCAGAACGGAGTTTGGCATGGATCATTTGAATTTTTGACGGGATAAACCCGGTTTTTAAAGGCAACACTTAACCTTGCACATTTGCTATCGGGAGATTATTTTTAAAAAAACCTTCCTTATCCGTGGACCATCAAACTCGGCGAAGTAAATAGCCTGCCATGTTCCGAGGACCAGTTTCCCTTTTTCTATAATAACCATTTCCGATGCTCCAAAAAGGGAGGATTTTATATGGCTGTCGGAATTTCCTTCTCCATGGCGATAATCCCGGTCAAGGTGGTCAAAAATTTTAGAGGTTTTCATAAGGATGTCACGAGAAACTGCGGGGTCAGCATTTTCGTTAATGGTGATACCCGCTGTTGTGTGGGGACAATAGACCATCACAATTCCGTCAGTAACTCCGCTTTCCTGGAGGGCGTGATTAATCTCTAAGGTAATGTCCACAAATTCACATCGCTGTTTTGTTTGAACTTTAAAAGTAATCATAATGGGTTTTTATAATACTACATCACCATTATTTTTTTTGCCACAAATTCTCAAAGACACTAAGAAAAATTACTTTTATTTAGAGCCTTCGTGTCTTAATGGCTGAACTTTTACCCCATTAGAGAACTATGTCCTCTAACGGGGTTTACAAAAAACATATCCTGTTCATCTTGTTAATCCCGTCAAAAAATATTCAATAGTTACAAAATCTAATTAATTAAGTTAAAATGACTGCATGCATGTCCAATACCTTCAGTGTGTAAAATGCCAGGAGAAATATGATAAAAAAGAGGCGAGGTACCGCTGTCACTGCGGCCAAAGCCTTGAGGTAATTTACAATTTTAATGAAATAAAAAATTCCATATCCTGGGAAAAATTAAGGCAAAGACCCTTCCGGCACTGGAGATATAGAGAATTTTTTCCTCTTATCAAAGAAGAAAACAGCGTATCTTTGAAGGAGGGAGGAACCCCCCTGCTAAAATCTAGAAACATCTCCAAGGAACTTGGTTTCGAAAAACTCTTTTTTAAATGTGAAAGTGAAAACCCCACAGGATCGTTCAAGGACAGAGGAACCACCGTTGAAATATCCAAGGCCCTGGAATTTGGCTCAAAAGAAATCGTATGCGCATCCACAGGGAATATGGGGGCCTCCATTTCCGCTTATGCCGCGGCTGCCAACCTTAAGGCGCATATTATTCTGCCAAAAGAGACATCCGATATTAAAATAGCTCAGATCATAAGCCATGGGGCCAGAATTCACCGAATAGATGGGGATTACAATCAAGCGGAGAAAGAGGCTTTTAAGTTATATAAAAAACGAGGCTGGTTCCTGATGGGTGATTATCCATACAGAGGAGAAGGAGAGAAGTCCGTTGGGTATGAGATAGCCGATGAAGTGGAAGCGGATTACATCATTGCTCCTGTTGGGAACGGAACCCTGATCCACGGAATCTGGAAGGGATTAAAGGAGTTTAAAAATGTAAAGCTCATAAAAAAACTTCCAAAACTTATTGGGATTCAATCGTCGGGTTGCAATACCGTTGTCAAGGCATTTAAAAACAATTCGGATTCTATTAGACCGGTAAAACCAAAGACTATTGCAAATGCCATAGCCTGCGGGAATCCATTGGATGGCTTGGAAGCCCTTCAGGTATTGAGAGAATCCAAAGGTATGGCGGAGACTGTGACAGATCGGGAGATACTCAGGGCAAAAGACCGCCTTGCCAAAAAGGAAGGGCTTTTTGCCGAACCTGCCGGGGCAGTTTCTCTGGCAGGGCTGATAAAATTTAAGAATCGGTTGGAAAAGGATGCCCGGATTGTTCTCATTGTATCAGGAAACGGCCTCAAAACAGCCATAATTTAGCATAAGCCAATTTCTTTTGCTTTTTCATCTTTAATGGCAGGGTAAATTGCTGAAAATAAAAATCATTTATGGCTGAATGCTAAAAAAGAATGGTTGATAATTTTGCGCGGATAATATGGTCTTTATTAATATGATCAAAAATTTTGATCATATTAATGGAAAGTATTTTCGGACAGCCTAGTAGGTTTGACACTCGATTCACTTTTCATCCCCTGTCTCCGGAAAGTAAATTTTTTTGAAGAAAAATTACTTCACAACAGGCAAGCCGCTTTGGACCCATTCATCGAAGCCACCATGCATATGAATCAGGTTTTTAAAGTTTAATTCCTTAAAAATACTCACAGACCTGCCGCTTCTACCGCCGCTTTTGCAATGCATGACATAAGTTTTACTTTTATCTAATTGATCAAGTCGGCTTTGAAAATTCGGAGAAAAATAGTCTATGTTTACGGCTTTTTCTATGTGCCCCGCTGCAAACTCGCCCGGCGTCCTAATATCAAGAACGATAATATTCTCATCCCCTTTGTTTTGATTAATGAGTCGATTGGTTTCTTTTGCTGACATATTGGTGAATTCTTCAGCCGAGGACGTCCCTTGGCTGTGGAATATAAAAATCACAACAAATATTCCAATAACAATTGCTAAAAATGTTGATACATTCTTTACTTTCATTTTTGGCTCCCCCCCAAACATTACTAAAAATATAAACGTAAAATTCTTTTTACTAGAATAGCGACCTCTATAAACTATAGAGATTATAACACCGAAAAGGATTCAAAAAAAGATGGCGGGACAAGTATTCCTTTTAACCTATAATCTGCCCCTATTATTTGTGCCTCCTGCATAGTGGTATTTTTCTATATAAACCTACCCCTTTTCTGTTAATGTTTTATCATAGTGCTAACTTTGCGAGTGGATCAATTTTCAAGGGCTAGGTCAGGGGGGACTAAGGGGGGTGTTAAGTTCTCAATCCTATTTAAATTCTTTTCTTGTATAAACGAGCAACCCGCAGCCAAGCGCCAGTAACAGGCAAGATAAAGGACCTACAGGATACTTAACGGCAAAGACAACAGGTATCAGAGCCAATCTTGTTGCTGTTCTCAAAGTTTCATGGCGTCTTAAATAATCTGCCATAGGCGGCGATTCCCGGTAATACAATTCCACCAGGTATCTTCCTGCGGAATTTGTTAATAGGTAATTGTCTCTAAATTCCTTTAAAACCATTACATGAGGTTCCAGAGCGCTACCAAAGGCTGCAGTAGCGATAAAACATCCACTTCCACCACCACCTGTTTCTCCTGCTACAGCTCCGCTTGGTCCTCCTGTTACAGCTCCGCCTGGTCCTCCTGTTACAACAATTGGATCAAAAATAGAATTGACCGCAGGGTCTCCGTCACATTCGGAATTATCTACAATATCAAAACTTAATGCCATATTCGCTGTATCAAAATTTACATTTGAAATTCCATTGCACTCATTTATAGGAAATAGCTGTCTCCATATGGTCCCTGTTACCTTATAAACTATGGGATCTGTGGGGAGAGAGGAAAATGCAAAAGCCACCTCCATATTCGGAGCGCCGCTTGCTCTAAAACTTACACCTGTATGGGGCGTATTAGTAGAGGGATTTCCTGGATAAGAGTCCATAATCGTAAAATCCGTAATAGTTATATTTGGTGAAGAAGATGTAACATTGCTTACAGGGTTGGGAGGATTTCCAACAAGGAAAGCCTGGGCCGAAGGGGTGTCAGGGTCAATTGATGTAATGGTTAGGATAGCAAATTTTTCTCCTGAAGAGGTTGGAAAAAATACGACTTCTACCGTGCAGGTTCCTAAACTAACCAATGTCTGCCCAGAGCAGTTGTCGTTTTTACTAAAATCAACAGAATCGGCGCCTGAAATAGAATTGTTGGAAATGCTAAGATTTCCTGAACCAATGTTTTTAACGGTAACAATTTGCGATGAAGATATACCGCTTATAATATTAAAGGAGATGTCAGTTGGTAGAACTGATATGTCTGGAGTTGGGCCATCGATCACGATTGCAAAAGATCCGGAAACCGACCAGTTGCCTGCGGTATCCCGCTCCTGAACATAAAGAGTATGCGTCCCAACGGATAATGCAGCGCCGGGAGTAAAGGA
>Ga0255058_10000501_pt1 | contig 23068 bp, 20 predicted proteins | sample Cases_109_9_MG_FD_188637 | JGI IMG/M metagenome (GOLD analysis project Ga0255058, IMG submission 188637) | Seawater microbial communities from Amundsen Gulf, Northwest Territories, Canada - Cases_109_9 | ecosystem: Environmental > Aquatic > Marine > Gulf | place: Canada: Northwest Territories... | reverse complement strand
CCAATCCCAAATCGATAAACAAAAAAGATTATATTATAGCTACAATGTAACTAAATAAAAAAGAGTTTGTCAATCATTTTTTAATCGATCGATAAACAATAAAAATAATCTCTCACGTTTCGCACCCCCAATGGGGCACAGTGCCGCATCGGGTGTGGGCCCTATGCCTGATTCGACTTTCCTTAAAATATCAGGTAGGAAACTTGAGTAATCTTTTATCGCCGCCGGGAAACCCCTTTCAAACCGTAAAAAACTCGCCGTTCCATCAGTGGCGTATTTAACCCAACCTTTCATGCAAATTTATGCCTTGACTCATTTAAAAAGTAGCTGTAATGTAGCTTAATTTCTCTTTTATCCGTATAAATTTTATCATCTGATGTCAGGAGAATAACATGCTTTTAAGCGGAAAAAATGCAATTGTTACCGGCGGCTCACAGGGCATCGGGACATCCACCTCCCTCGAACTGGCACGAGAGGGAGCAAACATCTGCCTGACCTATCGAAAACATGAAGAAGAGGCCTTTAAGATAAAAGATACCATAGAGAAGATGGGGAGAAAAGCCATTGCGCTTCAATGTGATACTTCTTCTTTTATTGCGGCAGAACAGGTGGTTAAAACCGCTGCTGACGCTTTCGGAAGCCTCGATATCCTTGTCAACAACGCCGGCATGAACTGGGACGGTGTTTCTTGGAAAATGACCGAAGAACAATGGGATCGCGTCCTGGAAGTAAACTTAAAGGGTTACTTTAACTTTGTCCGTCAGATCGTACCCCTCTTGAAAGCGCAAAAATCAGGAAAAATTGTCAATGTGACGTCTATAAACGGTCTGCGTGGAAAATTCGGACAGACAAACTACTCTGCCTCCAAGGCGGGTATTATAGGATTTACAAAGGCCCTTGCAAAAGAATTGGGTGCGTTTGGTATCAATGTCAACGCGGTGGCACCCGGCCTGATCGAAACCGCAATGCTCAAGGAGGCGGAAACCCGGGATAAGATCATCGAATTGGCCTTGGATGAAATCGTTCTCAAACGGGTCGGTCAGCCTGAGGATCTGGCACATGTCATCGTGTTTTTGACCTCCGAAAAAGCCAGGCATATCACCGGCGAAGTGATCAAGGTGGATGGTGGACAGTATATTTAATTGAATATTTTCTATTTAATAATGAATATTGAAGGAACTCGATATTGAAGATCCGCCTGCGGCGGATCAATTATATAAAAATAAGAATGACATCGTGAAGCGATACAACAAATATTCAATTGTCAATATTCATTTTAGGGGGAGGTGATTTATGGGAAAAGTCGGAATTATCGGTGTGGGACAGAGTAATTTTGTCCGGCAGTATCCCGGTTCTATACGGGAATTGGCATTTGAAGGATTCAAGGATGCCATGAATGATGCAGATATATCAACCAGTGATATTGATGCATCCGTGATCTGTTCTGCACCGGAATACGATAAGCAGCGGTCACCCGCCGGCATATTTGCTGAATATCTCGGACTCAACCCCCAGCCCACCTTCTATGTGGAGAGCCTCTGCTCATCCAGCAGCATGGGATTACGACTCGCCTATTCCCTTGTAAAATCCGGGCTTCATGATGTGGTGGCCATCATCGGGTTTCAAAAAATGTCGGAAATTTCCTCTTCCGAATCACAGGAAAGAATGGGTCGTGGCGCGGATATTCAGTGGGAAAGCCCTTTTGGCACCATGATGCCGGCCTATTATGCCATGTATGCAAGGGCCCACATGGACGCCTACGGGACAACCCTCGAGGATCTGGCCCAAGTCAGGGTAAAAGCAGCCACTTACGGGCAGATGAACGAAAAGGCGGTTTACCGCAAACCGGTTACAGCTGAAATGTTCTCTGACCCTGAAAATAGAATGTCCGGTCCGGTGGCCAGCCCGCTTCGTGTGGGAGACTGCTGTGCCAATGCAGACGGCAGCTCCTGCATTATCGTCGCAAATGAAGAAAAGGCCCGTACATTTTGCAACAAACCGGTTTGGATCCTGGGATTGGGTGCTGCCACTGCGAGTGTCAACCTGGCTGGAAGGGATCTTTTTACAGGGTTGACCGTTGGCAAGCAGGCGGCTGATCAAGCGTATCAGATGGCCGGCGTCAGCCCAAAAAATATTGATGTCGCTGAGGTGCACGATTGCTTCACCATTGCTGAATTGATGGCCTATGAAAATTTAGGATTTGCAAAGCCGGGTGAGGGAAAAGAGCTGATCAGAGGAAAAGAGACTTACAAAGAGGGAACCATCCCGATAAATGTGGATGGGGGTCTTTTATCCAAAGGCCACCCCATCGGCGCCACCGGCGGGTCACAGATCAGAACGATTGTGCTTCAACTCAGAGATGAGGCCGGTGAAATTCAGGTCCGCCGTCCGGAGATCGGCCTGGTGCATAACATCGGAGGAGTCGGTCTTTATGGAAGCGTTACCATCCTGGGGAGGTGAAAAACAGCTATGAAAAAAGAGATGGATGATCGATTCAAAAAATTCGGGACAGTCAGCTTTACAGCCATTACAAAAACAAATGATTTTATCGGGCATCTGGAAAATGGCAGGGTAATGGGAACCCGTTGCAAGGATTGCGGCTTGGAATTTTTTCCCCCCAGGGCCGATTGTTATCACTGTTTTTCCAGTCACATGGAATGGTTTGAGGTCTCGGGGACAGGAAAGCTCATCACATACAGCCAATTACAATTCGGGCCGGTGGGGTTTGAAGATGATCTCCCCTACGCCATTGCTATCCTTGATTACGGGAATTTTAAAGTCTTTGGCAGAATCGCAGGTGACATACCGGAAGACGAGATTACCCTGGGAATGGAGATGGAAACAAAGGTCACCCGGTTGCCAAACAATCAGCTTAGCTATGTTTTTCAAAAAACATAATTTCTAAACCGGACAAGCCGGTGTCGAACTGAATATTGACAATTGAATATTGAATATTTGTTGTATCGCTTCGCGATGTCATTTTTATTTTTTTATAATTGATAGAATTCCTTAAATTTTCATTATTCAATCTTCAATATCGCAGTTCCTTAAATACTCATTCATTCAATAGAAAATATTCAATTATTCGAGGCACGTTTTTATTTCCTAAAAACCCCAAAAATAAGGATTATCCGACGATGACCGAATTAAAAAACATACAAATCGAAACATCAGATGGCGTGGCCCTAATCACACTGAACCGGCCAAAACACAATGTATTTGACATAGAAATGATGAAGGACCTGAACACCGGGCTTGAAAACCTTCTTAATGACCCTCAGCTCAAATGTCTGGTATTTTTAGGGGAAGGCCCCAGCTTTTGTGCAGGCGTTGAGGTGGGTGACCACAAACCGGAAAAGGTAGATGACATGATCGCCACCTTCAACCGCATCTTCGAGCTGATTGACCGGTTTGAAGTGCCGACCATCGCAGGGGTTCACGGGGCCTGTCTCGGGGGAGGCCTGGAGCTGGCCATCGCCTGCGACATCATTGTTGCGGCGGATCGTGCCATCTTTGGCCAACCGGAAATCAAGCTTGGTTTCTTTCCGCCCTATGCCGCCATTCGACTTCCAAGTCTAGTGGGAGAAGCAAAGGCGATTGAAATCTGTACCACCGGTAAACGATATACGGCAAAAGAGGCAAAATCAATGGGGTTTGTCAGCCATACGGTCGAGGATGAAATGTTTTCCGAGGCGGTCGATAAAATAGCGAACGAAATTCAAGAAAGCAGCCCCCTTATCATCCGGCTCAACAAACGGGCGGTGAAACAACACCTTGGCATGGAATTTTCAAAGGCACTTCAAGGGGTTGGAGATCTTTTCCTTAATACCCTCATGAAGACCGAAGACACGTTGGAGGGAATCCGCAGTTTTGAGGAAAAACGAAAACCGGTGTGGAAAAACAGATAGCAATATGAACTCAAGTTTTGCACCCGACATTTTGTGAAAAGCCGCATCATGCATAGGGCCCGCACCCGATGCGGCACCATGGCCCATTGGGGGTACAAAACTTGAGATATGAATTTTAAAACCGTTCCACAACCACATTTGTAATCGGAGGAAGATCAGGATGCGCGAAAAAGAATTGACCCGGGAAGGATGGGAAAAACAGTCGACAAATGACGAACCACGGCTTTCTGAACTGGCGGAGCTGTACAGGGAACTCGATTTCGAGGTTCACCTTGAACCGTTTCATCCAGAAGAAACCCAGGAGTGCACGGAATGCATGAAAATTTCACCCGATAAATACAAAACCATTTACATACGAAAAAAAGATGCATGAAATTACAGAAAATTAAGAGTTGCCACCTCTTCGGATCTTATGGCCGAATTGAAATAAATATGGAGAATGCAAAAAGGATCAGAGGGTAAAAAGGCGATTGTGAAATACCAAACCTCAGAATCGAAAGGCTTCTGAAACAAAAAATTTCGAACGCAATAATTTGAATTTAGATTATAGCCCTGCAAAGCATATAAAACTACCTCAAAATAATCACCGTGCCCCATTGGGGGGTGCGAAACTTGAGCTTTCTACTTAAAAACCCACTTTTTGAGAATATCAAAAACTATTTCACGTTTGATCGGTTTTGTAATATAATCATCCATCCCGGCCTCAAGGCACTTTTCTCGATCCCCTTTCATGGCATGGGCAGTCATTGCAACAATAGGTATGCTGTCAAATCCCTTATCTCGGATGGCCCTGGTTGCTTCCAACCCGTCCATCTCCGGCATCTGAACATCCATGAAGATCAGGTCGAAATCAGAAGGTGCTGCCGTATATTTGTCGACAGCCTTTTTGCCGTTTTCGGCCACTTCGACCTGATACCCGGCCTTGGTCAGCATCAATGTTGCCAGCTTCTGATTAACAGGATTGTCTTCGGCCAAAAGAACCTTCACAGAATGCTTGATTTCTTCGCGCACCGAATACTGAGTGAGAATTTGAGGCTTAATAACGGTAGGCTTTTCTTTCTCACCTTCCTTTGCTCCCAGTATACGCTCAAGCATTTGAAACAATTTTTCACGGCGAATCGGCTTGCTCAGAAAACCGTCAAAGCCCGCTTCTTTGCATTTTTGTGCATCCCGTTCCATTAAAGAGGATAAAGCGATCATCGGCAAACGGCGGATGTCGGTTTCAGAATTACGGATCTGTTTGGCGGTTTCGTACCCGCTCATATCGGGCATCCGGATGTCCATAATGCACAGCGTGCACGGATTCTGAGCCTTCAGATTCTTTTGCAAAGTCGATATGACTTCCCTGCCATTTCTCAGTGCAACCACGTCCATACCGGCTGATTTTAAAAGGTGTGCTAATATATCCAGATTTCTCTGGTTGTCATCAACAATCAACGCTTTCTTGCCGGAAAGCGAAACAGATAGAAATCTCTTGGCCGCTTTATCTTCAGCTTTTTTAAGCCACACCGTAAAGTGAAATAAACTTCCCTTATTGATTTCGCTTTCCACCCAGATATCGCCATCCATGAGGTTGGATATTTGTTTACATATGGAAAGCCCCAGACCGGTTCCGCCATATTTTCTGGTAGTGGAACCATCGGCCTGATGAAATGGCTCAAAGATGGTGGACAGCTTGTCTTTCGGAAGACCGATGCCGGTGTCTCTCACCTGGGCATGAAGTCTTACGCGGTCGTTCCTTTCCGTTTCAACATCCAGGGCAAGCTCAATCTCACCTTTCTCGGTAAACTTGGATGCATTTCCCATCAAATTGGTTAATAATTGTCGGAACCGGCCCGGATCCCCCTTCACATAGGCAGGAAGATTGTCTCCAATATGGCAGATAATTTCAACCGGCTTTGATCCCACCCGGGGGCGAATTGCTTCACAGACGTCATAGGCAAGGAGTTCCGGATCGAAATCAATCTCTTCAAAATCCAGCTCACCGGATTCGATCTTTGAAAAATCCAGGATATCGTTGATCACCGAAAGCAATGCATCCCCACTGCTTTTAATTGTGCGGGAATACTCAACCTGTGTTTCATCCAGATCGGTATCCAGCAAAAAATCGGTAAAACCGATAATGGCGTTCATCGGTGTACGGATTTCGTGACTCATGTTGGCCAGAAACTCGCTCTTCGCTTTATTGGCCATCTCGGCTTCCTCTTTGGCAAGCAGCAACGCCTTCACCGCCTTCTGGCGCTCGATGATCTCATTATTCAGTTCAACCACAGAAGCCGTTGTCTTCTTTAAATTCTCGGTCATTTTATCGAATGCCCTTGAAAGCTGGCCAATTTCATCTTTGGTATCAATACCTATTTTGTAGTCCAGGTTCCCGCTGGCTATTACTTCAGTTCCTTTATGCAGCTTGTGAATGGGCCCGGAGATCATTCGAGAGACAAATATACCCACTAACCACGCTATTATTGGGACAATAATCAATATAGCAACAAATATAAGTTGTATCCATTTCAAAGGCTCAAACGCCTCTTTTGCATCAATTTCTGCTATAAGAGTCCAGTTTGTTTCAGGAATATAGACATGGGTGCCTACTACATTTATGCCTCTATAGTCCGAGAAAATAGCTATTTCTTTATGTTTTGATTTTTGTCCTTTTTTGTCTGAGAAACTATTTCTTACATTTACTGTGTCAACTTTCTGTTTCAGAAACACATCTTCTTTAAATCGTGAAGAAGTGATCATATAATAATCTTTATTCACTAGATAAATTTCTCCAGTTTCTCCTAGACCAGTTCTATCTAATGTTATATTATTTAATTTATTTGTTTCAATTCTTGCAACAATAACGCCAAGCAGCTGATTTGTTTTATTGCCTATAATTGGAGATGATACTGCAATAGAGTTTTTCCCTGTTGCAGTAGAATAATACGCATCTTTTATATAGGTCTCTTCTTTGGCATTTAAAAAATAAGGATCACTGGATTTATCAAGACCAATGCTTCCCCTGTTGACAGAAGAAACAATTGTTCCGTTTTTATCCAAAAGAAAGGTTCCATAAAATTCATCATGTAAATTATAACCCAAAGCCTCTATTGTTTGTTCTAATTTTTGATTATATGCCGGATTATTTTTTGATGTAATTAATAACTCTTTAAAAGCGGGGATTACTGTTATTTGTTCAACTGTTTCTTTTTGTTCTTTTAAAAATGCCTCTAAGTGATCTGCCCTTGATTGGGCGGCTGTCATCAAATGATCAAATATCTGTTCTTCAAATTTATTTTTTACCGTTATATAAACAATAGAAATAGAAACAGATGTAAGTATTACGGCTGTTATTAAAAAAGAGAGGTTTATTTTATTGGCGACCTTCATTTTCTTCCTCCAAAGATTATGTCACTCCCACATTAAATACTTGAGTTTGAAGCAAACCCTAACCCCATTGTTACATAAAAAACATACCAACAAAGGTTTAAAAAGAATAACAGCATGATTTGATGATTTTGTCGATGTCTTCAGGGACTCTTCAGGGCGTCATCCAATTCGGTAATATTGATTGAGTAGCCGGTTTTCTCTTTAGATCGATACATCGCTTCATCGGCCTTTTTAACAAGAGTATTAGCATCTATTACCATTTTTGAGCCTTTAACTGCGATACCGATACTGATCGTCACTCCGGTTTCTGCCAACTTGGGTTTAGCTGCCTCAACAAGACGTTGGGCAACCCTTTGCGCACTATCAGAAACGGAATGGGGAAGAATGATGCAGAATTCGTCTCCACCATATCGAACAGCAATATCCTCTTCACGGATAACAGATCGAACGATGTCAGCCGTGGTTAGAAGAATCTCATCACCCCGACGATGCCCTTGTTGGTCATTGACGGCTTTGAAACCGTCAAGATCAAAGTAAATAAGGCTTAAACTTTCTTCCATTCGTTGGCTACGTGAAAGTTCGCGGTGCAGTTCTTCATAAAAGCTTCTCTGGTTTAAAAGCTTTGTGAGCCCATCAGTACGGGCAAGCTGGTGAAGTTCCCGTGCCCGTTGGGCCACCTCTTGCTCCAGGCTTTCGGCGTAGCTTGTCACCTCATCTTTTCCATGTTCCAACTCATCAGTAAGCCCTGAATGTAAGTATCAAATACAAGTTCTAAATCGAAAAATATAAGTTTATTAAAGGCATCAATCTGATGACTGCACTTTACACAGTCAGCTTCTTTTTGGTCGATCAATACTGTTTTGATCCTCTTTATCAGGTTGCTAACCGCAGAGATATAAAGCTTTGGAGTAACGCCAATCCGTTTGTGAACAAGACCAATCCGAAGACGAGATTGGACGTATTCTGTGTCGTAATCCCCTTCAAAAAGGTCCAATACGTATTTGCGCAAAGTTTTTTTAAGACGAAGGAGACTTTCGGAATCTCCTATAAGCCTTGAAACTTCATCGATTTCAACCTGTTCTGCATAATGCTCTTCAACCAAATCATCGACATGCTTAGCGATTATGGGCCTTGCTTCAAGCAAAGCGCCTTTATCCTCTGATGAAAAATGGAGGAGTTTTTGTCGCAATCTAATTTCATTCTCCGTCAATCGAAGTTGCTCTGTGAGTGTTGCGTCGGTAGGTTTCATATGGCAATTACTCTCCTAAATTCATAAGGATAATGTTCATTGGGTAAAATTTGATTAATCAGCATTTCTTCGATCCAGTGCCTTACGGACAGTATTACCCAAACTCCGCATCTTGAACGGTTTCATTAAAAAAGCTCGGATTCCCATTTTTTCGGCCTTCTCCTTAGAGATCAGTTCGCTAAATCCTGTGCAGAGAATAATGGGGATATCGGGGCGAACCTTCATCAATTTTTTTGCTAACTGATCACCCGTCATATCCGGCATGGTCATATCGGTAATTACCAGGTCAAATCGATCCGGTCCTTCATGGAAAAACTCCAAGGCTTCCATGCTGCTTATTCTGGTCTCTACTTTATAACCAAGCTGCTCCAGCATCTGTTCGATCGTTTTAACCACACTCTGTTCATCGTCAATGCAAAGAATACGTTCATTCCCAGTTGGGACCGGTGCCTCTATCTCTTCTTCAGTTTCCTCTTTCTCCTCAACTAACGGGAAATACACTTGAAAGGTTGAACCCTTCCCAATTTCATTATGAGCCGTGACAGCACCACCGTGGCCCTCAACAATTCCGTTGACAACCGCCAAGCCCATTCCTGTTCCCTTACCGATATCTTTTGTCGTGAAAAAGGGGTCAAATATCTTCTCCAGGATCTCCGGGGGCATGCCTTGGCCTGTATCACGTACGGTCAGCAACACGTGCGGCCCGGGCGACATCGATTGATGTAAAGTAGCAAAGCTTGAATCAAGATCGACCTTTGTCAATCTCACGTCAAGGACACCGCCCGTGTCTCCCATGGCCTGGGCCGCATTGGTGCAAAGATTCATCATAATTTGATGAATTTGTGTGGAATCGCACAAGATAGGGCCGCATTCATCCTCAATATTTTCATTAAATGCTATTGTTGTCGGGATAGACGACCGAAGGAGCTTTAAAGCCTCTTTAATGATTGGTTGAATCCTCAAGGGTTTTTTAACCTGCTCGTCTTTGCGACTGAAGGCAAGGATTTGCCGCACAAGGTTTTCCGCACGTCTGGCGGCGGTGAGTACTTCACCAAGATAGTCTTTGGCTACATTCTCATCTGGAAGTTCATTAATTGCCAGCTCGGTGAATCCGATGATAGGGGAAAGCGCATTGTTGAAATCATGTGCAATTCCACCCGCTAATGTGCCAATGGCCTCCATCTTCTGCGACTGAAATAGCTGTTCTTCAAGCTGTTTGCGCTCTGTGATGTCTTGCACAGTCCCGACAGAACGGATCGGTTTACCGGAGTCATCATAATATGTTTCACACATTTCGTTTACATATTTAACCGTTCCATCTTTAAGCTGCAACCGATGGACAATTTGATAGGGAGTCTTATTTTTCAAAGAATCCCTATAGGCTTCATTGACAAGATCTCTGTCATCAGGATGAATAATATTGAGAAATGCTTCATGGCTTGGGCCAAATTGTACCAGTCCGTACAAACGATAGATTTCATCAGACAAAAAAAGTTCATTAGTGATTAAATTCAATTCCCAGTTACCGATATGTGCCATGCGCTGCGCCTCAGAAAGTCTTAGCTCACTTTCTCTTAGCGCTTCCTCCGCCTGCTTGCGATCGCTGATTTCAGCTTGCAGGTTTGTTATTGATTTTTCCAGTTTTCGAGACATAGTAAGAAATGCATTAGAAAGTTGACCAACCTCATCCTCAGTCTTGATTTCAGGGTAAACGGAGAAATCCCCCAAGGATATTCGATCTGTTAGTTTGTTCAAAGATTTTAGCGGATCTATAAGCTTTTTAGATATCCAGAAGGCAAGCCATACCAGTAAAAAAGTTAAGAAAATAGAAAATACTGCTATATAATTCCTCAGCGACACTACCGGGGCAAACGCCTCCTTCCGGTCTATCTTGGCGACGAGCCCCCAATTCAACAAAGGGATATGGCGCCATCGAGCGATGACCTCTTCACCACGGTAATCAACAGATAGGCCGATACCGTTTAAACCTCGAGCAGCTTCCTGTGCAGGAATTGCCTCATCGCTCCCAATGGTTACTTTTCTGTTGAAAGCGGCATCCGGGTCGTGACGGAGCGGATTAAGAAATATTATTGCATTGCCTATTTGCTGACCGATAAGAGTTTCCCCTGTTTTACCCAATCCGGTTGTATCTTGAATCAATTTATATATGGGCGCCATGTCGATTTCTAGTGCAATCACGCCGGCAAACTTTCCATCAGAACCATAAGCTGGTGCGGTGACCAGCATCTCATAATTATCGGCTTTCTCACTAAATTTGAAAATATCAGAAAAATATATCTTCTTTTTTCCTTCTTTAAAGGCCTTGCCGGTCGGGTCCGGAAGGGGTTGGTCCAGATCATTCTTCTCATGTGTTTCTTCGGTTACATATACGATTTTTCCTTCTGGATTCACCAGCATAACATCTGCATAGTCATACGCTTTCTGGAAAGTTTTTAGCTGACCATCAAGCATTTTTTTTACCGCTATATATTCAGGACTTGTCCTGTCACCTGCAAGCCGGCTCACAATGGGTAGATTCGTTTTAATGTTAAAATAATCCTGGGCTTCTTTCATATTATTCATTCGTTCTTGAAAGAATAGTTCGATCTTTTGCGTTTTGAGATCGGCAATAGATTCTAATGCGTTCAGCTTGGCATTTTGAAGAGAATTCCGGGCATTGGAAAAACTCAAAAACCCTACAATTCCTATTGAACCAAGAGAAACAGTCAATAGGACCACGATCAACTTATTTCTCAAACTCTTTTTAACAAAATTCATTGCTTTATCCCCTTTAATTACCAGGTGAACGGACCGGTCAGTGGTATGGATTTCACGCCAATGCCACTTCCGATTTTATTTCTACAATACTATCTACGTTTTCAAGAAAGATTTGCACTATCTCAGGATCAAAATGTTCCCCTTGCTCTTTTTCTATTATATCAACGGCTACCTCAACAGGAAAAGGGTCCTTATAGGGGCGTTTAGAGGTAAGAGCGTCAAATACATCTGCTATGCTGACAATTCTGCCGACCAAGGGAATTTTATCCTTGGAAAGACCTTGCGGGTACCCTTGGCCGTTCCATTTTTCATGATGGGAAATGGCCACCCGCTGAGCCAATTGCAAAATCTCGGCCGTTGAATCAACAAATATCTTTGCGCCTATGGTGGTATGGGTCTTCATGATTTCGAATTCTGCACCTGTCAACTTTCCGGGTTTCATCAGAATAGAATCGGGAATTCCGATTTTTCCTATATCATGCATGGGTGCGGCATAGAGTATGTCCTGGACCTCATTGACCGGTAATCCCAGTTTTTCGGCAAGCAATTCACTGTATCGACTCATACGAACGATGTGATCACCCGTGTCTTCATCCTTATATTCAGATGCAAGTACCAGCCGGTGAACGGTGTCTAAGTATGATTGCTGCAGCTCTTTATGGGCAGATTTCAGCTCAGAGAAGGCCTTGTTCAGGTCATCGGCAAATTTAACAAGCTGACGGTTTGCAGCTTTCAGCTCCTTTGTTTTTTCTTTTTCAGATGTGTATATCTTTGCGAGATCATCTGCATACTTTTCCAATTGATCAGAGTTTAATAAGCCATCCTTAAGGTTATTTTTCTCCATGATAATGCCTTTCAAAATAAATGCGATCTTTAAGATGAAAGATGCTGGGTCAAAGTAATGTTGGGCCCGTTCAAACGCTAAACATCCAGTAACCAGCATCAATATATTATCCAAGAACCTCTTCCACCTTCTTTAGCAGTTCCAGAGGGCTAAACGGTTTTGTGAAATAGTCATCCGCACCGGCTTCAAAACCTTTTTCTCTGTCAACCTCCTGACCTTTCCCGGTCAACATTATGATGCAGCAGCTTTTTGTTTCCGGGTCATTTTTTAACACTCTGGTGGCCTCCAACCCATCCATTCCCCCGGGCATCTGGATATCCATAATGATCAAGTCAGGTTTTTCTACCTTCACAATCTCAATGGCCTCTTCCCCGTTTTTGGCCTCAAAAATCTGATAATCCTCTCTCCCGAGGGTTATCGCCACCAGTCTCCTAATCTGCCTTTGGTCATCAACTATGAGAATCTTTTTCATTCTTCTGCTCCTTTTATGAGATAGATTTTATATGATTTTTGTAAATAACCGATTTATTTTTTATCGAGCATTTCGCGTTCTAGCATGACACTGCATAATTTTATTTCCAAGTATTATTCAGCAAAAATTGTGCCTAACTAGCTGCGGTGATTCGTTTTTTTGAAATGTTAAATAAATAAAGATAGTTAGGGCATGTTTGGATGGTAAGGGCGGCCACTAAAGAAAAATTCAAGAGTCATGGAATACGACAAAATGGCGCACCGCTTTGAAAGAAATGGTGGATTTGGCTTATTATTTAAGTATGTTAGATCTGAAATGTCAAAATGACATAGTGCACGACATTTTGACGTAGTTGGTATTTGCTTTGCCTTTTGTGGTCCGAAAGCGCACAATGTTGAAAGTTCTCGAATTTTACCCTGTGATTTAGCAAGAAATGATAGCCGCATGTTGCAGTAGCTTTTAATTCTATGATCCGCGTTAGAGTTCTTGAAGGAGAACTAAGACTTGAAATGCGATGCTTGACACCTTAAAACCAAGAAATAAAATTCTGTGTCTTACCATGAAGTCCACCCGCACTCAGCGTTAGGCATCCAAAACCTTCCTTACTTTGGATGCCAAAACTTTCGGAGTAAATGGCTTCTGGATAAATGGCGTACCTGAATCTAACACCCCATGATGAATAATGGCATTATCTGTATACCCGGACATATAGAGAACCTTCATTTTGGGTTGAAGGGGTTGTAAGTGCTCGGCCAACTCGCGACCGCTCATTCCCGGCATCACCACATCGGTCAAAAGCAGATGAATCGGACCTTGATGATGCTCGCTGAGCTGCAAGGCTTCTTTTCCATCTTGAGCCTCTAAAATCCAGTATCCATACTCCTGGAGGGCAGATCGTATTAATTTTCGGGCTGAATCCTCATCTTCTGCCAACAAGATCGTTTCAGAGCCCTCAAAGTTTTGTGGTTGTATTTGTGCTTCTGCCAAAAACGTTTCTTTCTCTTCTGACTTGGGAAGATAGATCTTAAACGACGTGCCCTGGCCCAGTTCGCTGTATACCCAGATGAAGCCACCGCTCTGCTTAACAATCCCATAAACCGTGGAAAGCCCCAACCCTGTCCCCTTGCCTTGCTCCTTGGTGGTAAAGAAAGGCTCAAATATATGAGATTGGGTTTCCTCGTCTATCCCCATACCCGTATCACTCACTGCAAGCACCACAAAAGGGCCTGGCTTCAACTTCACCCCATGCTGGTGGGCATACGCTTCGTCCAGATCCACGTTGGCCGTCTCAATGGTGAGTTTCCCTCCTTTGGGCATGGCATCTTTGGCATTGACTGCCAAATTCATGATCACCTGGTCCATCTGCCCGGGGTCAAATTTAACCTTCCAATTTTCCGGTTCTAAAATCGTAGCCAGATCGATATCTTCGCCTATCAGGCGGCGCAGCATCTTGTCCATCTCAGCTAGCGAACGGTTGATATTTAACACAACCGGCTGAATCATCTGTTTCCGGCTAAAGGCAAGTAGCTGGTTGGTCAAACTGGCTGCTCGATCCGAGGCCTTCTTAATCTCTTCTATGCTGCCTCGCAAAGAACTCTCTTTATCGACCTTCCTCAACATGATTTCCGAATGGCCGATGATGGCTGTGAGTAGGTTATTAAAATCATGGGCCACGCCTCCAGCCAGTGTTCCGATGGCTTCCATCTTTTGGGTCTGGTGGAGCTGCTCTTCAAGTTTTTTGTGCTCTTTTATCTGTCTATCTCTCTGTAGCCTCGCATTTAGGAGAGGTGCCAGATGGACGGCGATGGCTTCCATTAACTTGATATCGTCCTCTTCATAGTTCATCTCCTTGTTGCCAATCAGTAGATTACCGATGATGTTTCTTCTATGAATAATGGGAACGTCCAGCGCTCTTGTTATTTGAATATGATCTTCCAGCACTTGCAAGGGCTCGTTGGAATACAAGGTTTTCCCCTCGGTAAAAGCCCTGCCCCAGATGCCGACCCATGACTCGGGAGGGAATATGATATCCTTGTCCGGCATCTTGCACTCTTCCCAAACATCTCCTGTTAAAGAATGGCAGATCAGTGCGCCATCCTCGTCGACGTATCCAAAGACACCATACTTGCTTTTTATGGCCTCTAAAACAACCTTTAGAATATTTTCGAATAATTCGTTGTCTGGCGCAGTAATAAAGAGCTGGGACATCTGATTCCTGATGGCCAATTCATTCTCAGAGCGCCGCAACGATTCCTCAACATGCTTTCTCTCCTCGATTTCTTTCTTTAATTGAATATTGGATTTTGAAAGCTCTGCCGTCCGCTCCTGGACCCGCTTTTCCAAGCCCTCCCTGGCTTGTTGAAGTTCTTCGTTTGATTTTTCGAAATCGAGGTTTCTTTGAAAAGCGACTTCATAGGTGGTGAGCAGGAGGTCGATCATCTGTATGCGCTCGGAGGTCAAGAAATACTTTTTCTCCCTGAAAATTATTGCAATTCCCATCTCCGTGGAGGCGCTTTTTCTTATTTCCTGGTTAATGAGGGTGTAACTGATCCGGGACAGCAGAAACTCTTCATCGAAAGGCTTGAGAATGAAGTTGTTGGCCCCGCACATGAGTCCGTTGATAACGTCCTCCGGCTCGGAAAGCGACGTCAGAAGAATCACTGGGATATCTTTCAACTTATCGTTTTCCTTTATTTTATTACAGAATTCGTATCCATTCATCCTGGGCATAACAATGTCGGTTATGATGATGGTGGGAGTAATATCTTTCAACATGGCAAACGCCTGTTCGCCGTCTTCAGCCATCGAAACTTTGTAGCCGTTATTCTCAAGGCAGTATTGAAGCTCCACGGCCTGGGTGTGGCTGTCTTCGACTATCAAAATATGGGCATCATTTTCCATGATTCATTCCTTCGATTGTTTATTGAATGTTCAACTCGTTGATATCTTTTTATTAACCAAACGTATCAGTGCATCGGCAATACTTTCCAAGGGAAGCTCATACATGGCCGCGTCAAGTTTTATCGCCTCTCCCGCCATGCCATGAACCAATGAACTTTTTTTATCCTGCGCGATGGTAACAGCCCCTTTGTCTCTCATGAGTTTCAACTCATCGGCCCCGTCTTTACCCATGCCCGTAAGCAAGGCGCCGACCGCGGCCGCGCCATATATTTCAGCTACGCTCCGGAAGAGAAAGGATATCGAGGGGCGGGTGCCGTTTTCCGGCTTGGCCCGGCTCAAGGCGATCCGACCTGAGCCGTCGACTCCCATTTGATAATCGTCCGGGGCAAAATAGACGTGTCCCGGGAGCAAAATCTCTCTGTGTGCGGCCAGGTGAATGGGACATTCCGTGGTCTCGCCCAGCCACTCTGTCAAGCCTTCTATAAAACCGCTTGCGATGTGCTGGACGATCAATATGGGAATGGGGAAATTATTTGGGATTTTCGAGAGAACAGTCTGGAGTGCAAGAGGACCGCCCGCGGACGCGCCCATGGCTATTACAGATATTTCGCCAGTCTTTGCCACAAAGTTAACCGCTGAAGGTTCCGGCCTTGGCTCCCTTGCCAATCCCTTCTCAAGCTTGGAGCGCCTGACCACCATTACTTCCGACATTAATTTCACATTTTCAAGCAGTTCTCCAGCATCGCTTTCATGGTCCGGGTGATTTATCCCCTGGGGTTTATTTGCAAGTGAAACCGCGCCCGCTTCCATAGCGCGGAATATCACTGCAGTCTCCTTAACATCGTGAGATGAACTCATAATTATGATGGGCGCGGGATTATTTTCCATAATTATGCGGGTTGCCTGGAAACCGTTCATTTTGGGCATATTGATGTCCATCAAGATCACGTCGGGGCGCTTTCTCTTTGATAACTCCACCGCCTCTTCGCCGTTTTCGGCAATCCCCGCGATCATGATCTCATCGTCCGAATTAAGCAGATGTTTTAAATACTCCATGGTCGTATGTGAATCATCAACGATCAGGACTTTAATCATAGAAATCTCCCCACGGCTAAATATGTTTTTTAATCACTTCCAACAGATTGCTCTGGTCGAAGCTGCTTTTGACAATGTATGCGTTCGCGCCGACGTCGATTCCCCGCTCGCGGTCCTCGCGGGAGTGGAGCGCGGTCACCAGTATCACGGGCAAATCGCCAAGTTTCTTGTCATCACGGATTTTTTCGGTGAGCACAAATCCGTTCATTCTTGGCATGTCAACATCCGATACCAACAGATCGTACTCTCCTTCTTTGAGTTCCGTTAAGGCCTCGAGGCCGTCAACCGCTGTTTTCACCTGATACCCGGCTGACTCCAGAATGGCTTTCAAGAGCATGCGCGAGGTTATAGAATCCTCTGCAACTAACACGGATATTTTCTTTGCTTCGGCCCCTTCCGCCCGAACAGCGACTCCCGCGGCCACAGGCCTCACATGCACCGCGGATTTCATCAGGTCCGTGACGTTCAGGATGGATACCACCTTTCTATTTCCCAGGACCGTGGCTCCGTATATGTTCCTGACGCGGGAGAGCTGTTTGCCGAGGCCCTTAAACAGGATCTCTTCTTCATCCAGGACCTGGTCCACGGTAAAGGCAATCCGTTTCTCCTGCTTACCCAGAACCAGCGCCGGGATCAGTTCCGACTCGGATGCTCGTTCTTTGCGCGGGATTTCCAGGACGTCATCGAGCCGAACCAGCGGAACCGTCCGCCCGTTCAAAGGGATGGTCTCCCTGTTTTCAACGGTTTTAACATCATCCGGGTTGACTCTCACCACCCGGTCAACATTCGCGGTGGGCATGATAAACTGCTGTTCCCCCGCCCCCACCAAGATACCCCTGAAGGTGGCAAGTGATAAGGGGAGAAGTGCCCGGAATGTAGTCCCCTTCCCGGGTCGACTCTCAATTGAAACTTCACCGCCCAGCCTTTCAACTTTCTCGTGCACGATGGCCATGCCCAGTCCCCTCCCGGACACGTCCGTTACGATCGGGCTTGTGGTTAGTTCTGATTGGAAAATAAGCTCCAGGGCCTCCTGCTCGGGAAGTTCATCCGCTTCTTTCTTTGACAAAAGTCCTTTCTTGATAGCCGCTTCTTTCACTTTCTTTATTTCAATTCCCGCTCCATCATCTGAAATGGCAATCTCGACCTTGTCACCGTTTGCTTGGCTGATGCTGACGTTAACTGTTCCCGCTTTCGGCTTTTTATTTTTCTTTCGCGCCTCGGGTTTTTCAATTCCATGATCCACGCAGTTTCGCAGTAAATGTATGAGCGGGTCTTTCATCTCCTCCAGGATCTTCCTGTCAATTTCAACTTCCCCTCCCTCCACTGATACCTTGACGTTCTTGTTTTGATCGCGCGCGAGGTCACGCACCATTTTAGGGATCATTTCCAGAAAAGTTGAAAAGGGCAGCATCAGCACGTCCTTCATGTCCTCTAACAACTTGTCCACCAACTCGCCGATCAGCCCTTGGTCCTGATGCGTTGACTTAGCAAGGGCGAGGAGTTTGTCTTCAAACAATTTCGACTGGTTTTGATTGGATTCGACCAGCTCCATCAGTTTAGACGCGGAGAGTAGAGCTGTCTTTTCCAGCCTGCCCGGTCCTTCTCCCCTTTGAATAATCTGCGTTAAAGCGCGCGTCTCATTTGCGACCCGGGACCAGTCCTTCTTCCACAACTCCAGCGTTTCAATGACATCTTGAAGCTCACCCTTGTGTTGATTTGCCAAAAGCTTGGCCTGAAGCATTTCCTCGGCTTGCAGCATGAGCGAGTCAAGCTTATTTATGGAGACCCTTACGGTTTGTGCCAGAGAAGGGTCTTCTTTTGGGACTTCCGGTTCTTTCAGAATTTCTTCAGGAGGCTCCGGCGGCGGGGTGTCTTCCTTCTGTTTCTCTTCCATTCCCACGGCCGGAAGAGCCTCTTTGGCAACCTCAGGTTCCTTTTCGATAGGTTTAGTTTCACCCACGCGTTTTTCTGAACTTAGCGCGTCGATCTGTTTCACAATTTCAGAGACCCGGCCTCCATAAACACTTGGGCGTTCGCTGCCAAGCGTGGCAACTAAATCGGTTAACGTGTCTGTTACATGATGAAGCGTATCAATCATTTCAGGCGAAAGTCTTATCTCTTTTCGTTTCAATGCTGAAAATAAGTTCTCTATGGATTTTGAGATTTTCTCTATATCCGGCAAGCTGGCCGATCGGGAGGCGCCTTTCAGGCTGTGGGCCTGGCGGAATATGGACTCGATAATTTCATCATACTTTTCGCCATAAGGAGTTTTCTCAAGCTCGATCAGGCCGGAGCTGAGGATCCCCAGGCGCTCCTCCGTTTCGACCTTGAACGCGGCCTGAAGTTTTTTCCGAAGATCGTTGTTTTTCGTGCCCACGCTACTTCCTCGTTTTATGCTTCAAGCTTATACCATTCCACTATCTGCTTGAGCTTCCGGCCCAGTTCGTCCAGGTTCTGGGCCGCGGTTTCCAGCTGCCTGGTGCTGGAGGCGTTCTGGGAGCTGGCTTCCGTGATGTTCTTCATTGCAGTTCCCACCTGGTCCATTCCCACCAGCTGCTGCTGGCTCGACGCCGCAATCTGGGTCGCAGCCTGGGCCGCTTCGGTAATACTGCCGGTCAAGGTCGAGATGGCCTCCCCTGACTTCTCGGCCTGTTTTACCCCCGCTTCCACGGTCTTGCTTCCCTCTTCGGTTACCATGACCGCCTTGCCGGTGGCCCTCTGGACCTCGTTGAGTATGGCCCTCACCCTTTTTGTGGCCTGTTTGGACTCGCTGGCCAAATCCTTGACTTCCCGAGCCACTACGGAAAAGCCCTTGCCCTGCTCGCCGGCCTTGACCGCCTCGATGGAGGCGTTGACCGCGAGCAGGTTTGTCTGCTCGGCAATGTCGTCCACGGCCGCGATGATCTCGCCGATGGCCTGACTCTGCTCGCTGAGCGTCACAACAGACTCGGCGATCGATCCAAATCCTATTCCCAATTTTTGTGCAAGTTTCATCTCATCCCTCCTCCCCAATCTGCAAGAAGCTCTGATCGTATTTGGTTAGCATCCGGGGGTTGCGTTGTTTTGCCGGATGCGAATGAGCCTTACCAAGAGAGTGAAACTTGCCACCTGGCATTGAATTAATGCTCATCTTTGGTTGGCTTTTGGTTATGTTTTTCATTGTTGCTCCTTTCATGACTGAAAAAAGTTTAATTTTCAAGCCTTTCCCCCTTTGTTCTGTCGGTATTATTTATTTGCCCTCTAACTTCCCCTTCAAGAATTATTCGAGCTTTCTTGTTCAATATTTATATTTCCACATCTTCATGTACGATTATATTTCTGTCGGAAAGGATCTTTACCGCGTCGAGAACAACCATCCTATCCTCCAAAACTCCCTTGAGATATTCCTCGCGAACTCCGGTCAAAGTTGGCAGAGAGGGTTGAATTTCACTGATTGGAATTGACCGGACGCCTGTTATGCTGTCAGCGACAATACCGAACTCTCTCAGCTCTGAATTGATGATGATGACTTTATTGAAGTCGGCAATTCCTTTTTCGGGAAGATCGAAGAATCTCTTGAGGTCTATGATGGAGATGATCTTCCCGCGCACGTTGATGATGCCCAGGACAAAATCCGGGGTGCATGGTATGGGCGTGAATTCATTTAACGGATAAACTTCGCTGATGTACTCGGACTCGATGGCATAGTTCTCATAGGCCAGAACAAATTCCACCACTTCAAGCTGATTCTCTTCTTCCTCGACGCGTTCGGCTTCTTGTGAGAGCAGCCTGGCTCTTTGTTTAAAGACTCTAATTTTTTCCTCCGGGCTCACTGAAAAACCTTGTTCAATAGCCGCTTTTGAATCGTCCATGCGGCGATGGACCTGGTCCCAGTCTATCCCTTTAGAATTTACATCATCATTACTCATGTACGGCCTCCTGGTTGGATGAGAATTTTATGATTTCCATGAGCCGGCCGGCGGTTATTCCTTCCGATTCCGGCAGTGTCTCCTCCGTTTGCATCCCGCTCAAAAGTGATATGGCATTATCAAAGTTTTTTTCCGCTTCTTTCAGCTTGCCTTGTTGGCGGTTGATATTTCCGAGGGCAAAATAGGCGAGCACAGAGTTATAGTCGAGATAAAGCACGTTTTTCAGCGCAGCTATTGCGTCTTCCACCCGGCCCAGCTCGGCCATGATGGTTGATAATAGATAATGGAAGGACGGGTTGAGTTTGTCCGTTGAGATCGCCTTTTCACACCACTCAAGCGCCCCGGAAAGGTCACCCTGGTTGGCGTATGTCCGCGCCAGCAAAGCCATGGCATTGGGATTGCTTTGATCGTTTGACAATAACTCCAAAAGGATTTCCGCCGCCTCCGCATAATGGCCCCGCTCAAATGATGCCAGGGCCCCCTCGTAGAAAGGCTGCGCGGGCGCTTGCGTTTCGGGAGGTTCAGGCAAGGCTTCCAAAGGCTGGGGTATAATTTCATCTGTTGTGTCCATCTGCTCTGGAAAAAGAATTTCCTGCTGAGGATATGTTTGAGAATCAACCGGTGTTTCCGGGATTGGCAATGTAGTCTGTAATTCAGTAAGTTCCTCTGTAGGAGCCTGTCGGTCGTCTTTCCTGTAGAGGATCGCTCCCTGCAAGTGGACAGTATTAAACTGCGAATAAAACTGCTGATGCATTTCGCCCGGGCTCATGATCATCCACCCCGCCTTTGCATGAGACCGGTACATGCGGCCGATGACTTGCCTTACATATTCCTCGGCAAAATACATAACCACGTTGCGGCAAAAGATCACGTCCATGGCATTGGTATTGTTCGTCAGCGAGGGATAACAATCGTCCATGAGGTTAAGGTATGAAAACCTGACCATCTTTTTGATCAGCGGGTCGATACGGTAATGGCCGTCTTTTGTCCTTCTGAAGTATCTATCCTTGACCCACTCCGGGGTGCCGCGGAACGACCACTTGGTATAAATCCCGTCTGAAGCCCTTTTCAAAAAGCGGGGGTTGATATCCGTGGCCAAAATAGTGATGTTCCAATCACTCAAATCAGGGATCATTTTTAAAAGCAATATGGCGAGGGAATATGGCTCCTCCCCTGAAGCGCAGCCCGCGCTCCAGAGTCGCAAGCGCTTGCCGGTCTTTCGCCGAGAGTGGATCAGTTCAGGAAGAATGTGCAGCTCAAGGGCATTAAAAACGTTTTCGTCGCGAAAGAAATAAGTTTCTCCAACCGTGAGATGGCTGGCCAGAATATCTATTTGGCTTTTTTTAATTTTAGAGGACAGCAGCCAGCCAATGCACGACTCCGCATCATTAAAGTCAAATTCACGGGCAGCGTAACCTATCCCTCTTTCAAGATCACTGAAACGCTCTTTTGGAAAGTGCAAGCCCATGTGTTTAGCAACAAATTGGCTGAGTTTAGAGAGCAGAGTTTCTGAAGTGTCCTGAATCATGCTTCGTAATCCTCAATTTTTTTATTTTCTTTCAGTGCGTGTTCCAGCGCATCATTTTCTTTTAGGGAAAGAAACGTATCCAGGTCGTGAATGAGAATCAAACCGTCCTCCAGTTTCAATACGCCTTCTAGATATTCCATATCAGGAAGAATTTTCTCAGGAGTAATAATTTCCTGGTGAGGATGTTCAATGACATCACCAACCATATCCACAAGAAGCGCAACAGATCGTCTTGATGTGCTGGAAACAATGAATTGGTTGCTCAGATCCATTTCCTGTTCGGGCAAATGAAAACGTTTCCGCATATTCACGACGGGGATAATCTCACCCCGCATATTTATCACGCCAAGGACGATATCAGGTGCTTTTGGTAAAAGCGTTATCTCAACGGCGCGCACAACCCTTCTGACAACATGGAGATGGAGCGCATAACGCTGTTCGTCAAGGGTAAAAACAACCAGTTGAATTGACTTATTCATGGAATCACCCCACTATATCTTTGTCTATCTCCTTCAACGGATCATCGGCAACAGGTGTTAGTCCTGCTGATTCTATTTGTTCACGAAGCTTTTGAATCGCCCCTTTTAAATCACCCATGCGCACCTCGCGACCGGTCATGAGCTAGTATAACTTTAACTAATTGTAATCATAAATAATATTCGATATTCCATTATCGCAACTCTTAACCACCCCCTATATTAGCAAAAATCGTGCCTAAAAAATTGTAAAAATTTTCTTTTATAAAATATTCAGCAATATAAGCTAGTTAGAAACATTTTGATCGGTCCGACCGTACATGAAGGGATAAATCAAAAGGAAAAGAATGCGTCAAAATGACGCACCGTTTGGTTGAAATTTATGAATTTACCTTTTTATTTAAGATAGTTAAGGTGGTATGCCAATATGACGCAGCATGTGACATTTTGGCATGGTTGGTGCCGGACCCAGGGCAACCGCTCGCTTCTACGAAGATCCGGCTGGCGCTCCCCAGTTTTTCTATCGTCCCGGTCATC
>Ga0255058_10000500_pt1 | contig 23072 bp, 18 predicted proteins | sample Cases_109_9_MG_FD_188637 | JGI IMG/M metagenome (GOLD analysis project Ga0255058, IMG submission 188637) | Seawater microbial communities from Amundsen Gulf, Northwest Territories, Canada - Cases_109_9 | ecosystem: Environmental > Aquatic > Marine > Gulf | place: Canada: Northwest Territories... | reverse complement strand
CACGCATTACACGATGCATGTCGGCGGCGGGATGACGGATCAGGCCGGGCACGGAATCGATCTCGACGCGCACGGACCGGACATGGGGGGTGACTGGGCCACCGATGACATGATGATGGGTGGCGGCATGATGGGTGGCGACTCGCACATGGGCGATGGCTGGCAGCACTCCAACGGCAGTTTCGGAATGGTGTTCGGTTTCACGACCGCCCCATAGGGTGCGTCGCCGCGGGACCCAATGTAGTCTGGAAGCGTGATCAACTACCACTTCCACGACCATAGGTCAGCCGACGGCTCGGAGCCTCTGTCTCGGCACTGCGAGGCCGCCGTGACGGCCGGTGTCAGCGCGATCTGCGTGACAAACCATGCCGAGACGCTGGCTCCGGACGGGTCCTGGGTCGCGGAGCTGGACGAGATGCGGGAGCGTTTCCTCGAAGTGCGGGAGAGCGTACTCGAAGTCCGCGAACGCTTTCCCGACCTCCTGATCCGCCTGGGCATCGAGCTCGAGTACCGCTCCGAATGGACGGACACGTTCGACCGGCTGACGGATGAGATCCCGTTCGATTTCGTGCTGGGATCCGTGCACATCCTCGACGGGTTCAACATCTCGGGAGGCTCCCACCGGGATATCTTCTTCGACGGCCGCACGCAGGACGAGGCGTACAACAGGTACTTTCGCGAGCTGGACGCGATGGTCGAGTGGGGCGGTTTCGACGTCGTGTCCCATTTCGATCTGATCGCGCGCTACGGCCACCTGCACTACGGGGCGTATCAGCCCGCCCGGTACCGCGACGTGATTCAGGTCGTGCTCGAGAAGATGGCCTCCCGCGGATTGGGGATCGAGATCAACACGTCGGGCGTGTTTGGCCCCGGGGCGCCTTACCCGGAACGGGACATCCTCGTGTGGGCGCGCGAGGTCGGCGTGCCTGCCCTGACGCTCGGGTCCGACTCACACCGTCCTGATACGTTCGCCGACGGACTGGTCGAGGGAGTGATGCTGGCCAGGTCAGCGGGATGGAGTGAGCTGACGCTGTACGAGGCAAGGAGCCCGGCCGAGGCGGTCCCCATGGATCGAGTCGCGACGTGGGCCGAAGATCAGCTGAGATCAGCGGCCGGCGGCTGAGGTAGTGACGAAATCAGGGTTGCGCCTGCAAGAAGGCCACCAGGTTCGCCATCTCTCTCTCCTCAAACGAAGGCCACGGTTGGCCGCCTTCCTCCGGGAGATCCTCGAGAAGGACGACGTGGTTCCACAGCGCCGCGATCACCGAAACGGGAGTGTCCAGGTCAGGCGTCCGAGTCAGTTCCTGCGCTCCCCTGTGACCCTCGCCGTCGAGTGAGTGGCATTCAAGACATCCCTTGTCCCGTATCGTCCTGCGCCCGAGCTCTGGATTGCCTGCCCCTTCGAAGTACCTGAAGGAATAGAGAAAGGCTACGATGTCGGCCATTTCACCGGGGGTGAGTCGAGGTGCACGCAAACCGCCAGCCCGCATCTCCGCCATCATCGCTGGAGACTTGTTCCACATCGCTGCGGCAAACTCGGTTGAACCCCAATCGCGGTCTCGCCTCACCAGGCTCGGCCCTCGTCCTCCTCGTCCGTCGGAGCCGTGACATCCACGGCACCCCTTGGAACGATACAGCTTGCGTCCCCGACCTGCGCTCCCCGGAAGCACAGGTCCGGCGACCTCCTGCGAGGCGTCTGCTGCGGAAGAGAAGTAGGCATACAGGTCGGCCAGCTCGGGGCCGGTGAGAGTGCTTCTCTGGATCCCCTTCGTACGCATCGACTCCGCCATCTCTGGACCATGATTCCACATCGCCGCAGCCAGGCGAATCGGCGAATGGAATTGGCCGGTGAAGTCCAGGCTCGGGCCCGCTATTCCACCGATCCCGCCGACCTGGTGGCACCTGATGCACTGTTTCTCGGCGAACAGGACTCTGCCAGCGACGGTATCGCCGGAAGCCGTGGGGTTCACACGGTTGAAGATGAACACGACGAGGTCAGCGATCTCACCCGGATCCAGGTGGGGCCTCTCGATTCCGAGCTCGTCCATGCTGCTTGTCATCACCGGCATGTGGTTCCACATGTTGGCCGCGAGGCCATAGAAATTCCAGGTTTCCGCCGGACGTTCGGATTCGAGGCCCATTATGCTGCGCAGGACAGCAACCGAGTGGCACTTGATGCAGCCCTTCGTCCCGAAGACGCTCGCACCTGCGAGGGCACTCGGAGCGGGTTCGGCGGAGATTTCCTGTGAGATCGCGGGACGCTCCGGCCAGGCCAACAGAACGATGATCGCGCAGGCTGTCGCGGCCATCCGGACCAAGCACTGGGGTCTGCGCGATAACGACCTGGTCATGGTGCCGGACTCAACGACGCTCAGCATAGTCCACATGGTCCACCAACCCTTCCCCTCGATCTCTCGCGGGCTGAACCCCCGCGTGGTGGTCCCTACTGCCCCGCTGACAGACTCCTCAGATAGACAGAGAGATCACGCATCTCCTCGCCTTCGAAGCGTGGCCACCACTCCAGTTGGATCAAGTCGTACATGGCGGGCGCATGATTCCACATGGCCGTCGCCAGGCCGAGTGGCGTGAGAACGGTCTCCGATTCGGAGAGGGAGGGGCCGATAGCAGAGTTGCCGGCGTCCGCGTGGCAACTGGAACACCCCTTCCGGTTGAAGACGCGCTCACCCGCCAACGGGTCTCCCTCGGACTCGTAGAACCGCAAGTAGTACAGGAAACTTATCACGTCGGCCATCTCGGAGCCCTGAAACTCTGGAAACGATACCCCTAGAGCGCGCATGGCCGCAGCCATCTGAAACGAGTGGTTCCACAGCTGGCCCGCGATTTCGGAGACGTGCAGACGCTGGGTTGCTGCTCTCAAATCCGGCCCGAATTCGGTCCCTCGGCCGCTCGTTCCGTGGCACCGAACGCACTGCTTGGCCACGAAGATCTGCTGCCCAGCGTTTGGGTCAGGTGGCTCCAGCAGTAGTATCTCACGCTCGCGAAGGTTCGAGGTACGCCTGATGTAGGCGTGAATGTCAGACAGCTCTCGGCCCACGAACGCAGGCATCGGGACCGCATGGGCGGATTGTGCCGCCCGCATGGCGGGCCCGGAGTTCCACATGCCCGCAGCGAGCATGATGGGCGCGACGTAGCGAGCATAGCTGTCGAGCGCCGGTCCGGTTCCTCCGCCGATGCCACCCAGGGTGTGACACTGCGCGCAGCGCTTCTGCCGAAACCACCGTTCGCCGGCGTCGGGATCGCCAGGCTCGTCAAACAGCTTCACGTAGTAAATGTAGCTGATGATGTCGGCGAGGTCTTCCTCGGAGAACAACGGCCACTCAAGGCCCTCATCCCGGACAGTATCGATCATTCTCGGAGTGTGGTTCCAGAACAGACCGGCGAGCTGCTGAAGGCTCCGGCCGGCGCCGACAAGGGCGAAGTCGGGGCCCAGCGTGCCGCCGTTGCCCCAGATGGAGTGGCAGCGAACGCAACCTCGATCGACGAAGATCCGGCGACCGGATATCGGATCGCCCGTGAAGGACGCAGCGGGCTGGGCCACGGCCGTCGAGGCTCCGGAAACGAAGAGCCAGACGAGCATCGCGACCAGGTAGGGGGATCGTTGCACGCCGATCCGCGCTCGGGGCATCATCCGGAATTCTCCCCGACGACCGGGGCCGGCATGTCAGGCAGATAACCCGCCACTCGCTCGGAAACCTGCCGAACCGATTCCTCTCGCCCTTCTTTGATCTCCCAGATCGAGACGATCGGGACGAACTTGGTGGCGAACATGTACAGCAGGATGAATCCCGAAAACGTCGCAGACATGATCGACATCTCGACCCAGGAGGGAATGTAGTGTCCGACGGACTCCACCTCCCAGCGCGGGTTGACGGACGTCGGGACGACGATGTTGAATCGCTCGAGCCACATTCCGATCATCACGGCGATCCCGGCGACGAAGGTGCCGCGTGGCGTGCGCGTCGACTGCCGGCACATGAGGCCGAGCGGGATGACGAAGCACCCCGCCACCATGCTCCAGAAGGGTATGGCGAACGGGCCCGACACCTTGGCCCAGAATGTTCTCATTTCCGCGGGGTCTCCGCCGTAGAAGGCAGTCAGATACTCGGCGAACGTGAAGTAGAACCATAGAAGACTGAACAGAAGAAGTAACCGTCCCAGGTAGTCGAAGTGGACTGGCTTGAAGTACTGCTGCAGCCCATACGCTTTTCTCAGCACCACCATCGCCACGAGTATCGCGGCAATCCCGGAATAGATGGCACCCATCACAAAGTAGGGTCCGAAGATCGTGCTGTGCCACATCGGCCGCAGCGTCATTGCGAAGATCCAGCCGATAACGGTGTGCACCGATACAGCGATAGGGATCACCACGATGGACAGGATGCCGATGGCCCGCTCGAGGCGTGCGCGCTGCGACGGTGTGTCGCGATAGCCTGCCGCCACGAACCGATACAGGCGCGGAGCCTTGATGCCCGAGTCCCGGATGAGCGCCAGGTCAGGCAGTAGCGGGACGTAGAGGTAGACGGTGCAGGCCGTGAAGTAGAGTCCGATGCTGATCACATCCCACAACAGCGGCGAGAGCAGCTGGGCGTGCAAGAAGATGTTCAGCATGCGATCCGGGCGGCCGAGATCTATGACCGGCTGGATCGCGCCAAACCCGATGACAAGGACGGTGATCAACTCCGCCGAACGAGTGATGGAGCGGCGCCACTCCGCCTTGCAGACACGAAGGATGGCGGAGATCAACGTGCCGGCGTGGCTGATTCCGATGAAGAAGACGAAGCAGATGATATAGATGCCCCAGTACTCGGGTCGATTCAGCCCCGTGCGCCCCAAGCCGTAACGGACCTGCAGGTAGTAGGCGAAGGCGCCCCACAGGGTGATGCCGCCGAGCACGGCGGCCGTGACCTTGAAGCCGCGTGATGTCTCGAGGAGCGGTCTCAGGAGGACCTGCTCATCGGCGGACATGTGCGCTAGCCTGGCAGTGGCATCACGGCGCATTTCATTCCCTCGAGGCGAGATAGTAGACTTTGGGTTGGGTCCCCAGGTCCTCCAACAGCCGCATCGCGCGCGGATCTTCTTTCAGCTCGGCCACACGGTGGGCGTGGTCGTCGAGGTCGCCGAACGTGATGGCTGAGGTGGGGCAGATCTCGGCACAGGCCGGCTGGTAGTCCTCCTCTCGCAGCTCCCGCCCCTCGGCCCTGCCGTTCTCTCTCGCCTTCTGCAGCCGATGGTGACAGAACGTGCACTTTTCGATGACGCCCTTGGGCCGGGTCGAGACGTCCGGATTCAAGTGCCTACGCTCCGAGCGGGACCACTCGGGCCCGTACCAGTTGAAGTACTTCGCGGTGTACGGACATGCGTTGGCGCAGTACCTGCATCCGATGCAGCGCGGATAGATCTGACCGACGATCCCTTCGTCGTTGATGTAGGTCGCGCCCACCGGGCACACTCTGATGCACGGCGGATTGTCGCAGTGCATGCACGGACGGGGAATGAAGAGGACGCCGGTGTCGGGGAACTCACCCTCCACTTCCGTTTGCACCTTCATCCAAGCGATGGAGCGGCCCATCTCGGCCTGATCCGGGCGGACGGTAGCGATGTTGTTCTCGCTCTTGCACGCGACCTCGCAGGCCCCGCAGCCGGTACACAGGTCCAGATCTATGACCATGCCCCAACGCGCCATGAATCCGCGCTCCTCAGGCCCGCTCGAGGCGAACCTGCGTGGTGAACCAGGCGGCAAGCCCTGTCAGCGGGTCTCGCGTGTCATCCAGCAGCTGCAGCGGGTTCGCCGGCTCTCCGTCCGGGTGCGCGAGTCGGTAGGGTGCGCAGACGGTGCTCGGGGCCGCGCCCGGGAACACCGCCAGTCGGGCCCGATACCGGCCGCGAGCGGACACGACCCAGACCTGCGTTCCATCCGCAAGCCCGAAATCGTCAGCGGTCTCTGAACTCACTTCCACCCACGGACGCCAGAAGACCTCCGGGAGGATGCTCGGCTGCTCGACGAGCCATCGTTCCAGGGCGAGCGTGCCCGACGCCAGAGTGGAAAGGCGATAGGGGATCAAGCGCAGCGGGAACTCCACGGCGGCCACCAGGCTGGTCGGCGAGATGGGAACGAACGGCGCGCCGGGGAGGCCCTCCTCATCCAGGACTCGCAGCAGTTCCTCCGGCATCAGGGCAATCCGGCCGTCGGGCCTTCGGCTGACACGAGAGGGGTCGGCGTCGTCGTAGAACAAGTCCACCCACCCCCCCCGCCCGACCAGGTCATCCCAGAAACGCTCGAAGTCGCTGTGCTCGGGAAGCCACCAGCCCCGTTCTTCCATCTGACGGTGGTGTCGGCGCTCGAACTCGTCACCCAGGATCATGCCTCGATGCGACGTGAAGAGACCGCGGGCCCGGGCCTTGAGCAGGTCCTCAAACCCACCGAAGGCGAGACTGTCGGCGACGCTCCCGCCCAGATCGCGGGCGAGCGCCAGCACCGCGTCTCCGGTGTGAGTTGCTCCCTCCTGCGGTTCCACGAGAGGACGACACAGGCCCCACACCGGGTACGGATAGGAGGGAGGCGTCGGCGCGTCCTGCCAGCGTTCGTAGGCAAGGAGGTCGGGGAGGATCACGTCAGCGTAGCCTGATGTCTCATCGAGGAATGGCGAGAAGCTGACGACGAACGGGATTCGATCGAGCGCCTCGCGCCACAGGTCCGGTCGCGTGGACGACTCGAGTGGATTCGCATAGTAGAGAAGGAGAGTCTCGACCAGGGAATCGGCGCTTCCGGCTACGGTCTCCGCGAACCCTAACAGCCGATCGCCCCCGTCGAACGGTACTCCCATCTCGCCGATCGGATCTCGTGCGAGGCCGGCATGGGCCGTGGCATCCAGGATAGGCGCGTGGAGCGGTTCGAGCGGCGGCCCATCGCCGAACATGACTCCTCCCGCCCGGCTGATATTGCCCACCAGGACGTTGAGGCTGTGCACGGCGAGGCCCGCTAGGAGCCCATCGGGGGACCGCGTCACATCTGACCCGCACACGGCCACGGCCGGTTGGGTCCGGGCGAACGCCCTGGCCAGTGAGGTGATTCGTTCTACCGAGACACCGGTCACGGCCGCCACTTCCTCTGTTCGATAATTGCGCATCACGAGCGATCGGTATCCATCCCGTGCCCGACCGCGCGCGTCGGTGAAGTCTTCGAATCCGGAGACGCGTTCTGCTACGAACCGATCGTCGATCAGCTCATCGCGGATAAGCACGTAGGCGATGCCGAGCGCGAGCGTGGCGTGCGTGTCGGGCCGGACGCCCACCCACTCGTGGGCCCCAGCCGCCGTGCGGGAGAACCGTGTGTCTACCTGGACGAACCGCGGACGTCTTCCCTCGTGGGCACCGCGACCTCCGAACGCCGCGAGCGCCTGGATCGGCGACCACCACGATTCGAACAGTGGGGCACCGAACGAGAGCACGAAGTTGGCTCGCTCGAGGTCATAGCCCGGGGCACGCGGGATGCCATGCGCCAGGCTCATGATCGTATCGGTGGCGTCGGCGTACTCGTCGCGCACGTGGTTGGGCGAGCCGAACGCGCGGAGAAACTGGTGCCAGAGATCCGCCATCGTGCCAGCGCAGTAGCCAGACAACAGGGCCAGCGCCTCCGGCCGTCCCGCCTCACGGACGACTCTCAGGCGCTCGACGACGAGTGCGAGCGCTTTATCGCGCGAGATCTCGCGCCACTCACCCGAGCCGCGGGGTCCGACGCGCTGCAGCGGCGAGGCCAGCCGTCGGGGATGGTAGAGCATCTGCACGCCGGCAAGGCCGCGCGAGCAAACGCCTCCGCGACTCACCGGGTGGAGCGGGTTCCCTGTTATCTCGACCAACCGACCATCCACGACGCGGCCACGAATCCCGCACCGCGCCGGACAGACAAGGCAGACGGACGTGATCCGATCCTCCAGCCCGGGCTCCCACCCGGTCTCCTCCTGATCCGGCGCCGTCCAGAAGACAGCCTGTGGCCTGGAGAGGGCGAGCGCCGCGCCGGCCACTCCGGCCGTCAAGACGAACTCGCGTCGGGTCGGACTCATGGGTGCGTATTTTCCTTCAGCGGTGGCAAGCGTTGCAGTCCAGCGTCTGCCCGCGCTCGCGGTGGCAGTCCATGCAGGAGTCCATGGAGACCCTGACGAGAGCTCGATCGGGCGGCCGCTCCGTCTCGGCGATCGCGCCGTGGCAGTTCGGGCATTTCAGCTCGGCGATTCCCACGTGTCGGCGGTGCGTGTAGAACACGTGGTCCGGAAGGCGGAACAGCTTGTTGAAGCGCAGCGGGTCACCTGCCTCGAGGAGCTCGGTCACCCTGGCCGCCTCAGGCGAGTCTCCCTGTGGCGTCTGATGACACATCGAGCACGTTCCGGCGTCGGGAAGGCCTGCGTGTGCTCCCGTGCGCACGTACTTGTGGCAGAAATCACACGCCAGTCCGAGATCGCTGGTGTGCTTCAGGTGGTTGAACGCGATCGGCTGCGGTACCGCGGGACCTCGCCTGACGGTCACGAGAACGGCGAGGACGGCCAGGAGCACCATGCTCGCGAGCAGAATGAGGGATCGAAGGCGCCGGCTGCTCAGAGTGCGGCCTCTGTTCACGCTGTCACCCTCTCGAAAGTCCAATCTTCGGGCTCCGGGTCCAACCTGGCGTCGGGCCGGCGAGCTACTCGTCGACCTCTACATCGCTAAACGTGCGAGTGTAATCGGCGACCGCCTGGAGTTCCTCTCGCGTCAGCATTGACCCGAATCCGGGCATCATGCCGCTGCCTCCGGAAAGGACCTCGAGCATGCGTTCGTCGGTCAACTGCTGCATTTGTTCCGCGTCGGTCAGGTCCGTCGGGGGCGGGTCGAAACCCGAGGCGGCAGGCCCGTCGCCCTGTCCCTCTGCTCCGTGGCAGGCGACGCAGTACTTCCGGTAGAGTTCGGCACCGTCTGACATCGCAGCTAATACGGCGCCCGACAACTCGGCTCTCGGGACCGGAGGTGTTGCGAAGGTTCGGGGGCTGGCTTGCCGGCTGCTCGCGATCAGGCCGGTAGATAGAACACCCGCCACGATTAGGAATGCCTTCCCCAATCCAATGCCGTTTAGGAACATCGATCGGCTCCTTGCTGGACCAGTCACCATGTCGCGCAGGGGGAAGCGCGGGGCTTCGTACTCGTAAGAGCACACCACGTACCACATGGGGACCGTCCGCTCAAACGGCTGTTCCGAAAGAGATTACGGCTTCGCTCGCGCGGAATGGGAGGATCCAGGGTGGGGGATGTGCCGCAGTGGATTGGGTTATATACCCCTATTCGGTCTGGTCAAGTGAGCCCTAACCGCCGTAAACTATTATGCAGGGCCGGCTCGGCGACCGGCATCCTTCTTGCCGCGGCCTTCCCTGTATCCGGCGCTGAGCCGGGGTGGCGGAGACCCAGATGCTCAAGAAACGCAAGCCAGTCAGAATTCGTCGTTCGCATCCATTGCGTGGAGGGTTGGGTCGGAGGATTCTCGTCTGGTTCCTCGTCCTTTCCCTGCTGCCGCTCTTTCTATCCAACTCGGTGGGTTATGGGGTCAGCCGCAGAATCATCGAGGAGCACGTGCGGCGGTATCTGCAGACCCTGGTGGAGGTTCAGGCAGATCACGTCGCGCACCAGGTCGAGCTGCACCAACTCAATCTGGCGGCGGTGGTCGCGCACAGCCGGTTCCTGGAGGCGAACATCCCTGCGGCTTCGGCTGCCGTCGAATCCGGCCGCATGCAGGACCCGGCGGTCACGGCCCTCGGCTCCTTTCTGACCCGCGAGCACGACCGGATGTCGTCGCTCTCGGATCTGTACTTGCTGGACAAGACCGGGCGGGTAGTCGGAGGAACCAGGCGCGAGCGCGTCGGGTCCGATCTGTCGGAGACCCGTCTGTACTCGTCTGCCATGGAAGGCCGTTTCTTCGTGGGAGAGTGGGAAGACGACGATGGCACCACTCGATCCGTGTTCCGCCTGGCGACGCCGATTCAGGGCGCTGGGGGCCAAGTGCTGGGTGTCCTTGGAGCGACGGTCGGGCCGGATGAGCAACCGGAGTTCCTGAATCTGGCTGAGCACATGGCAGGGCACGTGGAGTCGTTCATCCTCTGCTCTGCGGGGCGACCGCTATTCGTCTCACACCCTCACGCACCAGTGGATTACAGCCAGCGTATGCCCTCACCGCTGGTGGACCTGCCTCCCGGCTCATCGGCTAGGTACGTCAACTACGAGGGAGTGGACGTTATCGGCATCTCCCTGCCGATCAGGGGCATTCCGTGGCTGTATATCGCCGAGCTTCCGGTTCGCACTGCGTTTGGCCAGCTCCGCAGCCTTCGCCTTCTCTCCGCCGCGCTGGAGGGTGTCTTCGCGCTGATGCTCGTCGGAATCGTCTGGCTCGTGGCGGGATCGATCGTTTCGCCGCTGAGGCGCCTCGTGTACGCCGCCGAGCGGATTCGGAGCGGGGATCTCGACGCCAACGTTCGCGTGGACAGCGATGACGAGCTCGGCGAGCTGAGCGATACGTTCAATCAGATGGCGCAGGGGCTGCGGGAATCCGCCTCCAAGATTCACGAGCTCCACGAGCAGGATATGCGCCGCGCGGCGCAGCTGGCTTCGGTGGGCGAGCTGGCAGCCGGGATCGCGCACGAGATAAAGAACCCCCTTGCCGGCGCATCCAGCGGCATTGACATGCTGGAGCAGGAGATGGAGCCAAGCCCGTCGTCCCAGAACCTGTTGAGGCAGGTCCGTACGCAGCTGCATCGCATCGAGTCCGCGATTCGAGACCTGCTGAGCTACGCGCGGCCCAAGCAGCCAACGGTGGGGTGGGTTGCGCCTGGACAGCTCGTCGAGCGCACCGTCGAGCTGGTAGGACCTCAGGCCGAGGCGGCCGGAGTACGGATCGAACAGGTCGCGGCCAAAGAGACGAGGAGGGTCAGGATCGACCCCGAGCTGCTCACCCAGGCCCTGGTCAACCTCTGCCTGAACGGGATTCAGGCGATGCCCGCGGGTGGAGTCCTTACACTTGGCGTTGAGCAGAGCGGGGAAGAGATACACATGACAGTGAGAGACTCGGGCGAAGGCATTCCCGAGAGCCAGATGAATGAGATCTTTCGACCGTTCTTCACGACCAAACACCGGGGCACGGGCCTCGGCCTGGCCATCACTCGGTCGATCGTGGAGCGGCACGACGGCCGGCTCGAGGTCGAGAGTGTCGTCGGAGGCGGATCCTGCTTCACTCTGGTGCTCCCGACCGCCGGGAAGGAGTCTGCAGCGTGAGGAATGAACAGCCGGTAATCGTCGTGGTCGACGATGAGGACCTCATCCGCACCTGGCTTGGCGAGAAGCTGCGGGCTGCCGGCTATGCCGTGGAGACGGCAGCGACCGGTGCCGAGGGACGCCGTCTTGTCTTGAGCGCGGATCCCGCCCTGATGCTCCTCGACCTGCGCCTGCCGGATGGAGACGGAATCCGGTTGCTCCAGGAGTTCCGCGAGATCGATCGTGACTTGATCGTCATCATCGTAACAGCTTACGGCGAGATCGAAACGGCCGTCGAGTCGGTGAAGAGCGGCGCGTACGACTTCGTCGAGAAGCCCGTCGATTTCGATACCCTGCTCCTCACGATCGAGAAGGCCCTGGAGACGCGGAGACTTCGCCGGCAGGTGGCGGCGTTCAGGGAGCAGCACCGATGGAGATTCGCCAACATCGACCTGGTAGGCAGGTCACCTGCGCTGCAGAGCATCGTTGAGACCGTCGAGAAGGTGGCGCAGGCTGAATCCGCGGCCGTCCTTTTGACCGGCGAGAGCGGCACAGGCAAGGAGCTCGTGGCACGGGCGATTCACGCTCAGAGTCCGCGCTCCGACCAGCCCTTTGTCGAGGTCAACTGCTCGGCGCTGCCCGAGAACCTGGTCGAGTCCGAACTGTTCGGGCACGAGCGAGGAGCCTTTACCGACGCTCGCTCTCGAAAGCAAGGCCTGGCAGAGCTCGCCGACGGAGGGACGCTGTTTCTGGACGAAATAGGTGACATGCCTGCGGCGGCTCAGGCCAAGGTCCTTCGATTCCTGGAGGACTCCAGGTTCAAGCGCGTTGGCGGGACCAGCGACATCAAGGTCGACGCAAGAGTGATCGCGGCCACGAACCACGACCTCGACAGAATGGTGGAATCCGGTGCGTTTCGAAGTGACCTCTTCTTCAGGTTGAAGGTCGTTCCCATCCATATCCCGCCGCTGCGGGAGCGACGGGAGGACATCGTTCCGCTGGCGTTGTTCTTCGTCGAACAACTGTCCCAGGACCTCAAGCGAGATCCTGCCACGCTGACCGAATCCGCGCTGCGCGTGCTCGAGGGCTACTCCTGGCCTGGCAACGCGCGGGAATTGCGGAACGTGCTCGAGCGTATACTCATTCTCGGGGGGGCGGGCGATATCCGAGCGGAGGACATCCCCGTCGAAATACACGAGCCGTTTCCCGCCTCCCCCGACGATGCGTACGTGTGTGACCTCCCGCCGGAGGGACTCCGCCTGGAGGATGTCGAGAGACACCTGATGCGGCAGGCACTGGTCAGGACATCGGGGAACGTCACGCGCGCCGCGGACCTGCTCGGTCTCTCCCGTGACACACTTCGCTATCGCCTCGCGAAGCACTCCAACCGGTCAGACCCGGCAGTTCCAGAATCAGACTCCCCGTAGGGCCAGACACAGGCAGTACTTGGCCCCGCCCCCGGTTGGGTCAAATGCCCCAGGTGGCCGGGTTGTATGCCCCAGATCGCTGCATCGGCCACCGACCGCTGTGATCGTAACTCTCTTCACTCCAGACGATTGCGGGTATGGAAACACTGGTACGTTCCGTGCGCAAGGCATTGGATCGGAACCAGGGACCGACGAGGCCGCTCCCTCCGGCCGATACATCACGACGATCACGGAGTCTGGTCGTCTCAGCTCTCACACCACAGGGGTCGAACAATGAAGAAACTCCTACTGCTGGCCGTTCTCCTGTTCGCCGTCGGTGCCTGCAAGGGCGATGAAGGTCCGATGGGCCCTGCCGGCGCGGCTGGCGCGTCTGGCGAGGCTGGCACGGACGGCACGGAAGGCACGGACGGCACGGATGGCGCGGACGGTGCGGACGGCGAGGACTTCCCGGGACCGCTGCCACCGGAGTATCTCGCCGCGGACGGGATCATGGGCGGTGCGGCGTACGCGAAGTGGTGGACGACGGAAGCGGGCGGCAGCGGAGACCCGGGGACCGCCGCGCCGGCGGACTTCCACCGCTGCAAGGCCTGCCATGCGTGGGATGGGATGGGCAACGCCGCGTCCTACGCCAACCGGACGGGGCAGAGCACGCTGAACGCGAACCGTCCGGACGTGTCCTCGGTCAACCTGCGTAGCACGACCGTGGGCAACACGGTACAGGGGCTGTTCGATATGATCGTCCGCACTCCAGGACGCACGATCGACGCGTTCGACAACACCCACCCGGACTACTCCACGAACCTCACCGTGGGCCAGGTTTGGAACATCGTGAAGTTCATGCGGGAGGAGTGGATCGAGCCGACGGATCTGTATGATCTCGAGGTAATGGGATCGACGATGTATGTGGACTACACGGTCGATCCCCCCGTCGTGGTGGCGCCGACGCTGGTGATTTCGAACGTGGGCGCCCTGGGCGACGAGGCGAACGGGCAGACGATCTACTCATCCACCTGTGCTGCATGCCACGGCGCGGACGGAACCGCGATCGACATCGGAGGCCGAAGCGTGGGCCAGTTCATGCGTGAAAAGCCGTGGGAGGGCTGGTTCAAGGCGAAGTTCGGTGAGCCCGGTGCCATGCCTCCGGGCCTGGTCACCGACACCGGGGACATGCAGGACCTGTACGCGGCCCTGGGCAACGATACCAACTTCCCCGACCTGCCGTAGCGCAGGGCGAGGCTCACGCTCCCTGCACAGCGCGCTCCCGGTAGATGGCCGGGGAGCGCGACGGAGCGTGAAACGAAAGTCATGTGCCGGTCCCCGCGCAGTCCGGTTTCTGCTCTCCCGCACTCAGGTGCAAGCCGGGCTGCGACGGGGGACCCGGGTGAGGAGTCAGCCGGGTCCGGGCGACGCGAGTTTCGCGGCACCCGGACTTCCGGCTTCGTTCATCATCTCCACTGAGACCTTCGAAGGGAGCTTCTCGTGAAGATCAGATACGGGTTAGGATTTCTAGCAATCCTGTCGCTTGCCCTGGCCGGTTGTACGGGCGACCCGGGTGCCACAGGCGACCCGGGCGCCACGGGCCCGCAGGGAGAGAAGGGCGACAAGGGAGATCCGGGCACGAGCTTCAGCTCTTTCGCCTACCAGGGTGGTTTCGGCGAGGCGTGCCAACATTGTCACGCCAGCACCGTGGACGGCGTCCTCTCGACGGCCCACACGAACGCGTACCTGGACCTCGGCGCAGACCAGGACAACCTGTTCTGCCTGCAGTGCCACACGACCGGGTTCAACTGCACGGTCCAGGAAGGCGACACCGAGATTGACCCGGCGAACTGCGAGGAGCCGGACGACGGCTACAGCGGCTACATCGGCGACGACACGGCAGAAGGCGCGGAGCGGCGGCTAGCCCTGGAAGGCGTGCAGTGCGAGGGATGCCATGGCGCCATGGGGCCGAACTTCAACGCGCACCGCCCGGACGTGTCGTTCTCCACGCATGACGATCCGGTGACTGGCGAGTCTACGTCTCTGTGCTACGGGTGCCACTCCTTCCAGGTCGAGGAGTGGAAGACGTCCGGGCATGCCCTCGCGGCCGGCGGCGACCTCGAGGAGCTTAACGACCATTGGGGCCGCAGCTACTGCAACTACTGCCACTCGTCCGAGGGCTTCATCGAGACGTACGACCCGCGGTATCCGCGCGGCTCGATCACCGATGAGATCAGCTTCATCGGCTGCCCGACGTGCCACGACCCGCACGTGGGCGAGTACGGCGGCGGCAACCATGCGCAGCTCCGCACGGTGGCGCCGGTCGAGGTCTCGTACACGTTCCCGTACGAGCCCGGCGAGGGCGATGCCCCGCGGATGGAGGGCTACGGCCCGGGGCAGATATGCGTCCAGTGCCACCACGGCCGCCGGGACAACGCCAACGTCGCGAACCAGATCGCGAACGGCACCAGCCACTTCGGCCCGCATGGCAACCCGCAGATGGACATGTTCATCGGGGCCGGCTCGTACGAGATCCCTGGCTTCGTCTACAACGGTGACCACTCGCACGAGGCCCTGATCACGGACGGGTGTCCGACCTGCCACATGAAGTTCACGACGGAGACCGCGCCGGGTGGAGCCGCACCCGGGGGACATACGGTCCATAACTTCATGCCCGACGTGGAGAACTGCCACTCGTGCCACCCCGGCATCACGGACTTCGACCGCAACGGAGTGCAGACAGAGATCCGGGGCAAGCTCGATCAGGTGGCCGTCCTGATGGACTATGCGGACTGGGCCACGCTCGAGCTGACGCTCGACGACGACAACCCCAGCTGGACGGTCGCACAGCGCGAGGCCGTCTACGGGGCCGTGTTCGTGTTCAACTCCGGCAGCTTCGGCGTGCACAATCCGAATTACGCGCGCTCCCTGCTGGACAACGCGATCACGCACCTGGAGGCGCAGCCGTAGGCAAACCTGAACCACGGCGCCCTCGAGGCTGAGGGCGCCGGCGGAACGTTAATGCACGGTCGACTCCGGACCTGGCATGGGGCGGACTGTGCGACGTAAGATGTGTCGGGATAATGTGTTGCGCGGCGGATCGGGGCCTACTGGTGGGAAGGCGGAGGATAGCGAGGGGGACCGACGCATGCCGGCCCCCTCGTTCAAGAATTGCGCTCCCCGCCTCAGTCTTCCTCCCCATCGCCGTCGCGGTCCTCGAATGCGTCGATCGACGCCTTGATATTGTTCGCCACGATGCTCTCGTTCTCGCCACCCTTGTTGGCGGTGTCCGGATCCATTAGCGAGCCGTCCGCCGCCCGGAACCATGTGCCGATGTCGAGCCGAAGCGTGACGTTCGTGGCCGGCGCGCCGTCCGTGATATCCAGGGCCGGAGTGAGCTGGATCTCCTGGTTGTCCATCAGGTCGCTCTCGTAGGTGAAAGCGGTCCCGTTGTACTGCCCTTCCACCCGTATGCTGATCTCGGCGTAGTCCGGGTGGGCCTGGAGGAACGGAGCGTCGTCGGGCAGGCCGGAGCTCGGCTTGTGGATGTTGAACTCGACCTCGTCGTACACGCCGGCCGGCACTCCAGTGATCGTCACGAAGGCCGCGGCCGTGCCGCCGGTCGGGAAGTCCACGAGCACGGGGCCGGTCTCGAAGCTCTCGCAGGAGTCGTCGATGCCCTCGACGTGGGTGTCGCACGACTCATCACTCTGCCTCTCGAGCTCGATCTCCCGTACGACGAGCCGAACGGACGACATCTCCAGCGTGTTCGCTCCGTCGCTAAACACCGCGCTGAAGAACCCCGGTGCAGGAGCTGGGGCCGTGGACGACCCCGTGCTGAAGGAAAGGGTCACGGTCCCGCCGGTCGCGCCGGCCGGACTCATCGGTTCGCTGTCGCTGCAGGCCGCCGTAATGCACACCAACGTGGCCGCCACCCAGCCAGCATTAGAGAAACGTCTCATTTTGCCACTCCTTTCGGGTTCGCCGTGGCCGGATACTCATGCCAGCGGGCGTTGACCACTTGGGTGGCACGGACCGGACCAGACACAGGTTCACCTGGTTTATCTGATTGTCTCATAACATGTTACGTGCTTGTGAACCTTGAAAGTGGACACCGGGTAGTATGTAGCGCTACGCTACAGGTGTACGGCTCTTGCGTCGCACAGGGACACACACTCGACCGACAGGCGGGAGATGCACACCGAAGCGACGATCGTTGTAATCGGAACCGCGGAAGCGTTCACGGACGCCTGGGCGCCGCTGGCCGCCCGGCTCGGGCTGCAGCTCGTCCGGAGCGAGTCTCCCGTGCCCGTGCGGGGGCAGCGGACGATCGCCGTGCTCCTGTCGTGCGGCGGCGAGGAAGAGCTCGCGATCGACCTCCTGCACGATGCCCACCGGGCGGGAATTGATGGACCCCTCGTCATCGGCGCAGTGGAAGATCATCGGCTCGCAGTCGAGCTCATGCGACGCGGCGCCGGCGGGTACTACGCCTTACCGGGCGATGTCGAGCGGCTCGAACAGGACCTGGCACGCAGGGTCGAGAGCCTCGAACCGCGGGCCGGGGGCGAGGCGCTGGAGGAGTATCAACGCCGCTCATACGACTTCGACGCCATCCTCGGGGAGGACGATTCGCTTCGATCTGCCTTGGAGCGCGCTTCGATGGTGATTCCCGGCGGCCGGGCCACGGTCATGATCACCGGCGAGACCGGCACCGGCAAGGAACTCGTGGCAAAGGCCATCCACTACAACGGTCCGCGCTCAAGACAGCCTTTCGTGGCCGTGAATTGCTCGGCCATTCCCTCCAACTTGCTCGAGTCCGAGCTGTTCGGTCACGAGAAGGGCGCGTTCACGGATGCGAGGGCGGCCAAGCCGGGCCTCTTCGAGGTCGCCGACGACGGCACCCTGTTCCTGGACGAAGTGACCACGCTGCCGTTGGAGCTCCAGAGCAAGCTACTCCGTGTGCTCGAGACGCTGGAGGTAAGGCGCGTGGGTGGTGTGCGCGACAAGAAGGTGGACATCCGGATCCTCGCCGCCGCCAACGTGGACCTGGGGATCGAGGTCCGCGAAGGACGGTTCAGGGAGGATCTCTACTACCGGCTCGCGGTGGTCACGATCCGGCTTCCGCCGCTGCGGGAGCGAGGAGACGATCCAGTCCTCCTGGCGCGTCACTTCCTGACGACCCTGGGGAAGGAGTATGGACTCGAGGGAGTCGACCTCATGCCCGAGGGGGTGGCCGCGATCCGCCGTCACCCGTGGCCCGGAAACGTGCGTGAGCTGCGCAACGCCATAGAGCGAGGCCTCCTTCTGGGCGGCGGAAAGGACATCGGGCCGGAGGTTCTTGCGCTCCATGAATCTCCGTCCGCCGCGGCCGCGCCTACTGGTGACGCTGCAGGTCCGCTTCCGTTCCCCGCGACCCTGGAGGAGATCGAGCGCGCCGCGGCACGCGCCACCGTCGAGCGCTGCGAGGGAAACAAGAGCGAGGCGGCTCGGTTGCTGGGAACGACGCGCACGCGCCTGTACCGGTTGCTGAAGAACGACGGCGATCACGCCGCGGAGGAGGATCTGTAGCGCTGCGATACAGGTGTGGCGCAGGAGGACGCGCAAGAGAGCCGCATTCCGGCGAATCAGTTGTTTTTCAGGCCTTCCACGGCAGGTACGGGCCTTGCAACCAATAGTTCCGCATCGCTCACGAGGAGCGGTACGACACACCAAAGTGAGACGGAGAACGATGGAATCCTGGAAGAACTGGCAGGGAGTTCGGTCACTCAGCGTAGCGATCCTCTTCGCGGCGCTCACCGTCGGTTGCGGCGAAGATGATCCGACGGGTGTGACAGATCCCCCCGACACGCTGCCCGAGTCGCAGCTCACGTTTCTGCGGCAGAGTGCGACGGCGCCCGCTCTGGTGACCTACGACACTACGGTCGTGGCCACGGCGGGTCAGCAGCTGGATCTGAGGATCCGCTACGCACCGGCTCCGGGTGAGGATTCGGGCGAGAAATTCCTCGAGTTTGAGCTCAAGGACGAGAGTCTGCTCCGCTATCCACTAGATCATCCCACTCGACCGGGACAGGAGTTCCAGCCGGGCGATACGGTGTGGATCCGAGTGTCGGTGGATCCGGTTCTCCTCATCGCCACTCTCGAGCCGTCGGGGCTCACGTTCAGCCCGCTCGAGCCGGCGGAGCTGGAGATCCGCTACGTGAACGCGGACGATGACTACGACGACGACGGGGACTCCGATCCCGAGCTCGAGGACGATATCGACCTGTGGCGTCAGGAGAACCCCGGAGACGACTGGGAGCGAACCGGTGATCTGAAGGACCTCGAGACCGACCGGATCCGGGCGTTTCTGACCGGGTTCTCGCGCTACGGCCTCGGGATCTGAGGTCGGCGGCAAACGAGACGACGACTGGCCATACCATGGACACTCACCGCATAACAGAGCGCGCCGACGCGCTGGCCGGAGAGTCCCGGTGGGGCGATCTGTTGCGCCTCCTGGAGGGACTGCCCGAGAGGGATCGGGTCGCCTCGGCGGATGTGGCGTACCGGTTCGGTGAGGCCCTGTATCACCTGGGACAGATGGAGCCGTTGGCCCGGCACGCGTCCGCGTTCGAGACGACGTCGCGGCGCGATCGAAACGTGGCTGGCATCATGCGAGCACTGAACCTCAGGGGCATCGCGGCGTTCGAGCTCGGCCGACCCGAGGAGGCCCGACGGGCATTCGAGAACCTGATGGCGCTCGCCGAGCCCGAGCAGGACGTCGACATGCTCGCTCGGGCGTCCCTCAACCTGGGAGCGCTGGCGAATCTGCAGGGATGCCCGGCCACGGCCCTGTCGCTATACCAGTTGGCGCTGCCTCTTTTCCACAAGTTGGGACAGACCCGGGGGCTGTCGCAGACCCATCAGAGCCTGGCGATGTCTTATCGTGACCTGCAGCGCTACGGCGAGGCCGAGGATGAGTATCGAGAGGCGGTGCGCCTGGGGCTCGGGTTCGGATACACGCCGATCGTGGCCATGGCGGTGATCGGACGAGCCGAAGTCCTCGTCCTCCGCGGGGACCATCAGACCGCGCTCGGCCTGGTGGGGTGGGGCCTGCAGCTCTCCCGGCAGCTCGGCGATCCGATCACCGAGGGAACGGGGTTCAGGGTGCGCGCCCTGGCTCGAGCCGCGCTGGGTCTCGTGTCGGATGCCAGGGAGGATCTTGACATCGCCCTGGAATTCGCCCGGTCCACCGACAATGTCCTGCTCGAAGCCGAGACGAGGCGGGACCTGGGACGACTCGCGATTCGCTGCGGCGACGGGGTGCCGGGACGCGATCATCTCGAGTCCGCGGTGAAGGCCTTCCGGCGCCTCGGTTCCGAACATGCTGTGCTCGAGATGCGTCGAGAACTGGATCAACTCGACGCCGGGCCTCCAGCGGCCTGAAGGCCCCACCGGCAGACTCGCCCACCTGTGCCGCTTCGCTCCACATCCGTGCTCACTTGTAGCGCTCCGCTACAGTCTCGCTCGAAAGCGGTGAATTCACGGTATGCCATAACACCTTACCTCACAATCATATACTGAGTCGGATCGTTGGTGACGTGAGTGGTCCCTGTGTTGCACCAGAGGGAACCGAGCGGATGGCGGATCAACTGGAGTGCGACAACAACGGGAGGAAACGATGCGAAACCCTTTGCGAATCGGAATGACGCTGATGTTGCTGGTGTCGGTGCTGACGGCATGCGACGACACGGGCGACAGCCTGGCGGGCCCGGGCAGTTCGACGGGTGGCAGCGACGTGTCGCTGTCGATCGCCGTTGCGCCGGCCGGAGCGGGCTCCATGAGCACGAGCGCCGGCGCGCTGTTCGACATCGTACAGAACGATGGCGCCTCCGAGCTGGTGATTCAGCGCGTGGCCATGGTCCTGCGCGAGATCGAGCTCGAACGGCAGTTCGACGACGATTGCGATGACCACGTCTCCGGCGAGGACGATGACTGTGAGGAGTTCTCGACCGGTCCCATGATCCTCGAGCTCCCGATGGATGGTTCCGTGGACCATGTCGTAACGCTCGACAACGTGCCGGCCGACACGTACGACGAGATCGAGTTCGAGATCCACAAGCCGGAAGATGACACGCCGGAGGACCGCGAATTCATCCGGAACAACCCGGACTTTGAGCGTGTGAGCATCCGCGTCGAGGGAACGTTCGACGGCGAGACGTTCGTCTACTTGACCGACCTGAACGAGGACCAGGAGTACGCGCTGGCACCGCCGCTCGAAGTCACCGAGAGCACGGGACCGGTCAACCTCACCCTGTCGATCGATGTCACGACGTGGTTCGTCACGTCGGGCGGAAGCCTGATCGACCCGACGTCGGCCAATAAGGGCGGCGCCAACGAGAACCTCGTCGAAGACAACATCGACCGGTCGATCGAGATATTCGAAGATGACGACCGGGATGGCGACGACGACTCGGACGACAGCTGACCTCGGACGCGCCGTGCCTGGCGCCCGGTGCAGAAACCGATTCCCTCAAACCGAAGAGCCCGCCGCGATCGGCGGGCTCTTCCTTCATCTCGCTTCGTCTCAGGGCTCCCCGGCCACCGTCCATTCGTGCGGGTTACGGAGGAATCCGACCGCGTCCATTCGGATGTCCTCCAGCCGCGGGGAGGCCAGCCACACGAAGTCGAAATACCACAGGAATGCGTAGGGATAGTCGGCGGCGATGATGCGCGCCCCCTCCCTCCAGTGGGGCGCTGCCTCTAGCGCGGTGGCGGCCGCGAGCGCGGACTCGAAGTGCCCGCGGGCTTCCGGCCCGTCGTAGCTGGCGACGTTCACCGGGCTTTCTGGATCGACCCAGAAGAACGAGATATCAGGATCGAGGCCTACCTGCCATCCCAGGAAGACGGCTTCGTAGTCGCGCGCCCGCGCCCGGGTGAAGAGCGAATTGAACTCCTGTGGCTTGATCTCGATCTGGACACCGACCTCCGCGAGCTGAGCCTGGATCAGCAGAGCGGCATCCATTCGACGCTCGTTCTCGGCCGGCACTCCGAGCTCGAAGGCCAGATCGAGACCGTCCTGGTCTCGCACGCCATCCCCGTCACCATCCACCCATCCGGCCCGCGTCAGCAGTCTCCGCGCCGCAACTCGATCGAAGTCACCGTCCGGCGGTGGCAACGGCGCGAGGTCGCCGAAGATCGATCCGTAGGGGCCGTACGCCTTCTCAGCGAACTCCGTCATGTCCAGCGCCGCGAGTATCAGGTCCCTGTCGATGGCAAGCGACAGGGCTTGCCGCACCGTCCGGTCCGCGAGGGCCGGATGGACGGCCGGGTTCCACGCGATGTAGTCGTAACCCCTCTGAGGGACTCGCAGGACGCGCGCGCTCGTTGCGTCCGCAAGCCGTGTGGCCTCGCGGTACGACTCGAGCTGGACCAGGTCCAGCTCGCCGGCCCGCAACGCCGCGAGCCGCGTGACCGGTTCCGGGATGGTCCGAAAGACCAGCCGGTCGAGCCGGGGACGGACGGGCGACTCCGGGTTGGGGACGAGCTCGATGCGATCACCCGGCCCCCAGGCCGCCAACATGTACGGGCCACTGACCACCATGCTTCCCTCGCTACCGGTAGCGGATTGTGCAACCGCCGCGAGCTCATCCTCGGACAGATCCCCGAATACGTGCACCGGAAGGATCCCGACTCCGGTATCATAGAGCATGCCGGGATACTCGCCTTCGAAGTGGAACACGACCGTGGTATCGTCCCGCGCGACGACGGAATCGAGCCGCGCGGCGGCGATCGACATCGGCAAGTGTTCCAGCCGTTGGAGTAGTCCGTACGTGAACACAACGTCCCGGGATCCGATCGGCGTCCCGTCCGACCATCGACGTGACGGATCCAGGTTATACGTCAGCTCCGAACCGTCGACCGTCCAGTCCCGGGCGAGGGCCAGCGGGTGTCCCGCCGGGTAGTCGAGTGATCCCTCGCCCCACTCCGCGTAGTTGAGACCTAGGTACAAGACGGCGCCCAGCTCTCCTTCGAGCGCCGAAGTCGCGAGCGGCGGCAGGACGGTCGTGGGCCTGGACGCCAATCCGACGGCAGCCGTGCCGCCCGGGCCTCTACTGCGCGCCGTGTGCCCGTCGTCGCCGACGCACGCAAGGCTCAGCGCTACCGTCGCGAGCAGCACCAGAGGGAACATGCGTCGCTCAAGCAGGTCGGTGGGCATCGCAGACTCCCGGCGTGATGGATCGAGGCCGAAAACCAACTTAAATCGGCAGAAAGGGCCTGACGCTTCGACGACCTCAGGCCAGACGATGAAACAGGGCGTACAGGAATTGCTGCGTCGTTCCCCCCGGTGTGGTGTGCATCTCCAGGCACGAGTCTGTCAGGCTGAAGTCCGCCCCGAGCTCGTCC
>Ga0255058_10000499_pt1 | contig 23105 bp, 18 predicted proteins | sample Cases_109_9_MG_FD_188637 | JGI IMG/M metagenome (GOLD analysis project Ga0255058, IMG submission 188637) | Seawater microbial communities from Amundsen Gulf, Northwest Territories, Canada - Cases_109_9 | ecosystem: Environmental > Aquatic > Marine > Gulf | place: Canada: Northwest Territories... | reverse complement strand
CAGTCCGGCGACCAGCGGCAGCGAATGCTGGCTTGCATTGGCATTGGCTAGTGCCGCACCGCCGATGGCGAGCACCGCGAAGGCAATGCCTTCGAGGCCGCGGGCGGCGAGAACCAGCCATCCGGATTCCGGCTTCACCAGCGCGAGCGCATTGCCGAGAATCATCAGCGCCAGGGCCCAGAGGATCAGCGACGCGGCCCCGTGACGCTGGATGGCGCGACCGAGAGGTATGGAAAGCGCCAGTCCGAAGAGGGCGTAAATGGACATGAAGCCACCGGCGAGGATGCGATCGTAGCCGTAATCCGCCAGCAGCACGGGTAGCACCACCGGCAGCTTGAACTGCTGATAGGCCGCCAGGAAGGCGAGGCCCAGGCCGAAGGCGATGCCGGCGATGTGATCGGCACGCGCCGGGGTCGCCACGCTCACCCGGGCTTCACTCAAACAGGCGCGAAGCGCGCGCTGAAATGACGCAGTAAAGGGGGTTGCTCGACGATGCGGTAGCCTTCGAGACTGTCGCGGCTCTGAAAAACGCGGATGATGGCCTCGACCACGTAGTCGATGTGACTCTGGGTGTATACGCGCCGGGGGATCGCCAAACGCACCAGCTCATTGGGCGCGGCAAGATCCTCGCCGCTGTCGCTGTCAGTGCTTCCGAACATGACACTGCCGATCTCGACGGCGCGAATGCCTGCCTCCTTGTAGAGCGCTACTGTTAGCGCGATGCCCGGAAACTCCAACGGCGCGATGTGCGGGCAGAAGCTGGCGGCATCGATGTAGATGGCGTGCCCACCCGGTGGTTGCACGATGGGCACGCCGGCCTCGGCAATGTGCTGACCAAGGTAGCCGGTAGAAACGATGCGGTAGTGCTGATAGTCGTTCTCCAGCGCTTCGTAGAGGCCAATGGAGATCGCTTCCAGGTCACGGCCGGCGAGACCGCCGTAGGTGGGGAAGCCCTCCGTGAGGATCAACAGGTTGCGTTCCTCGCGCGCGAGCTGCTCGTCGTTGCTGGCCAGGAACCCGCCGATGTTGGCCATGCCGTCTTTTTTCGCCGACATGGTGCAACCGTCGGCGTAGGAAAACATCTCGCGGGCGATATCGATGAGCGCGGTGTCGCTAAAGCCGCTTTCCCGCTGCTTGATGAAATAAGCGTTCTCGGCGAATCGGCAGGCGTCGATGTACAGGACCACGCCGTGCTTACGGCAGATCTCCGAGGTTGCACGAATATTGGCCATGGAAACCGGTTGCCCGCCACCGGAATTGTTGGTGATGGTCAGCATTACCAACGGCACCTTGTCCGTCCCGCGCTCCTCGAGCACGCGTTCCAGCGCGTCCAGATCCATGTCGCCCTTGAAGGGATGCAGGTCGGCGAGATTCTTCGATTCGGGGCAGGGCAGGTCGACGGGATCGGCGCCGAGATAGGCGATATTCGCCCGTGTCGTATCGAAGTGGCCGTTGCTCGGGACGGTTTGACCGGCACTGCACACGGTGCTGAAGAGAATACGCTCCGCAGCTCGGCCCTGGTGGGTGGGGATCACATGGGAAAAACCGAAAATATCCTGAACGGCTTTCTCGAATCGAAAGTAGCTGTCACTGCCCGCGTAGGATTCGTCGCCGCGCATGATGCCTGCCCATTGCGCAGCACTCATGGCGCCGGTACCGCTGTCGGTCAGCAGATCGATGACGATGTCGCGGGCTGCGAGGAGAAAGACATTGTAGGACGCCGCCTGGATGAGCCGCTCGCGCTCATCCCTGGACGTCATGCGGATGGGCTCGATGGCCTTGATGCGAAAGGGCTCGATAATCGTACGCATGGATTGACCGGAGTTGTTGCAACTCTTCCGATCATAGCCCTTTGATGGGCTCTTGCCGATGGAGAAGGCCGATGGAGAAGGCCGATCGGGAAGTCCGATCGAGCGAGCCGATCAGACGGCGGCGATGCGCCGGCGCTGCTCGTCCAGTCCGTTCCAGAACGCCGCTACGCCATCGAGCATCTCGTTACCCGATTCGATGAATGCGTCTTCGTCCACTTCGCGATCGAAATAAAGCTCTTCCAGCTCTTCCTGGGTGTGTTGCGCGTGTTGGCCTTCGATGCGCGCGTGCCAGGTGAAGAACGCCAGGGGCAGGGGGGACTCGAGCCCCTCGTTGTATTCGACCAGGCCGGTGACCAGTTCATCCCAGAATCCCGCGGCGGCCCAGTTTTCTACGGCGTAGCTGGCGGCCTGCGAGGTCATGTAGTTCTCACTGCCGTAGAGCCGGATCAATTCGTCACAGAAGAACAGGGTGGAATCCGTGCCGTGGATGCGCCGGCCCATGTCTTCGAACGCTAGACCGAGCTTCTCCGCGATGCGCAGCAGCCATTCGAAATGCGCCGCGCGAAAACGGAACACGCCGCCGTCGACGGTGCCCTCGGTGGAGACCAGCTCCGCATCGCCGTGGCGCTCGGGATCGGTAGTTTGTGTCTTGTTGTTTGCGGATGAGTTGAATACCACGCCAATTTCGTTGGCGAGGATCTCCTTGGATGCGCGCATGCCCTCCAGCGTGTCGGCGTTGAGGGTTTTCTGCAGCTGCGCGACCAGGAACTGATTGGAGAACACCGAGAACTGCACGATGAAGCTCATGATCTGCTCGTGGCTCTTGCGGCCGTGCTCGAACCATGCCGTGTAGGCATTGTCGGTGATGATCGGGTGCCTCAGCAGCTCGGCGTGGATGCGGGTCTGAAATGCGAGAAAGTGCCGCGCTCTTTCGATGGTGTAGCCCTCGCGGCCCTCGGCGATGGCGCGCAGGCTGGTCTCGGTGAGCCCGTCGAGCGCATTATTGCGGGCGAAGCTGTCCAGCTCCGGGTGTGTTGCGACGCTCATGGTCTAATTCCTGGCGATTGACTCTATATATCGACTTACAACCGGCATTCCTTTAGTTGCCGGGGGAAACATAAGGTTCCGCGCTGCGACGTGCCTCACACACGGGCAAAAGGGGCACTTTTTTCAGGCTGCGGTTACCTGCTGGTGGATGGCTCCGAATACCGAGTTGCCTTCGGCGTCCAGCATCTCGATATGGACCCGATCGCCGAATTGGAGGAACGGAGTTCCAATCTCGCCAGTCTCCAGCAGCTCCAGGACCCGCTTTTCCATCAGACAGGCGCAGCCGCGGGAGACGTCCTGGTTGGAAACGGTGCCGGAGCCGATGATGGTGCCGGCTCCCAGGCGGCGGCTCTTGGCTGCGTGGGCGATCAGCCGGTCGAAGCCGAATTGCAGATCCTCACCGGCGAGCGGTGTGCCCACGGTCTCGCCGTTCACGCTGCAGGTGAGCGGCAGGTGCAGGCGATGGTCCCGCCACGCGTGGCCCAGCTCTCCCGGGGTCACCGCCACCGGCGAGTAGGCATTGGCCGGCTTGCCGTGCACGAACCCGAAGCCCTTGGCGAGCTCTTCGGGGATGAGATTGCGCAGCGACACATCGTTGACCAGCATCAGCAGTTTGATATGAGCGCCGGCGGCCGGTGCCGCCACGCCCATGGGTACATCGTCGGTGATGACGGCTATCTCGGCCTCGAAATCCACACCCCAGGCCTCGTCACCGGCGAGGATCGGATCCCGGGGGCCAACGGAGCTGTCCGAGCCGCCCTGATACATGAGGGGATCGGCAAGCATTTCCGGCGGCATGTCCGCGCCGCGGGCCCGGCGCACCCGTTGCAGATGACTGAGGTAGGCGCTGGCGTCGAGCCATTGATAGGCACGCGGGAGCGGTGCTGCCAGATCGCTTGCGTCGAGGGCGGAGCCAACATCCGGATCGGTGTTGAGGGAGCGGTAAACGTCCTCGAGTCTCTGCGCGATCCGCGCCCAGTCGTCCAGGGCGGCCTGCAACGTGGCCGCAATATTCGGCACGGCGACGGCGCGCTGCAGACGACTGTCTACGACCACGAGCGTTCCGTCGCGGCCGCCGGACTTGAGCGACCCGAGCTTCACCCGCCGTCGGACTTCCAGCTGTCCACGTAACCCTTCCACTCGGCGAAGGCCAGGGGCGCGGCTACTTCCAGCGCGTCCCGCGTATCGATCATGACGGCGACCTCGTCGGTCTCGGTGCGCGCCGCTTTCTCGCCGGTAGCAAGCGCCTTGGGATGCGGTCCGTGCGTGATGCCCGCCGGGTGCACCGTCATCATGCCGGGATGGATGTTGTCCCGGGAGAAGAACTCGCCACGATGATAGAAGATGACCTCGTCGTAGTCGTCGTTATTGTGGAAGAACGGAACCTTGAGAGCGCCCGGGTCGGATTCGATCGGTCGTGGGACAAAGGTGCAGACCACGAAGCGATCCGCGACGAAGGTTGTGTGCGCCGAAGGAGGAACATGGTAGCGATGACTCATTATCGGTCGAATGTCCCGCCAGTTGAGACGCACCGGCGCCAGCGTGCCATGCCAGCCGACGGCGTCGAGGGGATTGAATGGATAGGTGATGCTGCCAAGCTCACCGCGGCGTTTCACCGACACGCGCCATTCCTCGTCGGACTGCTGATCGCGAAAGGCTTTGTCCATTGCCGGCACGTCCAGGACCGCCGGATCGAAAATCGCATGATCGCCGAGGATGCCTTTTTCGGGTAGCTTGTAACTGCTGTTGCTGGCCTCGATCAGCAGCAGCGACGCCGCCTCGCTGATCTCGAGTCGCCACATGGTGCCACGCGGCAGCACTATGTAGTCGCCGTCGCGAAACGCGAGGTGTCCGTAATCACAATACAGATCGCCGCTTCCCTGGTGCACGAACAGCAACTCGTCGCCGTCCGCGTTCCGGGCCAGGTGATCCATGCTCTGGGTGCAATGCCAGAAACGCACACGCGTGCGCACATTTCCCACCAGGGCAACCGCGTTCCACGGTGACGCGCCTTCCGCATCCAACTTCTTGGTATCGAAGGCGCGGGGCAGGCAGGCGCCCGCCACGTGACTCCATCCGGTGGGCGGATGACGGTGATACATGTGCGTCGCAGGGCCGAAGAACCCCTCCTTGCCGAGCTCGCGCTCGTAGGAGTTTGCGGGAAGATCCGCGTGCGCCTGACGTGACGATTGTCCCTCGGATCTGGGGAGTGAGATCCAGCGCGAGTTCGCCATCTCAGATTACCCCACGCGCCATCTGGTCGCGTTCGATGGCTTCGAACAGAGCCTGGAAATTCCCTTCTCCGAATCCTTCGTTGCCTTTGCGCTGAATGATTTCGAAAAAAATCGGACCTATGACGGTTTCGGTGAATATCTGCAGTAACAGCCCCTGGCCTTTTTCCGGCGCGCCATCGATCAAGATCCTGTGCTCTTGCAACCTGTCCAGATCTTCGCCGTGTCCGGGAACACGGTCGTTGACGGCCTCGTAATATGAATCGGGCACGTCCATGAACCTGATGCCGTTTCCCGACAACGTCTCCACCGTCGCGTAAATGTCGTCGCTGGCGAGCGCAATGTGTTGAATGCCTTCACCCCGATAGGCTTCCAGGTATTCCTGAATCTGGGACTTGTCATCGGAGGGTTCGTTGATGGGTATGCGGATCTTGCCGCAGGGGCTCGCCATGGCGCGCGACTTGAGCCCCGTGGCCTTGCCACGAATATCGAAAAAGCGGATCTCCTGGAAATTGAACAGCCGCTCGTAGAATCCCGCCCACTCATCCATGCGTCCGTGGTGGACATTGTGGGTGAGATGATCGATCTGACTGAGGCCGGCGCCGGCGGGATGGCTTGGCACGCCTTCCTCGGCGACGAAATCCACATCGTAGATGGAACGATCACCGTATCGATCGACGAGGTAGATCAAGCTCTCGCCGATGCCGCGCAGGGCGGGAATATTGAGCTCCATCGGGCCCACGGGTCCCTGGTGGGATTCCGCCCCGCGCTTCAGCGACTCCGCGTGGGTAAGCCCGGCGTCGGCGACTCGAATGGCAAAGGCGCAGACGGACGGGCCGTGCACCTTGGCGAAGGCCCGGGCGAAGCTGTCGGGCTCGTGGTTGACGATGAAATTGACGTCGCCCTGGCGGTACAGGACGACGCGCTTCGAGCGGTGCCGGGCGACGGCCACGAAGCCCATCTTCTTGAACAGATCATCCAGCAGCTCGGAATCGGGGGCGGTGTATTCGACGAACTCGAAGCCGTCGGTGCCCATGGGGTTGTCGGACGTGATGGCCACGGGAGTATCCCCAGCGATGTGCGTGTAGGGTAACTATAGACGGTTCAGCGGGCGCGGCGGCGCTCGGCCAGCGCCTCGGCGCCGATGCGAAGAAAGCGTATGGGTTCCGGAAATCCCTTGAGTTCCGCCCTTTCCTCCCGCACGGGCATGTCGGCCAGCAAGCGCGCGACTTCCCGGTCGGCGGCGAATTCCGGTGACAGGACGATGTCGCCGCCGGTGCTCTGGCCCTCCAGACGCGCCGCCTTGTTGGCGGCGCTGCCGTAGTAGTCCAGTCGATTGTTGAGTGTCACGGAAATGCAACGTCCGAGGTGCAGGCCGACCTTGATGATGACCGGCTCCTTGCCCGAGTCGCGATTGAAGCGCTCCATGTCATCCTGCATCTGTAAGGCGCAACGCAGTCCGTCGGCGGGGTTCACGTACACTGCCATGATCGCGTCGCCGATAGTCTTGACGATGGCGCCGTCGTGCTCGCGCACCGCATTACCGAGGATGGCGAAGTGCTCGCGCACCAGCGCGTAGGCTTTCGGATCGCCGATATGCTCGTAGAGGGCCGTCGATCCCTTGAGGTCGGTGAACATGATGGTAATGTGATCGATCTCGACATCGTCACCCGGTCTCAGCACGTCGTCGTCGAATAAATCGCGAAAAGCCTGCATGGCAGTGACCCGCTTGGCGGTCAGTGCGTCGCGCACCCAGGCTTTCTCTTCGATGATCAGTGTGAGTGAGCGAGCCGATGTGTTGTCGAGCTGGATCGTGCCGTCCTGCGAAGCTTCACCGAGTGTGACATCGTCGCCGTCGGCGATGACTCGCGGGAAAGCGCTGCCGTGCCAGTCGAATTCTTGCTCGCCGCCAGGTTCCAAAGTGCGCACGCGATAGCGACCGTGGTCTGGTTGCAGCGCCACCATGCGTTGCTCTCCAGCCGCCAAGGTCAGCTGCAGCTTGATGTGCGGCGTGCTGCCGGGACCGAACAAGCAATACTCGCCGGTTTCCAGCGGTCGGACGCTGTTCGCAGGGTGAAAGGCGAGCTCGACATTGTTTGCGTAGTCGCGCTCGTAGTCGATGTTGCAGGTTCCACAATGGGCACCTCTAGGCAGCGCGTCCAGCGCCAGCACCGAGCCCTTGCCCACCTGACAACGGGGACAGAGCAGATCCCATCGCAATCGCAGAAGTCCCTGCTTGACCGCCTCCAGGCATAGCTCGATGGTTTGCCGTTGGGGAACGCCCCAGGAACGAGCGAGCTGCAAAGGCCGAATGGCCCAGACGTCCACCTCCTGGCGCGTGAGTACGTGCTCAGACAATTGTGCCGCGAGTCCGTGGCCGTGGGGCGTCGACTCGATGCGCGCGACCATGTCGGCCGTGCGCTCCCGGGCACCGGGGCTCAGCCGGGGGGGCTTGCAGTCGAACTCCGTGTCCCGCTCGCCGCGGGCGAACTCCCGTGCGCTGTCTGCAAGCGGCGTGAAGGCGCGGCCGATTCGGGCAAAGAATCCCGTGGCCAGCAACAACCGGCCGAGCAAGTTGCGTGGCGCCACGTCCACGGTGTATTCGCAGCGGCAACCATCGGGCTCGGGAAACAGACGCAACGTCGCACAGAGAGTGGCAAAGGGGCCATTGCGGAACTCGCGGCAATGCTCGAACCATTGCCAATCCACCCAGTTGACAGGCTTCTCTTCCCACACGAGACGAAATGGCCCTATGCGTGCCCGTGCCAGGTACTCCACCGATCCGTCTTCGCGCGGCGTTTCGATGATCGCGTGCCGGGGAAGGTTCGCGGCTTCATTGAAACGCGCCGTATCCGAGAGCACCGGCCATATGGCCTGCAACGGTCTGTCGAAGTGCCATATCCAGGTTCTGGTTCTGTTTCCTTCTATGCTTGACGCGTTGTTCATTGCGCTTCACTCTTTATCTAATGTATCCGACGCGGCCAATACAATTTTCCCTCCCATCACTAAGTCGGGCCGGGTTTCTATTCATGCTTGTCGCGCTCTCCGGATGCGCGAGTTACTCCGATTGGCGGCTTGGCGGGCGGCACGCCGTTGGGACGCCTGCTCCCAGCGACCGGTTCCTGCTCCCGGCGGACGGGTCCGACGTCATCGGCGACGTGCAGGTTACCGTCGCCCACCACCACGACACTCTGCACGATATCGCGCGACGCTACGATCTTGGCTACGAGGAGATCGTCGCCGCCAACCCCGGCGTGGACCCGTGGCTGCCGGGGCAGGGCACCCAGGTGATCTTGCCCACCCAATTCGTGCTGCCGAACGGGAACCGGGAAGGCCTGGTCCTGAACCTCGCCTCCATGCGGCTGTTTTACTTCCCCCAGCCCGCCAAGGGCGAGGCGCCTGTGGTGATCACACATCCCATCGGCATCGGCCGGGAAGGATGGCAGACGCCGGAAGGACCCTCTCATATTACCCAGAAGGTGGTGCGGCCTTCCTGGACCGTTCCCGCATCGGTCTTGAGAGAGTATGCCGAAAAGGGCGAGTCCCTGGACCCAATCGTGCCGCCCGGCCCCGATAACCCGCTCGGAAGCCACGCCATGCGTTTGAGTCTCCCCAGCTACCTGATTCATGGCACCAATAAGTCCTACGGCGTAGGCATGCGGATCAGTCACGGCTGTGTGCGCCTTTACCCGGAAGACATCGCGCGATTGTTTCCCGAAGTCCCCGTGGGTACCAGCGTGCACATAATTAATGAGCCCTACGTAGCCGGATGGCGGGACGGGCGGCTTTATCTGGATCCCCACAAGCCGCTCTCGGAACAGGCGGCGCAATCGGGCAAAAAGCTCGTGGCCCTGGAGCAGGCGCTGGCGGTGAAGGCCGCCAAAGGGAAGGTCGCCGTCGACTGGTCCAAAGTGCGAAAGGTGGCGAACGACGCCCGCGGCATTCCCGTTCCCATCTCTACCGGCAGCCCCGATCTCGACGGCTTGCTGGCCCGGGCGCCGCGGGTACCCAGCGAGCCTTACTGGGCGGCGGCGGACTACGCGGATCTCTGAGACTTACCGGGTGGTGAACTCTCTGCGACAAAACGGCTGTGGATCGATACCTGCCTACTGGCGATCTTCCTCTATGTGGAAAACATCGTAGACAATCTGCCGGTCCTGCTGCAGTCGGCGGTTGAAGAGCTTGTTTTTCTTGGTGGCGGGCCGCGGTTTCCAGGCGTCGCTCGCCTCGGCGAGGGCTTTGTCCACCATCCACCTGTGCACGAACATGCGGCCGACGATGCTCCACATCACCGATCGCTGTTCGTCCGAAAGCGGCTTCGAATCCAGTAGCCACAATTTACTATTGTTAATCAATATGGTGTCTATCTTCGCTACGTCGAGGATCGTGGATTCGGCGCGTTCGTTGGGCGCCACCTGACGCTCGAGGACGTTTCTGAATTCACGCACCGTGTCGAACCGCTTGTCTTTGAGCCTTGCGAGCTTCTCCGTTGCGACACCTCGGTGCTCGATCTCGTCGATTACCTGCTGAGACAGAACATAAGACGTGTCCCGGTACACCTGCTGATTGAATACGTTCTGAAGGAAGAACAGAGCGACGAAGCAAACGAGACACGAGACTAGCGGGGTGGTAACCCAGCCCGACGCGATGTTCACCAGCACACTCCACTTGATCCCTCTGCCCCCCTTCAACAGGCCGATCCCTATGACGGCTCCGACCACAGCCTGTGAGCTCGACACGGGAACCAGAGGAATGGTGGGCAAACCGGCGTTCGCCAGGAAGTGTTCGAGTCCTTGCGAGGCAAACAAGAACAGCACGATGGAGTGGGCTACTACGACCACCCACGCGGCGACCGGCGACATGGGGAGCAGGCCCGTACCCACTGTCAGCATGACCTTTTTCGAATAAGTGTAGACACCTACCGCAATCGCGATGGCACCCAAGAGGAACAGTTGCTGAACGCCTGTGAGGGAGACAAGGCCGCCGAAGCTGATACTTGTAAAAGGATTCGCCGGAACGAACACGCCCATGACGTTGGCGATGTTGTTGGCGCCCAGGCTGTAGGATCCGAAAGCGCCGGCCAGGATTAAGCCCAGCCGGGTATAGGCGTCGAGTCGATAGATGTGCAGCTTGGCCCAGGCCACTACGATCGTCGTCACTCTGAACAGAACGACGCCGATGACGCCGGCCAACAGCGGGCAGGCGATCCACGTTCCAACGATCTTGAGCAGCGCGGCGGTGTCCGTGGGATAACCGCTGAACAGGTTCCACCCGATGATGGCGCCCACGACCGCCTGACTGGTGGAAACCGGGAGACCCGCTCTGGTCATGCCGTACACGGTGACTGCCGCAGAGAATGCTGCCATGAACGAGCCCGCAATGGCGTTCACAGCACCTAGCTTACCCAGGGTGTGCGACGCTCCGGCGCCGCTGATCACCGCACCGAGGATGATGAAGGCGCTGCAGATGAACGCCGCCGTCGAGAATTTCACCATGCGGGTGCCGACGGCTGTGCCGAAGACGTTGGCGGCGTCATTGGCGCCCAGCGACCAGCCGAGAAAAAGCCCGCTGGACAAGAAGACGATCACCGCGATTTCCATGGCCTTACCCCCAGCCAACTAGTCGGTCAGATCGCTCTCTTGAGGGCAAAAATGGCGAGCCGGTCGGCTACGTCCTCGGCGATGTCGGCGATGCTGTCGATGTGGAGCACGAAGTGGCGCATTTGATTCTTGTAGCTGAGATCGGAATCGGCATCGAAGACCAGCCCGAGAACGCGGTGATTGATCTTGTCCGCCTCGGTCTCGTAGAAAATCACCTTGTGCATATGGTCGGAGATCGATTGCTCGCCGCGAAAAAATGCGCGTAGCGCCGACACCAAAGCGTCGACGGAGTCGACCACCGTATCCACCAGCTTGCCGAGTTCGCCGGCAACCTCGCCGTTAAACTGGGGCTTCTCGATGAAAAACTGCCACATGGCGCTCTCGCAGGCATTCAGGATTTCATCGGTGTTCTCGAGGAGCTCGAGGACATCGCCGCGGGATTCCGGGAGCAGGGTCTCGATATAGAGCCGGCGCTGGATGTCGCGCCTCAGCTCGTCGGCGCGACTCTCGATTTCCGAGACATGCCGCTGTTTTTCCGTGAAGGTCTCGCTATCCCCCGTGAGATATGCCGCCAGACCGATCTTGAACGCCAGGCTGCCCTCCGAGACCTTGTCGCAGAATTCCTCGGTTTGCGTCTCCAGTGCTCTGGTCTTGTTGAAAAGCGAGATCATGCGCCCCCCCTCCGGGTGCTGCCCCGTGAACAGGCTCGACTTATTGAGGGCAGGCTAGCACAAGGGAAGCGGGACAAGAAACACTGCTTTTGCGCGTCGGCACGAGAACCGATTCGCGAGGCCGCTCTACCAGTACAAACGCAAACCGGTACTCAGCCCCCAGCCCTTGTACTCACCACCGTCGTCCGCGTCATCTTGCATAGAGGCATACTCTAGGCCCGTCTGCCACTTGAGCTTGTGGCCGTAGAAATAGACGTTCAAGCCCGCATAAAACTCGTCATACTCATTGCCTCTACCGTCAACGATCCTGTTCTCGTATCGCGGCAGTCGCACGCCGTTGTTATCTGCGCTGCTGACGTAGGTGTAGCGCAAGACCGCCTGGATGCGCGGATTGAAATCGTAATAGGGCAGAACGACCACGCCCCTGACGTCGCTTTGCCCGCCGTAGCCCTTGCCCGCGGATAGATCTGTCCGCAAATCCCAGGGGCCGGCTTCCCACTTGGTGACCAGCGACAGTACCTGCGAGAAATCCCGGGTGGCGGCGTTGATGTCCTCGTCGTTGTAGACGAAATCGACGCGGATCAGGCCGTTGTTCAGATCTGGCGTCTCAATGATGTGATAGCCCAGGGAGAGAAGAGTGAAATAGCTCGCGTCGAAGCGGCTCAGCCCGCCGCTGCCATCCGATGAGAAGATGCCCGCTTTGTAGCTCCAGTGGTCAGACGTGTGTAGCTGTCTGCTAGAGACTCATTGAGATCGAAGTCACCTTCGACATGCAACACTCAGTTCCGGAACAGGTCCGCCTTGAACCCAAAGCGGAAACGCCGCCAGAGAAATGCGTCGGAGAATCGCCCCTGATCGGAATCGAGCCAGGCTGAGTCGGCTTGCAGGCGGCCGCTCAATGCGAATTTCTGAATGTAGCGGTTGTCTTCGTTATCGTAGAGCGTTGCGTAACTCCAGACCTTGTCGAAGACGGAACCGCTTTCTCCATCGGCCGCTACGCACGGAGAGATCGCGGCTATAGCACTGGCGATGGCTGCCATAGCGATCCCCTGGTACATGTACTTCATGGCTGCTTTGATGTCACCGTCAAGACAGAGCGCCCAATCATGCACTGACCTTGGGAAAAAATCTTTTCGGTGCAGGGCGGCTGTTGACGAAATGCCGGCATTGGTCACACTTGTGACCATTGTAGGAGCGTGGCGCTGCTCCTATGCTTATGGATTAAGGGATCAATCCTCCATGCACCGGACCTCATGTCTCGCCTTCTGCGAGCAGCCTCTGATTGGAACCTGTGGTGCTCTTTCGAACTGACGGCAACAGATTGACCAGGCTTACAAGATGATCTCCAGGGACAGGGCCATAGCCGATGCGTTTCACTTTCTGCGCCTCGACAGCATTAAGTACCGAATTCTGCTGTTTGCCATCGTCGCAACCTTACTTCCAGCATTGACCACCACCTGGTTGTCCTATGCACACAATAAGCGTGCGTTGACGGAAAAGACTACTGCCGAGCTACTGAATGCCAGTGGACTCATCGCCCGGGAAAGCAACCTCTGGCTGAAGGAACGTTTCTACGATGTTCGGGTTTTCTCGAGCTCCTATGAGGTCTCGGAAAATCTGGAGCGTATCGTGCGCGGATCCGCTGGAATCGGCGCCGCCCGAGGTCGGCTGGAGACCTATCTGGGATCCGTTCGTGGGCGCTTCACCGATTACGAAGAACTGACAGTGTTCGATCTGAACTCCAAGATTGTCGCCAGTAGTGGTGCCGGCAGTAAGCTCGTGATTCCGAAGAGTTGGTTGGCGCAGGTAAAGAAGGATGCGCAGGTGGTCGGCGACGTGCAGCTCGATAAGAAACTCGGAATGACAATCCTTCCCATCGTTGTCGCGATACGATCATCCGCCGGCAAGCTGCTGGGCGGATTTGCCGCGAAGCTCAATCTGAATGCCCTCGATGCCGCGGTGCGCGAAGTCACTATCGCGAAAACGGGGCAGATTTACGTGCTGAAGGAGGACGGAACCGTTCTGGTGAGTGCCTGGATGACGTCTGAAGAACCTTTCGAAGTCTGGCTGAAACGCGAAACGATCGACTCCCTGATGGAATCTCGGCGGTCCTCACTGGAGTACAGGAACCATCGGGGCGATCGCGTGATGGGCACGCTCGAGGTGGTGCCGCTATTGGATTGGATCGTGGTGGCGGAAATTTCAGTCGCAGAGGCATTCTCTCAGATCACCGAGCTCAGAAATCAGACGGCCGTCGTTCTGTGCCTGTTACTCGTCGGGATCGGCTTGACTGCCTATGTCCTCGGCGTCTCGATTACGCGACCACTGGACCGGCTGACCGACGGTGCCGCAAGGGTCGCCGAAGGTGACCTGGCGGTGACCATTTCCACGGAATCCAGAGGTGAGCTGGGTTATCTCACGCGGGTATTCAACGACATGGTCGAGCGCCTGCGGGCGGGGCGCGAGGAGTTGCAGAGAATTTCCATTACCGACAGCCTGACCGGTCTGTACAACCGCAAGCACCTTACCGAGAAGCTGGCCGAGCAGATGACATGTGCTCGGGATGGTCAATCTGTGTTTTCGGCCCTTATGATCGACGTCGATCACTTCAAGGACTACAACGACACCTATGGACATGTGGCCGGAGACAAGGTTCTCGGTAGATTGGGGCCGATTCTGAAAGCCCACGTGCCGTCCTCGGGTCTCACCGCCCGTTACGGAGGCGAAGAGTTTTTTGTTCTGCTGCCGGACACGGACCTGGACGACGCGGTGACGGTGGCCGAGCGTATTCGCCATGCAGTCGCGGATGAGCCTTTCGGCGACTCTTCAGGCGCAGCAGGGCTTACTCTGAGCATCGGGGTGGCGGCCTTCGAAGACCGGTATGCAACGCCCGAATCGATCATCGCAGCCGCGGATGGCGCCCTCTACCGGGCGAAGAGAAGTGGTCGTAACCGCGTCACCCGCGCGCGCCGCAAGTCGGCGGCCTGATCGCGGCGACGCCGCTAGCGACGATCCGAGTACTGATTGTCCACCAGCGTATAGTGCATCCAGCCGTCGCGGCCGTCTTCGATCCTGACACGTACCCATTGATCCTTGTAACCGAGCCCGAGCACCGGCGTCTCCGGCGCCAGCGTGAGCAGCACCCCGAAACCGGTTCCGGGCCCGTCTCTGACATTACTTCTTCGCAGCGACTTGAGAGCGATGGGGAAGGCGAACGGTACTTCATCCGGTTGCGGGGATAGATTATCCGCGCCCATCTGCTCGCGTCGCGTGCCGATGAGGCTCTTCGCCTGTGTGGCCAGATAGATCGTGCCCCCGTAGTTGCTGTTTTCGAATTCCGTCGCGCCCATGGCCAGGAGCTTCTCTGCTTTGCGGATCCCCGGCCCCGGATCCTGCTTCGTTTTCGCGGCTGCCGCTTTGACCTGCTTCAGCGCGATCTCGATCTCCGCCATGGTGGACGCCGCTTCCGCTTTGCTCTCGATGCTACGTAGTTTCGACTTCGTGCGGACCACTTCCTTGATGGCTTCGCTACGCTGGTCGTCCAGACGCGTCAGCTCGGCATTCCGTTCCAGCAGCTTCAGTTGAAGCTCCGCGTTTGTTTTGTTGAGATCGCGGATTTCCGCGGCCTGCTGCTCGTTGAGGGCACGTGAATCTGCCGCATCACTCGGCGCGGGCGTCGCTTGCATCGCAGGTTGCCCGGGCATCAATGTGTCGCAAGCCGGCAGCAGGGTCGCGATGATGAAGGACAGCGCAATGAGGTGCCTGGAAAACCCGTGTGCGAGCCGTCCTGTTACATGCATCGTCAGACAAATGGGTGTGTGAGGGTGGAATCTAGAGCATAGAACACCGCCGAAACCAGGCAAGTCGGCGGCAACGCCTGCTGGTCCGGGCAGCTAGTAGGCGCGCATCTGTCCCACGACCACGCCCTGAATCCGTACCCGCTCGGGCGCGTAGCTGAGCGGCGCCAGATCCGGATTGGCGGGATGCAGGATGCAGGCCGACAGGGTCTGCTCGATACGCTTGAGCGTCGCTTCCTCGCCGTCGATGAGGGCAACCACGATTTCACCGTCCCGGGCGTGATCGCGCTGTTCGATCACCACCCAGTCGCCATCCAGGATGCCGTCGTCGATCATGGAATCGCCGCGCACCTGGAGCACATAGCAACGGCCCTTACCGCGGAGTTGCCTCGGAACCTCCAGATCCTGCGGATTCTCCAGCGCTTCGATGGGACGCCCGGCGGCGATGCGGCCGAGCAGGGGCAGGCTGAGCAGGCCATCTTGGTCGGGTCCGCGCAGACGCACCCCCCGCTGCTTGCCCGACAGTGGCTCCACGTGGCCCGCTTTCACCAGCGCTTGAACGTGCTTGTGCAGTGAGCCCCGGGAACGCAGTCCGAGCTCCCGGCAGAGCTCGTCGAGGGTCGGCGGATGTGCCTGGCGTTCGCGGCTTTCCCGCAAGTGCTCGAGGATGGCCCGCTGGCGGCGTGTCAGCGCCTCGTTCATGGACTCGCTTGTCTGTTCTCCATTCGTTCTCTAGACTTAGCATAGATAACGGCTGGGGAGAGTGCAAATGGAACAGGCGCTGGCGCTTGCGGGCGAGGAGGCACCGGATGTGGGTGGCCAGCGGGCGTCGAGCCCGGGTGTAGCAGCGCTGATCGCGCGACTGGAAGGCAGCTATGGGGCGCGTATCAGTGGTCGCGTGACCATGCCCGCGCGGCCCGCCCGGTACGCTGGCATGCCGGCGGATCTGGACCCGCGCCTGGCGGCGGCGCTCCAAGGGCGCGGTGTCGCACGGCTCTATTCCCACCAGCGCGAGGCCTGGGATCGATTGCGTGCCGGCCGGCATACGGTCGTCGTAACGCCCACCGCCTCGGGCAAGACGCTTTGTTACAACTTGCCGGTGCTGCAGTCGATTCTGGAGGAAAAAGCCAAGGCGCTTTATCTGTTCCCCACCAAGGCTCTGTCCCAGGATCAGGTGGCGGAGATCATCGCGCTCAACCGCGCCGCGGATCTCGGGGTACGCGCCTATACTTTCGACGGCGACACGCCCGGTGACGCGCGCAAGGCTGTACGCACCCGTGGCGACATCGTCGTCAGCAACCCCGACATGCTGCATCAGGGCATTCTTCCTCACCACACGAAGTGGGCACAATTTTTCGAATCTCTGCGCTACGTCGTCATCGACGAGATGCATACCTACCGCGGGGTGTTCGGCTCTCACATGGCCAACGTCCTGCGCCGGCTGCGGCGCGTGTGCCGCTTCTATGGTGTCAATCCGGTCTTCGTTCTGTGTTCTGCCACCATCGCGAATCCCGGCGAGCTGGCGAGGCGTCTAATCGAGGATGACGTCGAGACCATCGACGAGAGCGGCGCGCCCCGGGGCGAGAAGACCCTGTTGTTGTGGAATCCGCCGGTGGTGAATCCCGATCTCGGGATCCGCGCCTCGGCACGCTCGCAAAGCACACGCATCGCACGTCTTGCCGTCGAGGCCGGATTGAAGTGCATTCTGTTTGCGCAGACCCGCACCATGGTGGAAGTGCTCACCAAGTATCTGAAGGACACGTTTGACAACGACCCGCGCCGGCCGCCGCGGGTAAAGGCGTATCGCGGCGGTTACCTGCCCACGCAACGCCGGGACACTGAAAAGAAGCTGCGTGCCGGTAACGTCGATTGCGTGGTCGCCACATCGGCCTTGGAGCTCGGCGTCGATATCGGTGCACTGGACGTGTGCGTGCTGAACGGATACCCGGGCACCATAGCAGGCACCTGGCAGCGCCTGGGCAGGGCAGGGCGGCGTGAGCGGCCATCGTTGGGTGTGCTGGTGGCCACCAGTCAGCCGCTGGATCAATTCATGGTGCGGCATTCGGATTTCTTCTTCGGCGCTTCACCCGAGCACGCGCGTATCGATCCGGAGCAACTGCTGATACTTCTGGATCACGTGCGCTGCGCCGCTTTCGAGCTGCCCTTTACCGACGGCGAGCGATTCGGAAACGCCGTCGTTGACGAGTTGCTCGCCTATCTGGAAGACGAGCAGCTGTTGCATCACGAGGACGGTCGCTGGCATTGGATGGCCGACAGCTATCCGGCGAACGCGGTCGGCTTGCGCACGGTGGCCGAGGGAAACTTCGTGGTCGTCGACATCACCGACGGCGGCAAGCGCGTCATCGCCGAGGTGGATTACTCCGGCGCGCCCATGACCTTGTACGAAGGCGCTATATACATGTTGCAGGCGCGCCCATGGCAGGTGGAGCGGCTTGACTGGGAAGGACGCAAGGCATACGTGCGCGAAACCAATGCCGACTACTATACCGAGGCCATCGACTACACGCGTCTCAAGGTGCTGGAGACCTTCGAGGAAGAGAAAGAGCAATCCGCTGCCAGCGCCCACGGTGAGGTGCATCTCGTGCGCCGCGTGGCCGGCTACAAGAAGATCCGCTACTACAGTCACGAGAACGTCGGCTACGGCAACGTCAATCTTCCCGACCAGGAAATGCACACCACCGCCGTGTGGTGGACTCTCCACCCTGATGTGCTCCATCGACGCTTCGCTTCGCGCCATCAGGTCCTGGATGGTTTTCTCGGTGCCGCCCATGCCATGCATTTCGTGGCCGCCATGCTCAGCATGTCCGAGCCCGGCGATCTGGGGCGTGCCGTAGGCGCCAGCGATGCCACCTGGTTCACCACCGTAGGAAACGCGGGCCGGGGAGAGACCCGCTCGCCCGCTGGCGAGGAGATGGACTGGGAAACCGCCGGCGCACAGTTTCGGCCCACGGTGTTTCTCTACGATAACTATCCCGGCGGGATCGGTTTGTCGGCGCCTTTGTACGATCTGCGCGCCCGGGTGGTGGCCGGGGCAAAGCGCTTAGTTGCTGCCTGCGCGTGCGCCGACGGTTGTCCGGCCTGCGTCGGACCCATATTGGGCTCCGAGGAACAGCGAGAGTGTTCGGCTAAAGATCTCGCCCTCGTCGTGTTGTCGTTACTCGCAGACGAAGTCGACAGTCGGTCGTGAGCGAGCTGCGTTCACGGCTGAGCGCTCTGCGGCACCAGTCAGGCGTCTCCACTCGCGATGAAGACGCCACAGGGTCATCGGACTCCATCGATGCGCTACGCCATCGACTGCAACGTTTGGGTGCCGGACGCCGCCGCCGGACACCGCGTTACAAGCGCATCAGCGACGAGACCCTCGCCGCCAGACTCGGCGGCCGCGTGGTGTGCGATGGCGTCGTCCTCATTCGTGAGCAACTTTCCGTCGAGGCCGTCCACGGCGAATACCCGTTGCTCGACTCGACGCTGTACCAGGGTCTCTTGCTTTGCAGCGGCGGTGAGGGTGATACACCGCGTGCGTGTGTCTTCATGGACACGGAGACTACGGGGCTCGCGGGCGGCACCGGAACCCTCGTGTTTCTCCTCGGCATGGCGCGTTTCTCGGGCGGCGTGCTGGAAGTCAATCAGCTGATCCTCACCGCTTTTCAGGGCGAATGCGCCATGTTGGACGAGGCGCGCGAATTTCTGCGCGGCGCCGATACACTGGTCACATTCAACGGCCGCAGCTTCGATGCGCCATTGCTGGCCACGCGCTATCGCCTATCCGATCTGAACGATCCCTTCGCTGAATTGCGGCATGTCGATCTGCTGCATGCCACACGGCGCACCTTCAGGCACATCTGGCCCGACTGCCGCCTGCAAACGGTTGAGCGCCGCCTGCTGGGCGTCGAGCGGGTTGGCGATCTGCCAGGCGCGGAAGCACCACAGGCCTGGTTCGAGTGGGTACGCCACGGGCGCGACGACGCGTTGTCGGCGGTGTGCGCTCACAATCGACTGGACCTGCTGTCTCTGGTGGTGCTTCCAGCCGCGTTACAACGCAGCCACGACGATCCCGCGGCTACCGATGCCAACGTGCTCGCCTGCGCCCGACACTTTACTCGTGACCGTGGTGACGAGACGGCATTTGCGTACCTGCAGCGCCACCGCGAGTGTCTCGATGCCGAAGGCAAGCTGGAGCTGGCTCGGCTCGCTCGCCGCCGCGGTGAGTGGAGTCTGGCTGTGGAGATCTGGGAGCATCTGGCCGCTAGCCGCGTGGTCGTGGCATTCGAGCACCTGGCCAAGTATTACGAGCACCAGAAGCGGGACTTCGGACGTGCCCTGCAGTGCACGCGTCGGCTCATGGAATGCGCCCCCCACGATCATCAGCACCGGCAGCGCGATGCGAGACTGCGTACGCGACTGCGCCGGTAACTTGCTAGCGCGCCGGGAGCTGGAAGCGCTGGTTCTCGAAGATCAGCACGACGCCGGTCGGGGTTATGGCATCGATCCGCGGCCCTTCCCGTAAGCGATCGCCCTCGCCGTAGGATTTCATGTTTATGATGACCATCCGCTCCTCGCTGGCTTGCGCATAGGCGTGGACATTGACTTCGAGCGGTGGCAACGCTGCCTGCGTCTCGAGGGCGAGCTGCCCGAGCGCCGGCAGCTCGCTGGCAGGCCCCGTCGCTGCGCCGACTGGAGCTGGATTGGCACCGTGCTCGGGGACGCGGGCGACGTCCTCGCCACGGGTCGGAGTCGCCGGGATCTGCATGTCCTCGAGGGCGTCCGATGGCGCTTGAGCGCGCGCCGCGTCATGGTCTGTCTCACGGCGCAGCGCCAGAATCTCGTCGACCAGCCGGCGTGATTCAGGCGAGAGGCGTCGTTCAGGACGTGTCCCGGGCGAATGCGCAGCCACGCTGCTGATCTCCGGGGTGGCATTGGTGGCCGACCGAGCCGGTGTCGGTTTGCCCTGGCCCGCCGCCTGCCGGGTGCGGCTGGCTGGGATCCGGGGGGGATCGTGCTCCACGCCGTTGCTCTGGGGCCGTGAATGCATCAACGCTACGCCAGCGGTGTTCGGTTCAGCACTCGACAGAACGGACGGCACGGCCGCCGCCGCGGCTGGGTCCCTGACCAGCGCGTCCGGCGTAAAGGGACGGTTGGACATGGTATACAGGGCCATGAGCACGGCGGTGGACGCCAGTCCGATGGTTATGGCTTGCCATGATTTGAAGGCGCTGTGCTTGGACTGCGCGCTCGGGTACTCCGTCGTCAGCGAGGGGACCGTCGAGCGCTTCCGCTGCTTCTGGGATCTGGTAAGGGCGTCGAGGATGTAAGACATGTGTGGCCGGCCAATCGAGCACTATTCTCGAAGGTACGCAACGGTGGGCTGCACACTTTCCGCGGCGGACACGGTGGCCGCGCTCAGTGTGGGTTTCTCCGAATCGCGAATCACCGTGCTCAGGTGGATGAGCGTTTCCGGACCGACGATTCCGTCCGAGCGAAGTCCCCTGCGTCGCTGAAAGTCCTTTACCCGCTCGGCGAGCTCGGCGTCGAATGACGCAGCGCTACTCGCTTCGACCGCCAGGCCATCGACCCGCGCAAAAACCGTGCGCAGCCACTGCACCGGCTCGCCGAATTGCGACGGGCGGATCACGGTCACCCGCTCGAGTGGTGGCTTCCAGAGCAGCATGAAGTCGCCCGTCCAGTACCGGTCGATTTCGTGCAGCGGAAAGGTGAGCTGTCGGCGGCCGAGGTAGAGGGTCGCGTCCTGTCCTTCGAGCCCGACGAGCAGGGCGCGCACCGGCTCGCCTTCATCCAGTCGCAGGCTGAGTAGCGCCGGGAGATCGAAGCCGCGAAGCTTACCCCAGGAGCCGGATTTGGCGAAGCACACCAGACCTCGATCTGCTGCCTGCGTGCAGAGCTCCCCGCCCAGCGGAGTTTCCGGCAGTCCCCAAAGGGCGAACAGCCGCTCCTCGGCACCCATCGCTGCACCACTGCCAAGGATATCGAGGTGCTCGCCCAGCGTCCGGCGTATGGATACCTCGCCCTGGCGTCGTACCGCGAGCAGCCGCGATTCCGCGGAAGCTGGCGCGCTCGAGTCACTTTCCGCCGGTCGATGGGCAGGTGTTTGCACCGGCGGCGCATTCACTACGGGGTCGATCTCGTGGGTCGCGGGTGGCACGAAAGCAACATCTGCATCCTCTCCGGGAAACAGCGCGGCAACCACCGTCGGTTCCGCAGTTTCGATGGCCTCTGGCTCGAAGTTCTTGGACTCCGCGAGAGGCTGTTTCCAGGCTCTTTCCACCAGGCCTTTCTTCAGGTCGTGAATTGCCACCGCGATGTTCGTACGCGCGATAACCTCAGGCAAAAAACCCTGGCCGGAATCCATCGCCAGGATCCCCAGCACCAGAACCGCGGCCGTGGCGCACCCGAGGGCGGCGTAGCGCATCGTGAATGTCCGCCGCCGGACGGACGCGCCGCGCAGCTCTCGATCAGCCCTGCGTACGATGCGCGCGTTCACACCCTCGCGATCAGTGGTATAGGCGCCGAGCAAGGCACGGTCGCAGAGACTGTTGATGAGACGCGGGGTGCCGCCGGTGAGACGGTAGATGTGCCGCACGGCCGCCGCGCTGAACACTTTTCGCTCGCATCCCGCCACCGAGAGCCGATGGCGAATGTAGTGCTCGGTCTCGGCACGGGAGAGGGGCTCCAGATGGTAGCGGGCCGTTATGCGCTGCGCCAGCTGGCGGAGATCGTCACGGGCGAGCATGCTGCGAAGCTCCGGCTGCCCGATGAGAAAAATCTGCAGCAGCTTGTTCTCGTTCGTCTCGAGATTTGTCAGCAGGCGGATCTGCTCCAGCACGTCGCGGCTCAGGCCCTGTGCCTCATCGATGATCAGGATGGTGCGTCGCCCCCGGGCATTGGCGTCGAGCAAGTATGCGTACAGGCGGTCGACATACGCCTTCGTGGATGTGTCGTCACCTGCTGGTTCGATATGAAGCTCTTCACAAATGGTCTCGAGCAACTCCAAGACCGTGAGATTCGGATTGAAAATCAGCGCTACGTCGACGTTGTCCGGACCCGTGCATACACCGGGGGACCGCGTACGGTTGCCGAGGACAGGCTCGACCTGCCGCTCGATTCGATCCTCGACAGTCACGGGCGGGCGGCGATCGGCCAGGGTGCGCCCGTGCGCGCCACGCAAGGGTCGGTGGCCGCCGGGAGCGACGTCGTCGTCCGCGCTCAACCCGTAATCCAGGGCCTCCCGGTCGGACTCGGGGCGATCCTGGCGATGACTCGGACTGCCTCCGTCGCCGGAGACCAGCTGGCAGAGCAGTGTGCGACAGATGGTGGTCTTACCGGTACCGACCTCTCCGGTAAGCTGCACGAAACCGCCACCCTCGCCGAGGCCGTAAAGCAGGTGTCCCAGCGCTTCGCGGTGCTGCTCGCTCATATACACGAAGCACGGATCGGGGGCGACGGAGAACGGTGTCTCCTCGAGCCGGAAGTGGGCGCAGTACAAGCTTGACATCATGGCTGGGAACAAGCCTAGTTCTTTGGCGAGAATAGCCGATATTTTCGAGATTTTCTAGGTAGTTAAGACAATTTGTTCAGGTGATAAATTAAGACACGCTGCGGGAGCACCCCAAACCCGGCGGGAGCATGATCCGGGCGTGCCCGATGGCTGGTAAAGGGAACGAGCGCCATCAGTTGATGCATGGAGATTCGCTATCATCTATACAGGCGCCGAGGCGTCGGCGAATCACATCGTGGAGACAGACGAAAAGAATGGATGGCGAGAAAGAAACCACGCGGCCTAAGAAGGCATACAAGAACGAAGAGTTTTTCGACAGCCGGGACGCTCGACCCCTGCGTATCCTGGCCGAGTATCTGGAACCCGGGGCGCGCTTCGCGCACCAGCACGTCCACGACACCATCGTGTTCTTCG
>Ga0255058_10000498_pt1 | contig 23106 bp, 17 predicted proteins | sample Cases_109_9_MG_FD_188637 | JGI IMG/M metagenome (GOLD analysis project Ga0255058, IMG submission 188637) | Seawater microbial communities from Amundsen Gulf, Northwest Territories, Canada - Cases_109_9 | ecosystem: Environmental > Aquatic > Marine > Gulf | place: Canada: Northwest Territories... | reverse complement strand
CCGGCAGCCGCGTCGACCTCGTCTTCGGTTCGAACTCTGAGCTCCGGGCGATCGCTGAGGTTTACGGGAGTGACGACGCCGAGCAGAAGTTCGTTCGTGACTTCGTTGCTGCGTGGGACAAGGTCATGAATCTCGATCGCTTCGACCTTGCCTGATCTCCGGCGGAGAGGTCTTCCTTCGAGGACTCTGAGACCCGTCCGGCAGACGGCGGCTGGCCGATCGCTCACCGCTTGTCCATCAGGTGGACATCGTGGTGGGCCTCGGCCAGTCGTCGCCGACGAAGAACCCACGCCGTCGTCCGGACGACCATCGATCACGATCTGCCGCCACTCGTCGCAGCGGTCCAACGCCTGCTCGACGGCACCACCTGACAGGCGGCGCTTGGGCGTGGTGTCGGCTGTAATCGCGCCTTTCGAGTCGGAAGAAATACCGCACTTCAGCGCGATTTTTCCGACTCTTCGGACCGTTGGGACGACAGCTACCCTGGCGTGCCGCTCAGTATCGCAGCCGTTGGTCTTGCACGTGTGGTGTCTGCTGTTGTATCAGCCGAACATGCGAGCCTGGGGTGACGCCCGACACGGTGGTAAACGCGGGGCAGCTGTTGAAGCTTCTTTGCGCTCGAGGTGCGTCAGAATCTTCTCGATCACCACCGGATCTTCGATCCAGGCGATGACTGCAGAGCACCGTACTTGCGTGCGGCCTCTGGATCTATTTTCACAGTCGGGTTGTGCTCGAAGCAAGCGTTCTAAAACTGGATCTCCGAGGACCGCGCTGGGTCGTTAACGTCGATTTCTTTATTCCATGTCCTATGACCGCTTTCCGATTCTAAAGCGGTCACTGAACCTAGAATATTTGTCACTAGTATATGCGGCATACTTCGCATAGGTTGTATGCATCGTTCTCTTCGATGTTGTCGGAGTAGCGATCTATACCAATTTCCTCGCTAAATCCTCGGCCTTCAAATGCGTATACCGGCGCAGCATCCGCAAATCCTTATGCCCAGTAATACTTGCCACTTCCAGAATATTTAGTCCCTTCTCAAACAATCGAGTGGTCGCCTCGTCAAGTGTGACCGTATTTGTGACCAAGCCACTTTGAGTATCGCGGAAAAACGACCAATTAAGGTATGTTTTGAAAAACGGCAAGCGATGCAAGTGGTTGATTTCACTTGATGCGCCCATTCAACCCACACGTGTCTACATGAGATGCTCAAAAGCAGGTGGGTGTCCGTATGACCAAGACAAATGGGATCGCTGCACCGAGAACCAACGCAAGGCATTGAAAATAATGATATATTCCATGCCAGCGGCGGTGGCTTGCAGCGGAGCCGCCAAGGTGGTTGAAAATCGGAAAAATGATTTGGCGAAGCCAGGTATCTCAACTAATATCTAACAAGGCGGGGCGCGGTGCTGGCGTATAACTGCCGTTGACGGCGTTTACAAATGCAAAACCCATTTAAAATCAATTAACTATGGCAACCCCGAACACGGCATCAAGGATAGGCGGACTGGCATTGCGGCTCGTGCGCGATAACTTGCTCAGCACAAGCGACGCCGAGCGCATTCAGTCCGAAGCCACCACGCAAAAGGTCCCGTTCGTCACCCAACTGGTTCAAAGCAAGAAGCTCGACAGCACCACTGTGGCCAAGGTCGCTTCGGACGAGTTCGGCGTCCCGTTGTTTGACATCGCCGCACTGGACCTGGAGACCGCCCCGGTCGAGCTGGTGAACGAAAAGATTATCAATCGCCATCGTGTGTTACCGCTGCACAAGCGCGGGTCACGATTGTTCGTCGCGATTGCCGATCCCACCAACATACAAGCCCTCGACGAGGTGAAGTTCCACACCGGTCTGGGCACGGAGCCGATCCTAGTCGAAGAAGCCAAGCTCGCACTCGCCATCGATAAGGTCGCGGCAGCCGCCGACACCACCCTCAGCGACCTCACGACCGACGATGGCCTTGACCTGGAGATCATCAGCGAACAAGACGATAAGCGTGACAGCAGTGACGAGGAAGGCGTGAACGACACGCCCATCGTCAAGTTCGTCAACAAGGTACTGCTCGACGCCATCAACCGCGGTGCCTCCGATATTCACGTTGAACCGTATGAAAAAACCTACCGCGTGCGCTATCGTCAGGATGGCGTCTTACACGAGGTAGCATCACCACCGCTTGCATTGGCTGGGCGTATCGCCGCACGCCTGAAGATTCTCTCGCGGCTGGACATCGCGGAGCGCCGCGTCCCGCAGGACGGGCGCATTAAGATGCGCATTTCGCGCAACCGTGCTATCGACTTTCGTGTCAGCACGCTGCCCACACTTTACGGTGAGAAGATCGTGTTGCGTATTCTCGACCCCGCTACCGCGGGCCTCGGGGTAGAAAAGCTGGGCTTCGAGGAATATCAGAAAGACATCTTCCTGGACGCGGTCGCCCGCCCCCAGGGGATGGTGCTGGTCACCGGACCGACCGGCAGTGGTAAGACGGTTACGCTTTACACGGCATTGAATATTCTAAACACGGCGGACCGCAACATCTCTACTGCCGAAGACCCGGTCGAAATCAACGTGGCTGGCATCAACCAGGTCCACATCAATGAGAAGGCCAACCTGACGTTTGCCACGGCGCTGCGCGCCTTTCTACGCCAAGACCCGGACATCATCATGGTTGGTGAGATTCGTGACCTCGAGACGGCGGAAATCAGCATTAAGGCGGCCCAAACGGGCCACCTCGTGCTCTCGACCCTGCACACCAATGACGCGCCCGCCACACTGACCCGGCTCGTTAACATGGGCGTGGCCCCCTTTAACATCGCCTCTTCGGTGCACCTCGTTATCGCCCAGCGCCTGGCGCGGCGATTGTGCGAGGGTTGCAAGAAAGCGATAGGGGTGCCCGAGAACGCACTGCTGAAGGCCGGTTTCAAGAAAGACGCGCTCAGTGACCTGAGCCTGTATGCGCCGGTCGGTTGCGACGGGTGCAGTGAAGGATACAAAGGCCGAGTCGGAATCTATCAGGTGATGCCAATCTCCGAGGTCACAGGCCATATCATCATGCGCGGCGGCAATCAGATGGACATCGAGAAACAAATCCGGGAAGAAGACGTTTTGGATCTGCGCACAGCCGCGCTGCACAAGGCCAGCCTGGGAATCACCAGTCTGGCCGAGGTTGAACGGATAACGAGTCAATAGCTATGGCACAGGCAGCAGCAAAAAGACCCAAGCTCGGCACATTTACATGGGAAGGTGTCGACCGGAAAGGGAAGAAACTAAAGGGTGAGATGGACGCCGCAAGCGTGGCATTCGTTAACGCGATGCTTCGTCGCCAGGGTATCAACCCTGTAAAGGTGTCCAAGCGCGGCAAGCCCCTATTTAGCCTCAAGAAAAAAATAACGCCCAAGGATATATCCGTGTTCACGCGCCAGCTTGCGACCATGCTGAACGCGGGTATCCCCGTTGCGCAAGCCTTTGATATCGTTGCGAAAGGGCACGAGAACCCGAGCGTGCGCGAGCTTGTCAATAGCGTCAGGCAAGATATCGAGTCGGGCACCAATATGACCGAGGCGCTCGGCAAGCACCCGTTATACTTCGATGAGCTCTACTGCAACCTCGTCGCCGCCGGTGAGCAGGCCGGTATCCTCGATACCATCCTGGACAGGCTTGCCACCTACAAGGAAAAGATCGAGTCGATCAAGAGCAAGATCAAGTCGGCGCTCTTTTACCCGATCGCGGTGCTCGTCGTGGCCTTCATCATCACCGCAGTCTTGATGATCTTCGTGATTCCGCAGTTCGCGGCCCTGTTCCGGGGTTTCGGCGCCGACCTTCCGGCGCTGACGCAATTCGTGATGGACCTGTCCACCGCCTTTACCAAATGGTGGTGGGCGATCTTCGGTGGCATTATCGGCACCGTCTCCCTGTTCTCTTTCAGCTACAAGCGCAACCTCAAAATGCAACACCTGATGGATCGTGTGTTGCTGCGTGTGCCGATCATCGGAGAGATCGTCAGAAAAGCGACGATTGCGCGTTTTGCGCGCACGCTCGCCACAATGTTCGCCGCCGGTGTTCCGCTTGTCGAGGCGCTCGATTCTGTCGCCGGCGCCTGCGGCAACCGTGTTTACTTCGAAGGCACGATGGCCATTAAGGCGGAGGTCACTACCGGCACGCAGCTGCAATCGGCCATGGGCTCCACGGAGCTCTTTCCTAACATGGTGGTGCAGATGGTCGCCATTGGTGAAGAGTCGGGTGAGCTCGATACCATGCTGAGTAAGGTGGCGGATATTTACGAGGAGGAGGTGGATGACGCCGTCGCCGGACTCAGCAGCCTGCTCGAACCCATCATCATGGTTTTTCTAGGCGTAGTCATCGGCGGCCTGGTGGTTGCCATGTACTTGCCGATCTTCAAGATCGCTGCCGCAATCTAGTGTACCTGCTCGTTGTTGCGCCGACGTTCTAGCAGGGCACAAAACCACGGTTCATGACGTCCATCACGCTATGGCTCGATAGCAATGCACTCCTGATGTGGGGTGCGGCGGGCGTACTGGGGCTCATTGTCGGCAGCTTCCTGAATGTGGTGATCTATCGCTTGCCGATAATGTTGCAGCGAGAATGGGTGCGTCAGTGCCGCGAGCTCAGCACGGATGATGCCGTCCACGATCGAAAGGAAGAGGCAACTTTTAATCTCATTAGCCCCAGGTCGCGTTGTCCGCATTGCAGCGCATCCATTAATGCCCTGCAGAACATCCCGGTGATCAGTTTTCTCTGGTTAAGGGGAAAATGTGCCGCCTGCGGTCAAGCCATATCGGCGCGCTACCCCATTGTTGAGCTGGTCACCGCCATACTGTCTGTCATGGTCGTGTGGCATTTCGGACCAACGGGCGCGGGCCTGGCGGCTCTAGGCCTGACCTGGGCCTTGATTGCACTCGCCGCCATCGACATGGATCACCAGATCCTGCCGGATGTCATTACCTTGCCACTCATTTGGGCCGGGCTGATCGTAAACCTGTATCCGAACCCCGTGTTCGCACCGCTGGAAAGCGCGGTAATCGGCGCGGTGGCCGGCTACTTGTCGCTCTGGCTGGTGTACCACGTATTCAAGCTGCTCACCGGCAAGGAAGGCATGGGCTATGGGGACTTCAAGCTCTTTGCCGCTTTCGGGGCCTGGCTCGGCTGGCAGAGTCTGCCGTTGATTATTCTGCTCGCCTCCGTGGTTGGCGCCATCATCGGCATCGGGGCCATCATCGCGCTCGGCCGCGATCGGCGCTTGCCCATCTCTTTTGGGCCTTTTCTGTGCGTGGCCGCGTGGATCGCCCTGCTCTGGGGTGATGACATTACGCGGTTTTACCTGCAGTTGGCGCGAGTAACGGCCTGAGCCTGCCTGTAACCGCCTGATGACATGTTACGCATTGGTCTCACGGGAGGTATCGGTAGCGGCAAATCCTCGGCAGCCGCCATGTTCGCCAGGCGTGGCGTGCCGGTGATCGATGCCGATGAGATCGCAAAACAGCTGGTCGCCCCCGGACAACCCGCCTACGAACGGATCATTCAACGCTTTGGCAAGGAATTCGTGGATGCCAACGGGTTTATTGACCGGGGGCGCCTGCGGCGCCATGTGTTCGACGATCCGGCCTCACGCCGTGAGCTCGAGGCGATCCTACATCCTCGAGTGCGCCAGCAGATACAGCGGCAACTACGGGCTTTGCGTGCGCCTTATTGTGTAATCGTGATTCCGCTCATTTTTGAAGCCAATCAGCAGGATCTGGTCGACCGTATACTAGTCATCGATGCGGCCGAAGATACACAAGTGCAGCGTGTGGCCGCGCGCAGCAGTCTCGCTGACGACGAGATTCGCAAGATCATCGCCGCACAGATCGGCCGCAATGTACGGCTGCGCCAGGCGCACGACGTGATCACGAACGAGGGGGAGCTCGAGCAACTTGAGGAGCGGGTAGACGCGTTTCACACGCGCTACCTGGACCTTGCACGGGAACAACGTGAACAATAAGCGCCGTGGGTAAAACGCAGAGCACCGAGGAGATGGGGCTACGCGGAAAACACCTCAGCGCAGCGTCATGATGTCCGTGTCGCTTGCGATATTTATTTACAATAGGGCTGTCACGACATCTTCGACGTGATTCGCCTCCCAGATACCGCTCATCATGGCGAGGCCTTGCGCGCCCGCGTCGCGGGCCTGTCGCATATGCTCGAGGCGCATTCCCCCGAGGGCGTAGACGGGCAGATTTGTGCGGGCAGTGAGATCACGGAAAGCTTGCCATCCCAGTGGACGTGCTTGCGCGTGACTGCGCGTCATCAGCACGGGCGACAGCACGACAAAGTCAACCCGTAACCGGCTCGCCAGCGCGATCTCTTCGGCATCATGGGTAGATGCCGCCACCCAAACCTCTGGCCCCAGCGGGCGCGAGTCGAGCTGTCGCAGCCGCTGAGCGTTGAGATGAACGCCATCGGCACCGCATTCGGCGACCCACGCGGGATCTGAATTCAGTAACACGCGTGCCTTATGGCGATGACACAGATTTACGACCTCGCGCGCAAAGGCCTTGTACTCAGGCCCGGCCATGTCTGGCTCGCGCAGTTGTAACAGATCCGCCCCGGCTTGGAGCGCACGCCCGAGTCGCTCCATGAACCCGGCCCGGCCGAATTTGCGGGAGTCGCTAACCAAGTACAGCGACGGCAAGTGCACCGCCCGAACGATCGGCTGGTTTGCCGCAAGAAAATCGATTCGCCTCAGCTCATCGCGACGTACCCATGCGATGCGCTGGCCTTCCTTTCCTTCGGGCGTGCCGTCGAAATCAATGACGCGCCAGACATCCAGCAACACGCGTCTATCAGCATAACTGTGTTGCACCTGGATGAGTGGCACCGCCGAGCGGACCTGAATACCGAGCTCCTCGGCGAGCTCGCGGCGCAATGCCTGCTGCGCCGTCTCATCGCCTTTAAGCTTGCCTCCGGGGAACTCCCATTTACCTCCCTGGTGGCTGGGCCCCGGGCGCTGTGCAATCAGAACCTCCTGGCCCAGCGAGATAATACCGACCACAACGCGGACAGCCGGCTCAGCTGCGGTACTCGGCATTGATCTGCACGTACTCGTGTGACAGGTCGGATGTCCAGATCCGGGCCGAGCTCGAACCGGATCCCAGCGCCACGCGCACTGTAATCTCGGGCTTGCGCATGACACGCTGGCCCCGGGCCTCCGTGTACTCCGGGGCGAGCGCCCCATCGCTTATCACTCGCACATCGTCGAGATCAATCGAGACCGCGCTCAAGTTTAGTGCATGAATCCCGGCCCTGCCGACAGCGGCAAGAATGCGGCCCCAGTTGGGATCGCTGGCAAAAAACGCCGTCTTGACCAACGGCGAGTGCGCAATCGCATACGCAACCTCCAAGCAATCTGCCTCGCTCGCACCCTCGACGACCTCGATGGTGATGAACTTCGTCGCCCCTTCCGCATCCCGCACCAGCGCCTGTGCAAGCTCGGTGCACAGCTGAGACACTACTGCCGCAAACTGCTCGAACGAGTCACTGTCGACGGCACCGACCTTTGCGGCAGATCTGCCGGTAGCGAGCAAGATGCAAGCATCGTTCGTGGACGTATCGCCGTCCACGGTAATACGGTTGAACGAGCGTGCCACGGCTCGGCGGAGACTTTCTTGCAGCGCCTGCGGATTAAGCGCCGCATCGGTTGCTATGAACGCCAGCATGGTCGCCATGTCCGGGCGTATCATGCCCGCTCCCTTGGCGATGCCCGTCAGCGTCACCGTCTCCGACCCCAGCTTGAACTGGCGCGACGCCCCTTTCGCTACTGAATCGGTAGTCATGATGCCATGCGCGGCATCAGCCCATTCCGATTCGCCAAGGCGCTCGACACAGGCAGGCAACGCATTGACGATACGATCGACCGGAAGACGCCCGCCAATAACGCCGGTTGAGAACGGCATCACCTCGGCATCCTTGCAGCCCAGCCGGTTTGCCACGGCACGACAACATGCCAGCGCATCCCTGAGCCCGATTTCACCCATCCCCGCGTTGGCGTACCCCGTGTTAATCAACAGCGCACGGGGGGGCGATGCGGCGAGATGATCTCGCGCAACAATGACCGGAGCAGCACAGAAGCGATTGCGGGTAAAAACTGCCGCCGCTTTCGTGTCCGCTGCGGTCTCGATCAATACCAGGTCGAGACGATCGGGATAGCGTATGCCGGCGGCACAGGCCCCGAGACGAATGCCTTTAACTGGATGGAGCTTGGGTAACACGGACAACCCAGCCGCCACTATCAGGCTGCTGAAAAACTGTTTTCAGCAGCCTGATAGAGTGGTGCACGGCGGCACCGCACATTTTTCGAACACATAAGTGTTTGAAAAATGAAGCAAAACAAAAATTGCACTTTTTGCTTTGTGAGCTGAATAAGGACATGGAAGGACTTTTTCAACATTTTACTGTTACGCCTCCAGCGAATAAGGTACGCGGCAACCCGGGCCGGGCATAAGGCCATGCTCAGACAGAATGATCAACCCGCCGTACCCACCTGGCTCGGTTTTTTCAATTAAACTTCCCGTGGCATTGTTTGTACTTCTTGCCGGATCCACACGGACAAGGTTCGTTGCGGCCGATCTTTCGGTGTTTGCGCACGACCGGACGCTGTACCGTAGCCACTTCAGGCCCGCCCGGCTCGCCGCCATCGCCCTGGACCGACGGGTGCGAGAACTGCATGGATCCATGTCGCCGCTCGTGCCGTTCCAAAGCCTCCACATCTTCAACAGTTTGTATCCTGATCCGCGTGAGCAGACCGATCACCTCGCGCTTTATGCCGTCGAGCATATCCGAGAATAGCTCGAACGCCTCGCGCTTGTACTCCTGCTTGGGATTCTTCTGAGCGTATCCTCGCAAATGTATACCCTGGCGCAGATGATCCATGGCCGCCAGATGGTCTTTCCAATAGCGGTCCAGGACATCCAGCATCACCGCCTTCTCAATGTGGCGCATGACATCTTCCCCGTACGCCGCAGATTTCTCTGCGTAGCGCCGCTCAAGCTCCTCGATGATGCGCGCGCGCAGTTTTTCTTCATCGAGATCGGCGTCATCTTCGAGCCACTTGGAAATCGCAAGCTTGATGCCAAACTCCCGCTCCAGGCTTTCCTCCAGAGCTGGAACGGTCCACTGCTCCTCCAGGCTTTGCGGCGGTATGCTCTCATCGATGATTCCGTTAACGACGTCGCGACGGATCGACGCTATGCTTTGCGAGATATCATCGACCTCCATCAAGCTGTTGCGCTGCTGGTAGATAACCTTGCGCTGATCGTTGGCGATGTCATCATACTCGAGCAACTGCTTGCGAATGTCGAAGTTGCGCGCCTCGACCTTGCGCTGTGCGTTCTCAATTGCACGCGTCACCCAGCGGTGTTCAATGGCTTCGCCCTCCTGCATGCCTAGCTTCTGCATCAGACCCGAAATGCGATCCGAACCGAAAATACGCATCAGGTTATCTTCCAACGACAGGTAGAATCGCGACGAACCTGGATCCCCTTGGCGCCCGGACCTTCCTCTGAGCTGATTGTCGATGCGTCGCGACTCGTGCCGTTCGGTGCCGATTACATGCAATCCGCTATCATCGACAACCTGTTGATGGCGCGCACTCCAATCCGTATGTAACTGTTTTCTCTGCTCTTCACCATCGCCAATCGCCTCGAGTTCTTTTTCCAGATTCCCTCCGAGCACGATGTCAGTACCGCGTCCGGCCATGTTCGTCGCGATGGTCACCGTTCCCGGCGCCCCGGCTTGGGCAACGATCTCGGCTTCACGCTCATGGTGCTTGGCATTCAGCACCTGGTGCGGGATGTTCGCTTTCTCGAGCATGCTCGAGAGCTGTTCGGAGCTTTCGATCGATGCAGTACCGACAAGGACGGGCTGTCCGCGCTGATAACAATCCTGGATGTCCTCGAGGGTAGCGGCGCGCTTCTCGGCCGCCGTACGGTACACGAGGTCGCCGAAATCTTCGCGAACCATTTCCATGTGCGTGGGTATGACAACGACCTCAAGACCATAGATCTGCTGAAACTCATAGGCCTCCGTATCGGCAGTACCTGTCATTCCCGCGAGCTTCTCGTAAAGCCGGAAGTAATTCTGGAACGTGATCGACGCCAGCGTCTGGTTCTCGCTCTGTATCGGCACACGTTCTTTGGCCTCCACCGCTTGATGCAAGCCCTCCGACCAGCGTCTACCCGGCATCATGCGCCCCGTAAACTCGTCGATGATCACGACCTCATTGTCCTTGACGATATAATCCACCTCGCGTTGGTATAGCGAATGGGCCCGCAATGCCGCGTTCAAATGATGTAACAGCATAATGTTGCTGACATCGTACAGATTGCTGCCGGTTTCAAGCAGCCCTGCCTGTCCCAGCAGTTTTTCAATGCGCTCGTGGCCAGCCTCGGTCAAAAACGCTTGCCGGGTTTTCTCGTCAACCGTGTAATCGCCCGGCCCGTCTTCGCTTTCCTGCTTCTGCAGTTTCGGAATAATGCTGTCGATCTTGCTATAAAGATCGGTGCTCTCTTCGGCCGGACCGGAGATGATTAGCGGTGTGCGGGCCTCGTCGATCAAGATCGAGTCAACTTCATCGACAATGGCGAAATTCAGCCCGCGTTGGAACCGATCGTCGGCGCGGAATGCCATATTGTCGCGCAGATAGTCAAAACCAAACTCGTTGTTCGTGCCGTAGGTGATGTCGGCTGCATAGGCCTCACGTTTTTCCTCGGGCGGTTGATGTGACACAACTACACCGACGCTCAGGCCCAGAAAGTTGTAAATCTTGCCCATCCAATCGGCATCACGGCGTGCCAGGTAATCGTTCACGGTAACGATATGCACGCCCTTGTCGGTAAGCGCGTTGAGGTAAGCGGTCAACGTCGCAACCAGGGTTTTGCCTTCGCCCGTGCGCATCTCGGCGATCTGACCTTGATGCAACACCTTGCCACCGATCAACTGAACGTCGAAGTGGCGCATGTTCAGGGTACGCTTCGCCGCTTCGCGTACCACCGCAAATGCCTCGTGTAACAGGGTCTCGAAGCTCTCGCCGCGAGCCAGTCGATTCTTGAACTGGTCCGTCTTGGCGCGAAGCTCCGCATCCGAGAGCGGCACGATACTGTGCTCGAGCGCGTTAATGCGCTCGGCCTCATGCGTCATAGTACGGATCAAACGCTCGTTTCGCGTGCCGAAGACTTTGCTCAGCAGATTAGCAACCATGGGTATTCAGAATGGGCGGCGCACACGAAAGTGCCCGCATACAAAGAAAATGGGGGATTATGGAGCAAAAATAAAGAGGCTGAAAGCTCGTTAGCGCCTTTTGCACCGTATTCGGGTTTTCAACCTATTTCGCACGCGCCGCCAACCGCATGCGCCGGTCCAGGTACGGGCGCGGGTTCACCGTGCGCCCGTTGCGCAAGACCTCAAAGTGCAGGTGCGGACCGGTGGAGCGCCCCGAGGTGCCCACCCGCGCCACGGGCTGTCCGCGCACCACGCGATCGCCCACCTTCACCAGCACCGCCGAGGCGTGGGCGTAGCGCGTGGCGATGGGGCCGTGGGTGATCTCCACCAACAGCCCGTAGCCGGCTCTCGCCCCGGCGTAGCGCACCACGCCATCGCCCATGGCGTAGATCGGTGAGCCCAGGCGATTGGCGATGTCCACGCCCTCGTGCGGGGCGCGGCGCCCGGAGAACGGATCCACACGCCAGCCGTAGCCCGAGGAGACCCAGCCCCCGCGCACGGGCCAGCCCGCCGGCGTGGTGGCGGCGGCCAGCTTGCGGTTCATTAAGAGCGTCTCGAGCGCCGTCAAGCGCTCGTGCTGGGCGCCGACCTGGGCGTCGAGCGTCTCGAGCGCCGGGAACAGCGGCGGCGCGGGCCCCAGGGCGGGCGCCGGGCCGCCCATGGCCGGCTCGGCGGTGAAGTCGAACTCCGATTGATCCAGCCCCGCCATGCGCGACAGATGCGCCCCCAGGGCGTTGAGGCGCCACATCTGCGCCTGGAGCTGGCCCAGGCGCTGGGTGAGCGCATTGACGTGGGTCTCGGCGCGGGTGCGGGTGGCGGCGATCGCGGCGTGCTGGGCGTTGAGCTCGGCGCGGTAGGCGGTTACCACCTCGGCGTTGAGCCCGCGCGGGCCGCTGAGCATCTCGTGGATGCGGTAGATCACCCCGCCCACGATCAACGGCAGCACCACCAGCCCGCACAGCGCCATGAGCGCGAGCTGGCGGTGGGAAAGGCATGTGCTGCAGCGCGATTCGGTCTTTCCTGGAACGATGATGATATTCATACGGCTTTTTGTACTCTCTCCCGAGCTAGCCTAGCGCTTGCAATTCTCGCGCCACTTGTCATTTTGCCTCATATTGCCGGCACCGCGCGGCCAAAAGCGACCGGTGCCTCGTCATTATCTTCGTAGGTGACCAGCTCCCAAGCCTCCTGGTCAGCCATTAGCCTGTGCAACAGTCTGGTATTCAGGTAATGGCCGGATTTATGGGCCCGGAACGCACCGATCAACGGGTATCCCAGCAGGTACAAATCGCCGATGGCGTCCAAGAGCTTGTGCCTGACAAATTCGTCCTCGTAGCGCAATCCATCATCATTCAAGACGCGGAAATTATCCAGCACAATCGCGTTGTCCAGGCTGCCGCCCAGCGCGAGACCGGCCTGACGCAGAGTCTCGATGTCGTGCATGAAACCGAAGGTTCGCGCGCGGCTCACTTCGTTGACAAAGGAGTGGGTGGAGAAATCCACGGTCGCCTCGTGCGGGCCCGCGCTGAACAGGGGGTGATCGAAATGGATGGCGAATGAGACCTTGAAGCCTTCAAATGGGTCGAACCGGGCCCACTTATCGCCCTCCTTACAAAGGACAGGCTTGGTGATGCGCATGAAGCGCTTGGGCACAGCCAGCTCCCGCATACCCGCCGATTGGATCAAGAATACGAACGGCCCGGCGCTGCCGTCCATGATGGGCACTTCACTGGCATCGAGCTCAACATAGGCATTATCGATCCCCAACCCAGCAAATGCCGACATCAGATGCTCCACCGTGGCGACCCTGGCACCGTCACGTGCTAGCGTCATGGAAAGTCTCGTATCGACGATGTTTTCGGGGCAGGCGCGGATATCCGGTGAATCGCACAGATCCACGCGGCGAAAGACAATTCCGGTTTCCGCAGGCGCCGGGCAGAGGGTAAGGCGTACCTTCCCGCCTGTATGGAGACCAACCCCTGTTGCCCGAATAACGTTCTGAAGTGTCCGCTGTTTGATCATTTGTTGTAGTTGTTCTAGCTCAGGTCCCTGTCAGTCGAGCGGATCGGCCATTGCACGCTTTTTCACGCACAGACACCGCCTCAGGTCCATCCCCCAGGCCTGAAAGTCTACATCGATCAAGGGGTCGAGTTCTAATTTAAATGGAAAAGCCGACGCCTGTCCAGTGACAACGACGCGTCGCGCGCGCGACCGGATCGGAGCAGCCCCCGCGCGCTCCAGCAAGCGCGCCGTGCGGCCGCAAGGTCATTGATATTATTTAGTTAATCAGCCTGCTTGCGGAGAAAGGCCGGGATGTCCAGGTACTCCAAGGCGCCCTCTCCCACCGCCTGATGCTGGCTACTGCGGCGATTGCGGATGACAGTGGGTGTATCAAGTTCTTCGTAATCCACAGACCCGGTACCCGTCTTCACCACGTGATAGGGTTGTGGGCGCTTCTGCCCCTGGCCCAGACCGGTCGCGACAATGGTGACGCGCAGCTCGTCCTGCAGCTCGGGGTCGATGACGGTACCGACTACCAAGGTGGCGTCGTCGGCGGCGAACTCCTTGACTGTCGTTCCGACTTCCTCGAACTCACCGATCGACATGCCCAGCCCGGCGGTGACATTGACCAGCAATCCACGGGCACCAGAAATGTTTATGTCCTCCAACAACGGGCTGGAGATCGCCGCCAGGGCCGCCTCATTGGCGCGGTTTTCGCCCACGGCCGAGGCTGAACCCATCATGGCCATGCCCATCTCTGCCATGACGGTGCGTACATCTGCGAAGTCCACATTGATCAAGCCGGGGCGAGTGATCAGCTCGGCGATGCCTTGAACCGCACCTTGCAACACATCGTTGGCTTTGCCGAACGCATCCAGCAGTGTGGCTTCCTTACCAAGTACGGTGAGCAGTTTTTCATTCGGAATGGTAATAACGGAATCGACGTACTCCGTAAGCTCGCGGATGCCTTGCTCGGCCACGGACATCCGCTTCTTGCCTTCGAACAAGAACGGTTTCGTCACGACCGCAACGGTCAAGATGCCACTGTCCTGGGCAACCTGCGCCACCACCGGTGCCGCCCCGGTGCCGGTACCGCCGCCCATCCCGGCCGTGATGAACACCATGTCCGCTCCCGCCAGCACCTCGGCAATTCTCTCGCGGTCCTCTACCGCAGCCTGGCGACCGATGGTCGGATCGGCGCCACAACCCAGACCCTTCGTCAGATTGGCCCCGAGCTGCAACACCGTGGACGCAGCGGATCGCTTCAAAGCCTGCGCATCCGTGTTGGCATTGATAAACTCAACGCCATCGATATTGGCGGCGACCATGTGACCCACCGCATTGCCGCCGCCGCCGCCGACGCCAATGACTTTGATAACGGCCTGCTGGCCGTAGGTATCCATCAATTCAAACATTGTGAGCTCTCCCGTTTGAGTGCCAATTTTCACTAGCAAACCTGCTTCATCACTTCGATCTGTACCGGTTGCCCGGCCTAGAAATTTCCCTGAAACCAACTCCTGGTCTTGCCAAACACTCCCTTGATGCCTACTGGAGGTCGCATATGCTCGACGCTATACTCGCCCTTTCGGTTCCGGGCCCCGTGTAACACCAACCCTACTCCAGTGGCATAGATCGGGTTTTGGATCACGCTGGTGAGACCGCCGACGTATTGCGGGATCCCCAGGCGCACCGGCATGTGAAATACCTCCTCCGCCAGATCAATCATCCCTTCCATCTTCGAGCTTCCGCCCGTCAACACGATGCCGGAGCCCATCATGTCCTCGAACGCGCTGCGCCGAAGCTCCGCCAGCACCAGGCCGTAGAGCTCCTCGATCCGCGGCTCGATCACCTCCGCCAACGTCTGGCGCGAGAGCTTGCGTGGCGGGCGATCGCCTACACTCGGTACTTCGATGGTCTCGTCACGGTGTGCGAGCTCGGTCAAAGCACAGCCATATTTCTTCTTTATCTCCTCGGCGTGTTGTGTCGGCGTGCGCAGCGCCACGGCGATATCGTTGGTTACCTGGTCACCGGCGATGGGGATTACGGCCGTGTGGCGTATGGCGCCCTCGGTAAAAACGGAAATATCCGTCGTCCCACCGCCCACGTCCACGAGACAGACACCGAGCTCTTTCTCATCCTCAGTCAACGCTGACGTACTCGAGGCAAGCTGCTCGAGGATGATCTCGTCGACTTCCAACCCACAGCGTCGAACGCACTTAATAATATTCTGCGCCGCGCTGACTGCCCCCGTCACAATGTGCACCTTGGCCTCCAGACGCACGCCACACATCCCTATGGGCTCACGCACACCGTCTTGCTGGTCGATCACATACTCTTGCGGAAGAATGTGCAACACCTTCTGATCGGTCGGAATAGCGAGCGCGCGTGCCGCCTCAATCACTCTATGCACGTCTCCGCTTGCCACCTCCTTATCCTTAATCGCAACGATACCGTGGGAGTTGAAACTGTTGATGTGGCTACCGGCAATTCCGGCATGGACGGAGTGTATCTGGCACCCGGCCATGAGCTCGGCTTCCTCGACCGCGCGCTGAATTGATTGGACCGTGGACTCGATGTTCACCACTACGCCCTTCTTCATCCCGCGCGACGGGTGGTAACCGACCCCGATAATCTCGACCTCACCCACGGGCGACACTTCGCCGACGATCGCCAATACCTTGGAAGTCCCGATGTCGAGCCCCACGACCAGTCTTTCATCATCCCGCTTTGACATAGTTCACCTCTTGTTGTGTCAGTACTCGCGAGTAACGTCCACCCGTGAAGGCAGCGCGGGTGGGTCAGCCCATTTCACGGAAAACCCGTTTGTGTACCGCAAATCCACCTGCTTGATCCGCATCGCATGTGATGCCAGCTCACCCCTGTAGGCGCGAGCAAACCGCTCGATCCTGGCATCCGGATTTTCACGCGCCAATATCAGCGTCACACCTTTGTCCAGTTGCACACGGTAGCTTCGTCGCGGTGTCAGCGTAATCGCCGTAATCTTTAGCCCGACGGGTTCGAGCGCCCACGAGAAGCTCCGATAGCGCCTCAGCACTTGGGTATGCGTACCTGCTGGGCCGTACAGCCGCGGAAGTTTTTCGAGCGGTGCGCCACTGCGTAGGCGCACCAACTCGCTCGCCTGGTTCAACCAGGCCCGGTCACCCCAGCGCGCCACGAAACGCTGTTCCGTCAGGCGGATGTGCAGGTCACGAGGCCAATTTCTGCGCACCGATGCGCGGTACACCCACGGCAGCGATTCAACGCGTACCTTCACCGCATCCAGATCCAGAGCATAAAAGTTGCCACCTACCTCGCCGTTCAGCACATCGATGAGTTGCTGGCGCGTCACGTGCTTGAACCGGCCCTCGAAATCAACATTCTCGACCGGGAAGTTGTCGGGCCGCAGCATCCAGTCCAACGCGAACGCGCTTACAATCAACAGCAGCAATGCCCAAAGCAGGGTCAATCCAGCCTTGAACGACGGGTCATCATTTTTAATCAGCCATCCAACACGGGAGTGGCCGCTGCCCTGCAATGTGCGTGAGCGCTTGCGTGCGTTAACTCTTGCCATCATCACGCTCCATAGTGCGTACACCAGCGCACAGCACAAAGCTTGTCCGGCGTTGCCGCTTTCCCGGTAACATCGCTAGGGCTCTCCAATAACGCGTACTTCCAGTTCCAAGGTGATGCCCTGGGCGCGGGCCACGCGCTCGCTGACTTCGTTTATGAGACCTTCAATGTCGGCTGCGCTGGCCTCACCGGTATTGACAATAAAATTGGCGTGCAACTCGGACACACACGCCTTGCCCTCACACAACCCCTTGAGACCGCTTGCCTCGATTAAGCGAGCCGCGTAATCACCCGATGGATTCTTGAACACGGACCCCGCATTCGCCATCCGCGTCGGCTGCGTCTGCCCGCGTTTTACCAACAAGGTTTTGATGTGAGCCTTCCCTTCGGCCTCGTCACCTTGCTGAAGGTGAAAAAGCGCGGCCACAAACCACTCGTGAGCCGGGCCTTCGACCCGCCGGTAGCCGATCGTGAATTCGGCGCGCGTGCGTGTACGCACGCGACCCTGACGGTCGATCGTCTCGACGGCCTCCACGATGGTCCAGGTCTCACCACCGAAAGCACCGGCGTTCATCGCCAGTGCGCCGCCCACGGTGCCGGGGATTCCAGCCAGAAACTGTGCGCCCGCCAGACCGTGTGTGACCGTGAACCGGGCCACCTTGGCGCACGCCACGCCTACCTCCGCGCGCACCCGCTGCTCGTCCAGCTTGCGTAGATCATCGAGCGCCCCACTGGTTGCAACCACCGTCCCGCGTACGCCACCGTCACGCACAAGGAGATTGCTGCCGAGGCCAAGCCAATAGATCGGTTGGGCGGGCGGCTGCGTAGCCAGGAATAGCTGCAGATCGGCCAGATCAGCCGGTACGTAGAAGCAGTCCGCGGGACCGCCGACGCGCCAGCTGGTGTGCTTGGCCATCGGCTCGTCGAATAACAACTTGCCACGCAAGCGGCTCTGGTCGGCGACCGTGATCATTGCCGTGCCTCCGCCAGCCACTGGGGCAAATCCGCCGCGACCTGGCCGATGCTACCGGCACCCATGGTCAACAAGACATCATTGGCCCTGAGGATCTCACGCAGGACAGGCGGCAACGCCGCCACGTCATCAACGAAGATCGGGTTCGCCTTTCCGCGCGCCCGAATGGCACGGCACAAGGCGCGGCCGTCGGCCCCGCTGATAACGCCCTCGCCGGCGCTGTAGACCTCCGTGATAACGAGCGGGTCGACCTCGTTGAGCACGGCGCTGAAGTCATCGAGCAGATCCCGCGTACGGGTGTAGCGATGCGGCTGGAATGCCACCACCAGCCTGCGATCCGGCCAACCGTGACGTGCCGCCGTCATCGTAACCGCCAGCTCACGCGGATGGTGCGCATAGTCGTCCACCAGCACAACATCTCCGCCATCGATACTCACCTGTCCCAAGACCTGAAAGCGCCGACCGATCCCTTCGAACCGCGCCAGCCCGCGGGAAATCGCCGCGGTCGCGACACCGAGCTCCTTGGCAACTGCAACTGCCGCCAACGCATTTAATACATTGTGTTGTCCCGGTTGTCGCAGCTTCAGTTCGAGCGCCTCGGCGCCACTCATCTCGACCGTGAAACGCATCTGCAACCCATCCTGCTCGATGTTGCGTGCGCGCACGTCAGCCTCGGGGCAAGTGCCATAGGTAATGGTCGGGCGCTGTATCTTGCCGAGGATTTCACGCACGACCGGGTCATCAAGACAAACGATTGCGAGACCGTAAAACGGCAGATTGTGCAGAAAATTAATGAATGTGCGTTTTAGCCGCGCGAAGTCCCCACCATATGTGCCCAGGTGGTCACTATCGATGTTCGTCACCACGGCCACAAATGGCTGCAGATGGAGAAACGAGGCATCGCTCTCATCCGCCTCTGCGACCAGGTACTCGCCTTTGCCTAGGCGTGCATTGCTACCGGCACTGGTAAGCTGGCCACCGATGACGAAGGTCGGATCAAGGCCGCCTTCGCCCAGCACGCTGGCAATCAAGCTGGTGGTGGTGGTCTTGCCGTGCGTGCCGGCGACGGCGATGCCGCGTTGCAGACGCATGAGCTCGCCCAGCATTTCGGCGCGCGGCACCACGGGTATTTTGGCCCGTTTCGCAGCAGCCACTTCCGGATTTCTACCGTTGATGGCGGAAGATACGACCACGGCGTCGGCGTGCGCGACCAGCTCTGCGTCGTGGCCAATGTGCACAGCGATGCCGTGCGTTGCCAGGCGTCGGGTGTTGGCGCTCTCACGAATGTCTGACCCGGACACCTCGAACTGCAGGTTGGACAGGACCTCGGCAATACCACTCATGCCGACCCCGCCGATACCGACGAAATGTATGCGCTTGACCCAGTTACGCATGCATTGCCTCCATGCAAAGTTGGCCCACGGTCTCGGCTGCGTCCGGCATCGCACAGCGCCGCGCGCTTTGCGACATCCGCGCGATCAACTCGCGATGCGCGTCGAGCTGCGTCAGCAGCTCGCGTACACGCGATGCATTAAACTGCTCCTGCGGCACCAACACCGCCGCCTCATGCTCCTCCAGAAAATTCGCATTCGCGGTCTGATGATCGTCGACGGCAAACGGATAGGGCACCAGGATGGCGGCACAGCCGGCGCCGCTGAGCTCTGCAATGGTCATGGCACCTGCACGACAAATAATCAGATCGGCCCAGCGGTAGGCGCTCGCCATATCGTCGATAAAGGGCGTGATGCGCGGCGCTCCCGGCACACCATCGTAAGCCACACGCGTGGAGTCGCTCCAGCGCCGGCCGCACTGGTGCCAGACCTCGGGAACCGAGTCCCCATCCAGCAAGCGCAAGGCCTGCGGTACAACCTCATTGAAAATCTGTGCACCCTGACTGCCGCCGAGCACGAGCAGACATAGCGGACCTGTGTGCTGAGTGCCCCGTTGTGGGGGCGGCAAGGTGGCGATCTCGCGGCGCACGGGATTGCCAACGTGGCGGGCGGCGGGAACGCCGTGGAACGCACCCGGGAAACCGCAAAGCACCTGGTCCGCAATCCAGGCGAGCCAGCGATTAGTCAGGCCCGGAATGGCATTTTGCTCATGAATCAGCAGCGGCTTGCGCAAGATCCAGGCAATCACGCCGGCGGGACCGGCAACAAACCCTCCCATCGCCAGTACGACATCGGGACGGCGTCGCAACATAATGCGCAGCGACTGCACACCGGCGACGAGGACTCTGATCGGCAGCAAAAGCCAGCTGATGGCACCGCGAGCGCGCAACCCCTGGATCGATACCCATTCGATATCAAAGCCCGCGGCCGGCACCGCACGTGCCTCCAGCCCCATACGCGTTCCCATCCACACCACGCCAATATTCTGGCTGCGCAGGTACTCGGCGACCGCCAGCCCGGGAAATACGTGCCCGCCCGTACCTCCGGCCACAACCATCACGCAGCTCACTGCACACCCCACGCGTGAGCGCGCGTCTCGCGCTGCACCATCAGCAGCAGCCCCACCGCTATGAAGCTGGTCAGGATACTGCTGCCACCGTAGCTGAGAAACGGCAGTGTCAAGCCCTTGGTGGGCAACGCCCCCATGTTTACGCCCATGTTAATGATCGCTTGCAAGCCGAGCAGCAACCCGACTCCCTGGGCCAGCCGCGCCCCGTACAGCAATCCCACTCTTTCGGCCTGCCGTGATATCAGAAACGCGCGTGTCACCAAGATGCCGAACAGCACTATGACGACCAGCACGCCGAGCAGCCCGAGCTCCTCAGCGGTGACCGCAAAGATGAAGTCTGTGTGCGCCGCCGGCAAATAGTAGAGTTTCTGTACACTCGCCCCGAGACCAACACCGAACCACTCGCCGCGGCCAAAGGCAATGAGGGCCTGGACGAGCTGAAATCCGCTATTGAACGGATCCGCCCATGGATCAAGAAACCCGACCACGCGCGCGAAACGGTAAGGTGCGATCAGGGTAAGGATGGCCATTCCGACCACTCCGGTGACGACGACAACACCGAAATGCCAGAAGCGCACCCCCGCCAGAAACAACATGCCCAGCACGGTCATACTAATCACCACCATCGCGCCGAGATCCGGTTCTTGCAACAGCAACATCCCGATGGCGACTACGACGATGCTGATAATGAAAACGCCCTGCGTGAAATTGTGCAGCTCTTCCTGCCTACGTACGAAATAACCGGCGACATAAACTACTAAAATGAGCTTGATCAGCTCTGATGGCTGCAGGTTGATGGCCCCGAGTCTGAGCCAGCGCGAGCTCCCGTTGACGGTAATCCCGGCCCCGGGAATCAATACCAGGACCAGCAACGCCATCCCCCCAAGCAACAGATACGGGCCTGCCGCCTCCCATAGACGCACTGGCGTGCGCATGGTGACGTACATTAAGAACATCCCGAGACCCACGGCAATCGACTGACGCCAAAGATAATAACTACCATCACCGATGTTGCGTTCAGCAAAAGAAATTGACGAGGAGTAAACCATCACCAGTCCCAGCCCGACCAGCGCCAGCACACATCCAAGCAACCAGCCATCAGCCTTCGGGCGGCGCCTGCCCGCGCTACGCCGCGTTGGCGCATCGGGCTTGCGCTCATGTGTCAGGCTCACCATGCGCGGTCGACCTCTTGCCAGGCAACGCCACTGCGCTCAAGCTGCCAGACTCCACTCATGACCCACCGCCCTTTGCCAGCTGCTCGTGTACGGCGGCGATGAACACTTCGCCGCGGTGCTCGTAATTCTTAAACATGTCAAAGCTCGCGCACCCGGGGGACAAGAGCACGGCATCGCCAGCACTCGCGAGCTGCCTCGCTCGCGCGACTGCGTCGTGCATATCGATCGCATGCATGACAGGTAAGGCGCGCTCGAGCGACGCCTCGATCAGATCGGCATCGCGCCCGATCAACACCACCGCGCGCGCGTGCTCGCATAACACGTCCTTGAGCATGCGAAAGTCAGCGCCCTTGCTTTCACCACCCGCTATGAGCACAACCGGGCGTGTGCAACCTTTCAATGCCGCCACAGTCGCCCCCACATTTGTCGCCTTGGAGTCATCGATCCAGAGGACCCCATCGTGCTCGGCGATCACCTGGCTACGGTGTGCAAGCCCGCGGAACGCCGTGATGGCCCGGCGCATGGCATTCACGGAGATGCCCAGCGCATCGGCCATAGCCATTGCCGCCAACACATTGGCGAGGTTGTGCCGTCCTTGCAGCGCCACGTCACTGGCGGCAATCCACGCCTCCGCGCCTTTACCCAACCATTCCACGCCGTGTTTGTGGACGATACCAAAATCATCAGCCGTCACCGGCTGTGCCGATCCGAAGCGCACAATGCGCCTGCCAGCCCTAGCCATGGTCATGACGGCGGCGTCATCGCAGTTGAGCACCATGATCCCGTCACCGCTAAAGATGCGCGCCTTCGCCGCCGCGTACTCCGCCAAGGAGCGATAACGATCCATGTGATCGCAGCTGAGGTTCAGCACCGTCGCCACGCGTGCATTGAGACTGTGGGTGGTCTCCAGCTGAAAGCTGGATAGCTCCAGGACGTACAAATCCGGTGGTGGCGATTCCAACAACGACAACACCGGCACGCCGATATTGCCCCCCACGCGCGTATCAAGCCCGTCCTCGCGGCACATGGCCCCCAGCAGCGCCGTCACGGTGCTCTTGCCGTTGACGCCGGTGACGGCCGCTACCGGGGCCGTCACCTCGTGTGCAAACAGCTCGACATCGCCCACGGCACTCACCCCAGCGGCGATCGCTTGCGCCACCACGGGCTCGCGCAACGACACGCCCGGGCTCACCACCAGCATGCCCGCTTGCTTGAAAAGCCGCGCATCCCAGTCGCCCGTGGAGCACTCGACGACCGGTAGGGTTTCACGCAGCTCGGAGAGCATCGGCGGATCGCGACGGCTGTCGACCACACGCACGCGGTATCCGCGCGCGACCAGATGGCGTGCACTGGAAAGGCCAGTCAAACCCAGACCCACAACGAGCGCTTGTTTGCGCGATTTGCGTGGCATCGTCGACACCTGCATGCTTAACGAACCTTCAACGTGGCGAGCCCGATCAACACCAGGATCACCGTTATGATCCAGAACCGCACAATGACCCGGGGCTCGGGCCACCCCTTGAGCTCGAAATGGTGATGCAGCGGCGCCATGCGAAAAATGCGCCGGCCCAAGAGCTTGTAAGATGCCACCTGCAGCATGACCGACACCGTTTCGATCACGAATACGCCGCCCATCACGAACAATACGATCTCCTGTCGCA
>Ga0255058_10000497_pt1 | contig 23109 bp, 16 predicted proteins | sample Cases_109_9_MG_FD_188637 | JGI IMG/M metagenome (GOLD analysis project Ga0255058, IMG submission 188637) | Seawater microbial communities from Amundsen Gulf, Northwest Territories, Canada - Cases_109_9 | ecosystem: Environmental > Aquatic > Marine > Gulf | place: Canada: Northwest Territories... | reverse complement strand
CGGCCAGCTGGCGGACCTCGTCGTCCTCGACCGCGATCCCTTCCAGGTGCCTCCGGAAGAACTCAAGGGTATCCAGGTCCTCATGACCATGGTGGGAGGCGAGATCGTGTACGAGCGCGAGCAGGGTCGGGAACCGTGATCGGGAGTCCCTGACCCGTGAGTAAGAGCCTGTTCTCTCGGCTACGTGATGTTGGCGCGAGCGCGGCCCAACGCTTCCTGAAGCGCACGGCCGAGCCGAACGCTGGTGAGCAAGAGGAAGCGGTGCGCATCGTCCTCGTCCTCAGCGGCGGCGCGCTGCGGGGTCTCGTCCACGTGGGCGCCTGGCGGGCCCTCCTCGAGCGAGGCCTGCGGCCGGACGTCATCATTGGGACCAGCATTGGAGCGCTGGTCGGTGCCGCGGCGGCGGCAGGGGCCGACTGGACGTTCGTGGAGCGGGCAGCCCGGTCCGTCGTCCGCAAGGAGATCGCAGCGCTCGACCGACGCGTGCTTCTCCTGAACGGGGTGCGGCGCCCGGCGCTCTTCCGCGGCGAGGTCCTGCGCCAGTACATGGAGCGGCTGATCCCGGCAAGGACCTTCCAGGAGCTCACGATCCCGCTCCAGGTCAACGCCGTGAACCTCGGGACCGGGGAGATGAAGTGGTTCGGGACCCCTGTCGGCGAGGAGGACGTCGACCCGACGGCCGATCTCCTGGACGCCGTCTGGGCCTCCTCCTCGGTGCCCACCTTCTACGCCCCGGTCGAGATCGACGGCTCCTTCTACATCGATGGCGGCATCCTGGACACCTTCGCTCTCCGGCGCGCCGCCGCGCTCGGCGCCACCTGGATCCTGGCCGTGGACGCCACGACGGAGGGCGTAGGGGACGATCCGGCGGACCTGATCGACGAGGGCATGCTGGCGATCAACGAGCGTGTGTTCGGGATCGTATCGGGCGCCCGCCGCCGCGCGGTGCTGGAGAGGTGGTCGGGGCCTCCGCTCACGATCGTGCGCCCTGCCGCCGGCCACATCCCGGCCTTCGACTTCGAGTTCAACGACTACCTGGTGAACGAAGGCCACCGTGCCATGAACGAGGCGCTCTCCACCCCCGAAGCGAACGAAAGGCTCGGCCGAGCCACGCCCGCCCTCAAGGCCTCCTGAGGGCAGCTCCCCGTCTCGTTTCAGCCGTTCCTGAGACCACTCCTTGACAGTGTTAACTTAACGGCGTTACCTTAACATCGTTAACCACGGGATGGGCACGCGGAAACTCAGCGCTCCCCGACGCCGTAGTGATGATTATGGGAGCCCGATCGAAAGCTCGATCGGCTTCCAGCAGACGAGATGAGAGCCGATGCCGAAAGTCGCAGATCCACAGCGCGCCGCCGAGACCGATGCGGCGATCCTCGATGCCGCCAGGGATGTGCTGGCGGAGGAGGGACTCGAAGCGCTCTCGATGCGGGCCGTGGCGGCTCGCATCGGGCTGAGCGCGACGGCGCTGTACAACTACGTCGAGAACAAGCAGGCGCTGGTCGACCGGGTCGTGGCCCGCGGCTTCCGGCGCTTCGAGAGTGACATGTGGCAGGCGGTGGATGGCGTTCCGAGCGGCGGGTTCGAGCGGTTGCATGCGCTCGGCTCGGCGTACCTCCGGTTCGCCCGGGAGAACGAGCAGTACTTCAAGATCATGTTCACGATTCAGCCCGAGGACCGGAGAGAGATCGATGAGCTGCCCGGAGAGGGCGGCCGCCGGATCCTGCGGGAGGCCGTGGCCGACGCGATCGCCGCGGGAGAGATCCGGGCGGCGGATCCGGACCTCGTGGCGCTCTATCTGTGGAGCTCATTGCATGGTCTGGCGACCCTGTCGCTCGCTTGCGACGTCACCTGCGAGTGCACGTGCGGATGTAAGGACGGGGGCGAGTGCACGTGCGCGGAAAACCACGAGTGGGGCACGGCAGGCCTCACGGCCGAGAAGCTGTTCGAGCTGTTCGGAGAGTTCCTGAGCGATGGTCTTCGGCCCCGTGACGGGCGGGAGCATGCGGGCGTCTCGAAGGACGTGGGTCGCGCCGCGGCCGGCTCCACCAGAACCAACGAGGCGAGCCACAACGGCGGCGGTAAGCGGGACGCATGAGTGGGGTGAAAGTGAGTGGGGTGAAGGGTTGGGAAGATAGAAGGGAAACGGGAGACATGTCGATCATAGAGCGAGTGACCGGAAAAGCCGGCAGAGAGAGTCGACGGAGCAGCGGGCCGATGCCTTTGCGGCGGGCGGCGTTGATCGTCGCCGTTGGGGCCGTGGGGTTGGCCGCCGCGGCGTGCGGCGCGGGCGTGGCGGAGGAGCCCGCCCAGGATTCGCCCGCCGACGAGGCGTACCGCCGGACCGTCAACGTGGAAGTGGTGGAGGTGCAGCCCTCCGACTTCGCGTCCACCGTCCGGCTGATCGGCGCCGTGGAGGCACTGCACGACATCACGGTGAGCGCCGAGGAGAGCGGCGTCATCAGGCGCTTCTTCGTGGAGAAGGGTCAGCGGGTGCGAGCGGGCCAGGCCCTGGCGAAGATCGATGACCGGGTGCTCGCGGCGCAGGTCGCCGAGGCCGAGGCGGAGGCCAAGGCGGCCCGGGATAACTACGAGCGCCGGCAACGTCTCTTTCGCGATGAGGGGATCGGCACGGAGGCCCAGTTCGTGGCGGCGGAGGCGGAGTCGGAGGCCAAGGAGGCGCGGGCGGACGCGCTGCGCGCCAGGCTCGAGCACACGACCGTTCGCGCGCCGGTCTCTGGCGTGTTCGATGCGCGGTACGTGGATGCCGGCGAGATGGTGGGTCCGGGCGACGAGGTCGGCCGCATCATCGACGCGAGCCGCGTCAAGGTCGTGGGGGGCGTGCCGGAGCGGTACGCTGCCGACGTCACGACCGGCGGCATGGCCCGGGTCACCCTGGATCTCTATCCGGGCCGCGTCTTCGAGGGCGAGATCTCCTTCGTGGCGACGGCGGTGGATCCAAGGAGCCGCACGTTCGAGATCGAGATCCTGCTCGACAACCCGGACAACCTGATCAAGCCGCAGATGGTGGCGGGCGTCGAGCTCGCGACTCAGGCGCTCCAGAACGTCCTCGTGATCCCTCAGGATGCGCTGCTCCGCGTCGAGGACGGCTACCAGCTCCTCGTCGTCACGGAGATCGACGGCGAGCTCGAGGCCGAGGCGCGGCAGGCGGTGCTGGGACCGTCGGCGGCCAACACGGTCGTGGTCGAGGCCGGTATCGAGCCCGGCGACCGGGTGATCATCCGCGGCCAGCAGCAGGTGGATGCCGGCGACCGGGTGCGGCTGATCGGCAGCTCGGATCGGGGCGAGGGATGACCGATCGGAAAACCCCTCCCACCGGTGCCGGGAAGAGCAACGGCACCGGCGGCAACGGCGTGGGTCCAGGGCCCGAGCGAGCCGGGAGCCAGTCGCCACCTAGGCACGCGCCCGTAGCGAAGCGTTACAAGCAGTTCTGGCTGACCTCGCTGGCCGTGGATCATCCGACGAGCGTGCTCGTCTTCACGGCGATCATCATCCTGGGCGGCCTGGTCTCCTATCTCCGCATCCCCAAGGAGTCGATGCCGGAGATCACGGTGCCGTTCGTCGCGGTGAACACCTCCTACTCTGGCGTCGCCCCCGAGGACATCGAGACCCTGATCACGCGTCCGCTCGAGGAGGAGCTGAACGAGATCGCCGATGCCCAGGAGATCACGTCGACCTCGGTCGAGGGCTACTCGAGCATCCTGATCGAGTTCACGGCCGGGATGGACATGACGGAGGCGCTCCAGCTCGTTCGGGAGAAGGTGGACATCGCCAAGCCCGAGATCCCGGCGGCGGCCGAGGAGCCGATGATCCTGGAGTTCAACCTCTCCGAGTTCCCGATCATGCAGGTCAACGTCTCGGGCGAGTACAGCCTGCGGCGCCTCAAGGAGGTGGCCGAGGATCTGCAGGACCGGATCGAGATCATCCCCTCCGTGCTCGAGGTCACGCTCTCGGGCGGCCTGGAGCGCGAGGTGCAGGTCAACGTGGACCTGGCCAGGCTTCAGTTCTACGGCCTGGCGTTCGACGATGTGATCGAGGTGATCCGAGAGGAGAACCTCACCATCCCCGGCGGCACGATCGACGTGGGCGAGCGCGAGTATCTGGTGCGCGTTCCCGGCGAGTTCGAGGACACCCGCCTGATCGAGGACATCGTCGTCTGGTCGCCGGGCGACCGGCCCGTCTACGTGCGCGACATCGCCGAGGTGGAGTTCGGGTTCAAGGAGCAGGACAGCTTCGCACGCCTGGACGGGAATTCGGTCGTCACGCTGGGGATCGTCAAGCGCACCGGTGAGAACATCATCGAGACCTCGGACGCCGTGAAGAAGGCGATCGAGGATTCCGAGGCCGGCTTTCCCGCGACGACGGTGCTAAAGATCACCTCGGATCAGTCCGAGGAGATCCGGAAGATGGTCTCGAACCTCGAGAACAACATCGTCTCGGGGCTCATCCTGGTGGTCGCCGTTCTGCTCTTCTTCCTCGGCATCGCGAACGCGTCCTTCGTCGGGGTCGCCATCCCGCTCTCGATGCTGCTCTCGTTCAGCATCATGCAGCTGATCGGTTTCACGATGAACATGGTCGTGCTGTTCAGCCTGATCCTCGCGCTCGGGATGCTGGTCGACAACGCGATCGTCGTGGTGGAGAACACCTACCGCTTCATGGAGCAGGGCCACGATCGAAAGAAGGCCGCGAAGTACGGGACGGCCGAGGTCGCGATGCCGGTCATCGCGGCGACGGCGACGACCCTGGCGGCATTCGCGCCCATGACCTTCTGGCCCGGCATCATCGGCGAGTTCATGGCCTACCTGCCGCTGACCCTGATCATCACGCTCAGCGCCTCTTTGTTCGTGGCCGTGGTCGTGAACCCGACGATCTGCTCGCTCTTCATGCAGCTGGACGGAGAGAAGGCCCCCGGCCTCACGCCGGTGGCCCGGTGGACGCTGATCGGCGCGGCCGTTGTCGCGTTCCTCATCGCGCTCGCCAGCAACGCGCTCGCGGCCGTTCTGCTGACCGTGACCGCAAGCCTGTTATGGGCCATCCACCGCTGGGCACTGCGCCCGATCGGCCACTGGTTCCAGGTGACCGCTCTGCCGGCCGTGCTCCGCCGCTACGAGGTCCTGCTGCGCTGGTCGCTGGGGCACCGGGGACGGGTCATGGCCGGCATGGGCGGCGTGCTCGTCGGCTCGCTCCTGCTGTTCGGCATGTTCAACGCCGGGATCGAGTTCTTCCCGGAAGACATCCCGCCCGAGACGGTCTACGTGCAGGTGGAGATGCCGCCGGGCACGCGCGCCGAGGCCACCGATGAGGTCGTGAAGCTCGTGGAGCGCGAGCTCGCGGCGCTGCCGATCACTGGCGACTTCGAGTCCGTCGTCTCCACGGTCGGATCCGGCGGGAACCGCGGCTCCGGATCGAACGAAGGCACGATCGCCGTGACCTTCATCGACTTCGAGGTTCGTGAGCGCGACTCCTTCGAGTCGCTCGAGCTGATGCGCAACACGGTGGGGCAGCGGGTGGCCGGAGCCGAGATCACGGTAGAGAAGCCCCAGGACGGGCCGGGCTCGGGCCCTCCGGTGAACATCGAGCTCTCCGGAGAGGACGACCGGGTGCTCGAGGCTCTCGCCGACGAAGCGTACCGTCTGCTCGCCAACGCCCCGGTGGCCCGGAAGCTGGAGGGGCTCGAGAGCGACCTGGCGGACGCGCGCCCCGAGCTGAGGATCGAGGTCGACCGGGAGCGGGCCGCCCTGTTCGGCCTCAGCACGGCCGAAGTGGGAGCCACGATCCGGAGCGCGATCAACGGCACCGAGGTCTCCGAGTTCCGGTACGGCGAAGAGGAGTACGACATCGTCGTTCGCCTGGCGGAGCGCTACCGCAACAACCTGGACGCGCTGGCAAATCTGACGGTGGTCCCCGAGGATGGCGGTCAGGTGCCGCTCTCATCGGTGGCGAGCTGGCAGGTCGAGGAGAGCTACAGCGGCATCAACCGGAAGGACCTGGAGCGCGTCGCCACGATCTCGGCCGATGTGCGCTCTGCGTACAACGCCAACGCGGTGCTCGCCGAGGTACGGACGGAGCTTGCCGGCTTCGAGGCCTCGCTGCCGCCCGGCTACGCCCTCAGCTACACCGGACAGCAGGAGGACCAGCAGGAGTCGCAGGCGTTCCTGTTTGGCGCCTTCCTCATGGCGTTGATGCTGATAGCCATGATCCTGGTCTCGCAGTTCGACTCGGTGTTCCGGCCGGTCATCATCCTCAGCTCGGTGCTCCTCTCGACGGTCGGCGTGCTACTCGGCCTGCTGGTCTTCCGCATGCCGTTCGGGGTCATCATGACCGGGGTCGGCGTGATCAGCCTCGCGGGCGTCGTGGTGAACAACGCGATCGTCCTGGTCGACTACATCGGGATCCTGAGGAAGCGCGACGGACTCGGGGAGCACGAGTCGCTCGTGGTCGGCGGGCTCACCCGTTTCCGGCCGGTGATGCTGACGGCGATCACCACGGTCATGGGCCTGACGCCGCTGGCGATCGGCCTCAACTTCGACTTCAAGGGCCTCTTCACCCGGCTGAACCCGAACATCTTCTGGGGCGGCGAGCAGGCGGCCTGGTGGGGTCCGATGGCGATTGCGGTGATCGCCGGGCTCACCTTCGCGACCTTCCTCACCCTGGTGATAGTGCCGGTGATGCACTCGCTCACCGACGACCTGGCGGCCTTCCTACGGCGTAATCTGCGCCGGCAGGAGGCGGAGCCTTCCGAAGCCGGCGAGGCTGCGGTGGGTTCTCCGGAGCCGGAGGCCCGGCCGGAGCCGGAGCTGGCCACGGCGTAGCATCGGGGTTCGGCGCGGCGGGGGAGCCGTGTCGGCGGGGGGAGCCGGTGGTTCCCTCCGCGCGCGGCCAATTCGCAGTAGCCTCTTGAGCACCATCCATCGAGGCGCGAATACATACGCGCTCCGGGAAGTCACCACCTCCTGAAGGTCGCGGCGGCCAGGGCTCGTGCAGGTTCGGTTCGCCCACCGGGCAGCCGTACTGTTCTCTCCCCCTCAATGACGGCGAGATACTCGGACGGAGGATTCGGGGATGAGCAGCTTGTGAACGAGCACAATGCGAGCACGGTCGGAGCCAGGGGCCGACGGAGTACTCCGATGCTGCCGAGATCCTCCGATGAGCAGCATCGCGCAGCAACACCGCTCGAGCTGTTCTTCGATCTCGTTTTCGTGGTGGCCATTGCCCAAGCCGCCGGCAGTCTCCATCACGGCTTGGCCTCAGCCCACGTGGGCGAGGCCGTGCTGAGCTATTTCATGGTCTTCTTCGCCATCTGGTGGGCGTGGATGAACTTCACCTGGTTCGCTTCTGCCTACGACACGGACGACATCGCGTACCGAGTGGTCGTGTTCGTCCAGCTCACGGGAGCACTGATTCTGGCGGCCGGCGTTCCACGCGCCTTCGAGCATGGTGACTTCGCTCTGATCGCCGCCGGATACGTCGTGATGCGGCTGGCTCTGGTGTCGCTGTGGCTTAGAGCGGCCCGCTCGGACCCCACGCGGCGCGCTTCCGCGCACCGATACGCGCTTGGCGTCACGCTCTGTCAGATCGGTTGGGTCGCCTGGCTGTTCGTCCCGTCTTCCTGGGCGCTGCCGGGCTTCGTCGGGCTCGTGGTCGCGGAACTGCTCGTGCCCGTGTGGGCCGAGCGAGCGGCCCTCACCTCCTGGCATCCCGGTCACATCGCTGAACGCTACGGGCTGTTCACGATCATCGTTCTCGGCGAGTCGATCTTGGCCGCCTCAATTGCGATCCAGTCGGCGACCGACGCAGGCCACTTCACGTCGGACGTCGGGACGATCATCTTGGGCGGGCTGCTGATCGTCTTCTCAATGTGGTGGCTGTACTTCGAGCGATCTGTGCACGAACAGCTCGCGTCGCAGAGCACGGCCTTCATCTGGGGCTACGGGCACTACCTGATCTTTGCGTCGGCCGCAGCGGTGGGCGCCGGATTGGCCGTCGCTGTGGATTTCGCGACCGGTCACGCGGAGATCGGTGCGTTCGGCGCCGGTGCAGCGGTCGCGGTGCCCGTCGCCAGCTACCTCCTCGGCGTTTGGGCGCTTCACGCACGCACCCGCGTGGATCGTCCGACAGCCGCGTTCTCGGTCCCGGCGGTCGCTCTTCTGATCCTGTTGACGCCGCTGACGGGTCACGCAGTGCTGGTAACCGGAGTCCTGCTGGCCGCGCTTCTGGCGACAAGGCTCGCGAGGGTACCCTCGCCTTCTTGAGACCTGGGCGGGTCGCGTCGTCGTCGCGAGCGCCGGCAAACGCTATTCGGTAGCTACCGTGGCGATCGCGGTCTGGAGGGCGCCCTCGCCGGCCGTGTCGGTCCACGCGAGGACTACCTCGGACCCCCGGAGAACCATCCGCGGGAATCCGCTGGACCGGCTGACGTCGGTTAGCGCGACCGTCTCTGCCCGGCTCGTCGCGCCGTCCGCCCGGATCCGGCGAGCCGTCACCCGAGCTCCCTCCTCGGCGATCTCCAGCCAGAGGACGAGCGCGGACCCGTCGGGCAGCAGGGCGATGTCCACGCGTCCGAGCGGCGCGCTATCATCCACCCGGAGCGCCTCTCCGAAGCTAGCTCCGGCGTCTTCCGAGAAGGCCACGAGGACTCGCGGCTCGTCCTCGGCGGCCGTGTACCAGGCCACGGCTAGCCGGTCGCCCCTCGCAGACACGGCCGGTCCGTTGACGGGGCAGGCCGGGATGTGCCAGCCGTCCCGATGCAGAACCGCCGGTGCCGTCCAGCGTCCGTCGAGCCGGCGCACGACGGAGATGTCCCGGATCTCGGCCTCGGATCGGTCGCGGTAGACGATGATCGGGCCGGCGGAGGTGAGTGCCGCCGAGGTCTGGCAGCAGTCGCAGGTGCGGCTGTCGAGCAGGGTCTCCGCCTGTATCTCGCCCGCCTCATCGATCTCGGCGTAGCGAATGGACATGTCCGCGTCGCGGGGCTCGGATGCCGCGCTGTCGTCGGTGTGCGCTCCGCTATCCGCTTCTTCCGCCGCAACGCTGGCGTCGGACCGCTCCGCGTTCTCCGCTGCCGCCCGAGCGAAGTCGCGGCCGTCCAGCCAGACAGCCGCGAGTGACCCGTCTGGCGTTGGGAATAGCGACACGAACCCGTGCTCGGTCAGGGTGCCATCCAGATGAGGGGTCAGGGGCGAGGACCAGCTCTCACCGCCGTCGCTGGAGCGGGCGATCCGGACGCCATACGCATAGGTGTCGGGCCCCTCACGCTGCAGCCAGTGCGCGGCGAGCGATCCGTCCAGCATCTCGATGACCGACGGGAAGTCGGCCCAGTTCACGAAGAAGTCCTCGCCTGTCGCGATCGTCCGCGGCTCGGACCAGACGGGGCCGTCAAGACGGGCCATACGCACGGCATGTCCCGAGCCCTCCGGCTCCTGCCAGCTCAGGAGGACGGTGCCGTCGCGGCCCGGCGACAGGTAAGGAGTGACGCTCCCCGCCGCGGCGGGCGAAGGGAGGCCGCGGAGGTCCGAGATCGGGGAGCCAAGGGAGTCAGATCTCGTGTGGGTCTCGGAGTCCCTTCCGCTCTCGGGAGCGCAGGCTAGGCAGATCATAGCCAGCGCGGCGCTCGTAGCCGGGATCTTCGTCTGAATCGACGCGGAGACAGCTGGTCGTCGTGGAAGGCGCATGGCCCGAATCTCGCCAAGCCTGCGACGCGGTGCAAAGGGAGGCGTGCTTCGGTCCTGCGGATGCCGGTCCGAAGATCGGCTCAGCGGGCGACCGCGTCCTCCGGCTCTCCCACGTTCCCCGGTTCCTCGGTCTTGGCGGCGGAGCTATGCAGCTCGACCTTCTCCATCGGCCATGGGCCGGCGACCACCGCCCGGTCGCCTCCTTTGCGCTTCGCGGAGTAGAGCGCGATGTCGGCGGCCTGCAGGAGGTCGTCTTCGGTCTTGGTGGAGGAGTTCGATACCGCGACGCCGAAGCTGATCGTGACGGACAGCGGGGAGTCCCCGAATTGGCTGGCGACGGCATCTTTGGTCCGCTCCGCGAAGGCGAGTGCTCTGCGGACGCTTGTTCCAGGGAGAAGCGTCAGGAACTCATCGCCGCCGAAGCGCCCGCTCAGATCGGAGGCGCGCGTGTTCTCCTCCAGGGCCTGGGCGACGGCGCGCAGGACGTGGTCGCCGGCCTGATGTCCCTCGGTGTCGTTGATGGTCTTGAAGCGGTCGACGTCGAGAAGCACGATCGAGCACGGTCGGCCGCGGGTGGTGGCCGCGAACTCGCGGCTCAAGAACAGCCGCAGTACCCGCCGGTTCGGAAGCCCGGTCAACGGGTCCGCGTACGCGAGCTGGAGGGCCTCGGACGTCTGTCGCCGATGCGCCTCCGATATGAGACCCGCGCCCAGGCTGACGCTGATGAGAACCACGATCACCGCGCCGACAATCCACCAAGCGACGTCTCCAGTAGTAAGCAGAGAGAAGCCCACTTCGAGAACGGCAACGAGGATCATCGTCGAGATGAGGACGAGCGTCGCGCCCTGCCAACCCTTGTAATAGGCGAACAGAAAGGCGGGTACGATGGCCAGAAGCCAGATGAGGGCCGAGTACTCCCCGGCCGAGTCCGGCCAGAGAAGGCTGCCGACGAGGGCCGTGACGAGCGCCAGGGCGCTGAGAGCCAGCGCCATGGGAGGCACGCGGGCGGGCAGATGGTCGATCTCGAAACCGGTCGTATCCAGTGCCGGGCTCTCGTTCACGTCGACTTCGGAGCCCGTCAGCTCGGCGTTCAACCCCAGGGGCCGTTTGGCCACGCTTTTCATCTCCGATCCGAAAGAGGGGCACGATGCCCGTTTCACGTCACTTGGCAGGGTCCCGGGCTTGTCACGAATCGCAGCATGAAGGTCGCGTCGCCGGGAACCGTAGCGCCTTGTCCAACTGTTACTTACGTGCTTCAGGCAGCTTTCAGCGTGACCTGTGAGACCGCGCGCGACACCGCTAGGTTTGCACTTTCGGTGCCGGGCAGGGTATTGCGGCCGATCGTCGCTCGGCCGTGCGCCGAATCCGGCGAATCACCGAGACTTGAACGCGGGACGACGTAGCTGAGACATGGCTAAGAGAGCATCGGGCAGGACCAGGGGCGCCCTTTGGGCCGGCCTCGTGCTGGCTGGCATCGCGGCGCTCGTGGTGGCGTTTTCCGCCGGCTACATCGGGTCGGCGGGCGCAGAGAGTGGCTCGGCCGACGCCCGGTGGCTCTCCATTCCGGCTCCCGAGGCCGAGTTCCGAACGCTCGAGGGGAAGAAGGCGTCGCTAGCGGATTACCGGGGCCAGGTCGTCATCCTCAACCTGTGGGGGACCTGGTGCCCGCCCTGCCGGCGGGAGATCCCGGAGCTCGTCGAGCTACAGGCGCAGCTGGAGGAGCGGGGCGCGACGGTCGTGAGTATCGCGGTCGACTCGGGGGCTGAGGAGAGCATCCGGAGCTTCGCGTCCGAGTTCGGGATCGACTATCCGATCTGGATCTCGGGGACGGACGAGGTCGTCCGGCACTTCCGCGCGATCGGCTTTCCGTTCACGCTGCTCATCGATCGCGACGGGGTGATTCGCAAGCAGTACCTCGGGCCCCAGACTCAGGAGACGCTGCTGGCCGACGCCGACGTCTGGATCGGGGACGGGAGTCCCACGGAGACCCCGAAGTACAGAGAGGCGTCGGAGGTCGGCCCGTAGTAGCGCTCCCCGAACGCGTTCGGCACCACCGAGCCGTTGTAGCGGGCCGAGAACAGGTTGTCGACGCCCACGTACGGCAGCAGCTCCCAGCCCCCGAGCGGCGCCCTCGCCGATAGTCTCAGATCGAACACCCCGTACGACCAGTTGAACGCCGTGTTCGCGTCGTTGACCGGATACGCGTCCAGCCAGCGGAATCGCCCCTCCGCCAGCCAGACGGAACGCGCGTAGGAGAGCCCCAGATCCAGCTGGTGGATCGGGACGCCGGGCTCCCGGTTGCCCTCGAAGTCTCCCTCGATCGTTTCGAACTCGCCGAAGGTGAAGTGCTGATACGTGTAGGATAGCCGCGCGTCGAACCCCTTCAGGGCCGTCCAGACCGTACCCACCTCGATCCCGCGGCGTGTCACCTCGCCCGCGTTGCGGAAGAACACCTCCTCGCCCGGTCCCTGGAACGGCAGGATGGCGTCCCTCACCTCCGCCACGTAGACGGAGAAGTCGTAGCTGAGCCGCGGCGCCGCCGCGATCCCCTTCGCGCCGACCGAGAAGCTCACCGTCGTCTCCGGGTCCAGCTGGGGGTTGAAGCCGCCTTCGCCGCTCGGCTGGTTCGAGAGCTCGCTGGTGGTGGGCGTCTGGAAGGCGGTCGCGACGTTCGCGTAGAGGTTGAGCCAATCGTTCGCGGCGACGTCGACACCGACCATCGGGCTGAAGTGTGTGAACGTCCGCTCGCCGGAATCGTCGCCGTCCTCGAGCAGGCGGTCGTCGACCCGGAAGTCGAAGAGGTCGAATCTGCCGCCGGCCGTGATCCTCACGGCGGTGCTCGGCGCCAGGGTCAGCGTGACGAACGGCCCCAGCGCCCCCACGGTCTCCCGCTGGTCGATCAGCAGCTCGCCCTCCTGGGCTCGATCCCCCTCCTCCTCCACGCCGAGGTTCTCGAACTCCTCGCGGTCGTCGCCCAGGTAGGAGAGGTCCATGCCCGCGATCCAGGTGAACGGCAGCTTCCCGATACGGGTCCCCGTGGCGTAACTGGCCCTCAGTCCTGCCGAGCCCCGGTCCAGCGAGATGATCCGGCCCGGGATCGGGTTCCACACGTCCCGCAACAGCCCCCAACCGGAGAGCTCGAGCTTGCCGGTCTCCGACATCCCGCCCGAGTAGGCGAGGCCGAACTGGCCCTGCTTGACCGACTTGCCGGCACCCTGCGCGATGACGAACGGGCGGACGAAGGTGGGCCGAAGCCGTGCATCCTCCTCGTTCAGTGAGCTCGGGTTCTCGGCGAACGGCATGGAGAAGTAGCTCCCCGTCGCCCGGAGCTCGGAGCGCTCGCCGAGCGACGTGCGCGTGGTGAGGTAGAAGCGGGTGAAGTCCGCGTGGTTGTACTCGCGGAATCCCGTCCAGTTGTTGGCCTCGAAGTCGGCCAGGTACCCGGTCGAGCCGGCCGTGCCGGAGAGCTTCAGACGTCCGGTCGCGAATCCGTAGTTACCGAAGGCGACCTGGGCCTGGGCGTGGAGCGGCGTGGGCGCGAAATCCTCGGTTCGGAAGCTGATGACGCCTCCGGCCGCGTTCCCGTAAAGTGACGAAGCCGGGCCCCGGATGACCTCGACCCTGCCCGCCGCCAGGAGATTCAGATTGCTGAGGACGGCCTGCCCGTCGGGCAGCGTGAGGGGGATGCCGTCGGCGATGATCATGACCCCGCGCACGCCGAACTGCGCACGGGCGCCGGCGCCCCGGACGATCAGGCGGTCGCCCAGCGAGAGGTTCTGCCTGTTCTGGACCGTCAGGCCCGGGATTCCGCGCAGGGCCTGGTCGAGCGAGAGCGCCCGCTCTCCGCGCTGGATCTGCTGTTTCCCCACGATGGAGAGGGCATACGGCGTCCGCGCCCACTCCTCCGTGGTTCGGGTCACGGTGACCCGAAGGTCCTCGAGCCTGACTTCCGGCCGCACCTCCAGCGTGTCGGCGCGGGAGGAAGAGTCGGTGGCGGCTTCGGCCTGTGCAGCGCGCAGCGGCGACGGGGTGAGGGCGACAGTCCCAGAGGCCAGGGCGACGACCGCCAGCGCCAGGGTCGTGGCGCAGACGACCTGTGCGGGCTTCGTCAGACGACCGGCTCGAGGATGAGCTGGCCCCTGTACAGGCGCGAGTACAGCCCGTCCTGGAGGAGCAGCTCTTCGTGCGAGCCCTCCTCGACGACGCAGCCGCGCTCCAGAACGAGGAGCCGGTCGGCCCGCTGCACGGTGCGAAGACGGTGGGCGATGATCAGCGTCGTCCGGCCCTCCATCAGGTTCCCGAGCGCTTCCTCGACGAGCTGCTCGCTCTCGGTGTCGAGACTGCTGGTCGCCTCGTCCAGGATAAGGATGCGGGGCGCCTTGAGCACGACGCGGGCGATCGCCAGCCGCTGCCGCTGCCCGCCCGACAGCCGCACCCCCCTCTCGCCGACCAGAGTCTCGTAGCCGTTGGGCAGGCGCTCGATGAACTCGTGGGCGTGCGCCCTCCGAGCCGCCTCCTCGATCTCCTCGGGGCTGGCGTCCGGCCGGCCGTAGGCGATGTTGTCGAACACGGTGCCGGAGAAGAGCGTGGGCTCCTGCGGCACGAAGCCGATCGCTCCCCTGAGGTCGGCCAGGGCGACCTCCCGGATGTCCCGCCCGCTCCAGGAGATGAGGCCGCGCGTCGGATCCCAGAAGCGGAGGAGGAGGGCGGCAACGGTGGACTTGCCGCCTCCGCTCGGCCCCACGAGGGCCACCACCTCTCCCGGCCGGAGCCTCGCACTCACGTCCTGCAGCGCCCAGGGCTCCTCGGGTCCATACCGGAACCATACATCCTCGAACACGATCTCCGGAATCGCCGTCGTCGGGACCGGCACCGGCTCCGGAGGATCGGCGATCTCCGGTTTCTCCTCCATCAGGTCGAACACCCGGATCGCGGCCCCCTGGGCCTGTTGGTACGAGCCCCAGAGCGAGGCCAGGGCCGTGATCGCCGCCGCCACCTGCACCGCGTAGAGCAGGAAGGAGACGAGCTCTCCGGCCGTGATCTGGCCCGCCAGGACCAACCGGCCTCCCTGCCACAGCACGGCCGTGATCCCGCCGAAGGCGACGAACGCCAGGACGCCGAAGAACAGCCCCCGCGCCCAGGCCCGGCTGAGGGCGGCTCGAAGCGACTCTTCGATCCGTGCGCCGTACCGGTCCGCCTCCCAGTCCTCCCGAACGAAGCTCTGGACGATCGGAATCTGGCCCAGAGCCTCCTCGGCCACGGCGTTGGCGTCCGCGAGCCGGTCCTGCACCTCCGTGGATTTCCGGCGGAGGTACCGTCCGAAAAATATGGCGATCAGGACGACCAGAGGCGCGACCGCGGCCGTCGTCAGCATCAGCTGAGGATGGAGTGCGGCGAGCAGCGTGAGCGCGCCCACCAGATACAGGATCTGACGGAAAAGCTCGGCCATCTGACTGCTCAGGACGGCCTGGAGCGTGGAGCAGTCCGAGGTGAGTCGGCTGGTCAGCTCGCCGGACGTCCGCTCCGTGAAGAAGCCGGGCGAGAGGTCCAGGAACCGAGAGAACAAGCCGGTTCGAAGTCGGGCGATCACGTGCTCCCCGGTGGCCCCGAGCAGGTAGACCTCCAGGAAGTTGAGCACGCCCTTGACCGCGAACAGTACCAGCAGGCCGAGGGCGATCGTGTTGAGGTTGACCAGGTTCCCGGTGACGAACGCGGCGTCCAACATGAAACGGACGACGAGGGGAAAGGCGAGGCCGATCGCCGTGCTGGCCAGGAGGGTGACGCCCGCGATCGCGACCTTCCCGCGGTGGGGGCGCACCAGCGGCCAGAGCTTCCGCAGGGCGAACAGCGACAAGCGAGCTCTCGGCCGGCCCTCGGTCTGGCCTTCGGTCCGATCTTTCGGGCGAGACGTCCCACGTCCGGCGTGGCGTCCCCTGTTTCCCGCCTCTATCTTGCCGCCCTCCTGTCGGGATCCACATATCCGCGTCGACTGACGCCAATTGATTCATGAACGAACCGACCCGCAACGATACGAGCGGCTGGGGAACGCTGGCCGCGGTAGCCGCCGTGGCCACCTACGCCCTCATCGTCTTCGGAGGGATCGTCCGCATCACCGGCAGCGGCATGGGCTGCGGCGACGATTGGCCGCTCTGCAACGGCCAGCTCATCCCGCCGATGGACTTCGACACGCTCATCGAGTACGGGCACCGGCTGGCCGCTCTGGCCGTGAGCCTGCTCGTCGTCGCGTTGGCCACGGTGGCCTGGTGGCCGAGACGGGCCGCGGTCCGGCGTCCTCTGCGCGTCCTTTCGCTCCTCGCCGTCCTGCTGCTGGTCGTGCAGGTGCTTCTCGGCGCGGTGACCGTGTGGCTGGAGTTGCCGCCGACCACCGTGATCCTGCACTTCGGCACGGCGCTGGCCCTGCTGGTCGTTCTCGCCGTCGGCGCGTGCATCGGGTTGGCGGGCGCCGAGCGTCCTGCCGTCCGCCGGGATCGTGCGACCCGAACATTGAAGACGCTGGCGGCTTTCGCGTTCGGCGTCGCGCTGCTCGGGGCGATGGTGGCCAACCTGGACGCGGGCCCGGCCTGCCTGGGCTTTCCGGCCTGCAACGGGAGCTGGATGCCGCGGGGGGGCGGCCTGGTGCACGTGCACTGGACGCACCGGCTCGCCGCCTATCTGCTCTTCCTGCTGTTGCTCTCGCTGCCCGTGCTCGTGCGGCGGTGGCGGCCCGGGGATGGCGCGGCTCTCACCTGGTCCTCCCTCGGCCTCCTGGTCGGACTCGGTCAGGTCGGCGTCGGCGCGGCGATGGCGCTCACCCTCTATCCGGGCACCCTGAAGACCATCCACCTGGCCGTCGGGGCGGCTCTGGTCGCCGTAGTCGTGGTGGCTGCCTGGCTCGTCTCGAGGCCACGGACCGTCTCCTAGACGCGCGTCGGCGCCGCTCCACGAAGCGACGTCCTCTAAAGGGGGGCGAGGCGGGCCGTGAAGTGACGGAGCTGCGGCGGCTCCTCGACGATCCGGTACCCCTTCACCTCCTGGCGCCGCTCGGCGACCGCCTGTGCCACCTCGAGCACGTAATCGATGTGGCTCTTCGTGTAGACGCGCCGGGGCACGGCCAGCCGTAGCAGCTCCAGCGGGGCGATCCGCTCCTCGCGGGTCGCCGGATCCACGCCTCCGAACATCAGCGTCCCGATCTCCACGCTCCGGATCCCGCCCTCCAGGTACAGCTCGCACGCCAGGGCGTGAGCGGGGAACTGCAGCGGCTCGATCCCGGGGAGGAACGCTCCGGCATCGATGTAGATCGCGTGTCCGCCCGGGGGCTGGACGATGGGGTAGCCGGCCTCGGTCAGGCCATCTCCCAGATAGGCGACGGACGCCGTCCGGTAGCGCAGATAGTCCTCCTCGACCACCTCGTACAGTCCGACCGCGATCGCCTCCAGATCGCGCCCGGCCATCCCTCCGTAGGTGGGGAACCCCTCGGTGAGGATGAGGAGGGCCTCCTCCTGCTGCGCGAGCTGGTCGTCGTTGGAGCCCAGGAAGCCGCCGATGTTCGCGAGACCGTCCTTCTTCGCGCTGAACGTCGCCCCGTCGGCGAGGGAGAAGGTCTCTCGCGCGATCGATTCCACGCTGCGGTCCTGGAACCCCTCCTCACGGATCTTGATGAAATAGGAGTTCTCGGCGAACCGGCAGGCGTCCAGGAAGAAGGGAACGCCGTTTGCTCGGCAGATCTCACTCGCCGACCGGAGGTTCGCCATCGAGGCCGGCTGCCCGCCGCCCGAGTTGTTCGTGATCGTGTGGATGACGCAGGCCACCTCCTCCAGGGAGTCGGCAAGGATCCGCTCAAGGGCGCCGAGATCGATGTTTCCCTTGAACGGGTAGACCTCGTCCGGTCTCAGGGCTTCGGGGGTCGGGATATCGACCGGCCGGCCGCCGAGGAACTCCACGTTGGCCCGTGTCGTGTCGAAGTGCGTGTTGCTGATCACGAGGCGATCCCGGACTCCGAGGCAGGAGAAGAGGATCCGCTCCGCGGCCCGCCCCTGATGGGTGGGGATGATGTGCTGAAAGCCGGTCAGCTCGCGGACCCGATCGCGGAAGCGGTACCACGACCGGGCGCCCGCGTACGATTCGTCCCCGCGCATGATGCCGGCCCATTGCTCCGCCGACATCGCGCCGGTGCCGGAGTCGGTCAGCAGGTCGATCAGGATGTCCTCGGCCGCGATGCGAAAGAGGTTCCACGAGGCTGCCTCGAGGATCTCGCGTCGCTCCTCGCGGCTCGTCATGCGCAGCGGCTCGACCACCTTGATCCGGAACGGCTCTATGATCCTCTCCATACCGGCGGTCTTCCTCCTCTAGACGGTCTTCAGAAGCGCGACGTGGCCGAGCCCTCCCGCCGCGCAGACGCTCACGATCGCCTTGGAGCCCGGCGCCATGTCGGCGAGCTCCAGCGCCGTCTGTGACAGGAGGCGCGCTCCCGTCGCGGCGAAGGGGTGGCCGAGCGCCACGCTGCCTCCGTTCGGATTGACGCGGTCCATCGGAAAGCTCCCGAGGTCTCGCTGGATCCCGGCGCGATCACGCAGCCATTCCTCGTCTTCGAGCGCCCGGATGGTCGCGAGGACCTGCCCGGCGAACGCCTCGTGGATCTCCCAGAGGTCGATCGCCTCGTAGCCGAGGTCGTGGCGGGCGAGGAGCCGAGGGATCGCGATCGCCGGCGCCATGAGGAGGCCGTCGCGCGCGATGTCGACACCCGCCTGCTCCCAGTCGACGAGACGAGCCCGCGCAGCCTGATCGCTCAGGTGCGCCAGTCCGGCCTGGCTCGCCACCCAGCAGGCCGCGGCGCCGTCGGTCAGGGGCGAGGAGTTGCCGGCCGAGAGCGACCCCTTCGCCCCGAAGGCCGGACGTAGAGCCGCCAGGCGGTCCAGCGAGGTGTCCTTTCGCGGGATCGCGTCGTCGCTGATCGGGAAGGTGCCGGGCGAGACAAGCAGCTTCCGGTAGAAGCCTCGCTCCGTGGCGGAGACGGCTCGGAGGTGGCTCATCAGTGCGAATCGGTCCTGCTCCTCTCGCGAGACACTCCAGCGCCGAACCATCTCCTCGGTGTGCTCTCCCATCGTCATCCCGGTCGTGCGCTCCTTGGCCTGCGGCACGGCGATGCGCAGGTCCCTGGCACGGACGCCGGCGAGCGTCCCCATGAAGGCCCGGGGCCCGCGCGAAGACGCCGCACGGCGCACCGTCTTGCTCAGCTCCTTGGAGAGGCCGACCTGCGTGTACGTCATGGATTCCACGCCCCCGCAGAGCGCGAGATCGATCCTGCCCGCCCGGGCCTGCGCGGCCGCATGCGTCGCCGCGGCCAGGCTGGTGGCACACTGCTGCACGATCGTGAGTGCCGGCACGCTCTCGTCGAGCGCCGCGTCCAGCCACACCTCGCGCCCCCAGTTGCTTACGGCCAGGGATGGGATGACGGAGCCCCAGATCACCAGGTCGACGCGCCGATCCCCGCCACGGCCGAGCCCGATCTCCCCGACGACGGTCTGCTGCGCGACCGGCACGGAGAGCTGAAGGGCGTCGAACGCCTCGAGCTCGCGATCGATCCTCGCGAACGGGCTCCGCAGGCCCTGCACGATATAGGTGGCCGTGTCGCTCATGGCTCCTTCCCGGCTCCTTCCCTTGGCTGGCGGCTGGGTTCGCTCGGCTGGCTAAGGGCTTCGCTCGGCTGGCTACGGGCTTCCCGTGGCTGGCGACGGCGAAACCGACTCTGCAAGATGCTTGGCTCGGAAACCGTGTCGCAACGCACGCCGGGCGTCGATCTTCGAGGGAGCTTTCCGATAGCTCCGGTCGAGTGGCGTGGCCCGATCTCAGGGTCGGCGGCGGCCGATCCCATGACCCAGCGAGGAGGACCTTGAGCGAGAACCCAGGACCGAGGGTGCGTTTCGCCCCCAGCCCGACGGGTTATCTGCACGTCGGCGGAGCCCGAACCGCGCTTTTCAGCTTCCTCCTCGCCCGGCATGCCGGCGGCACCTTCGTGCTCAGGATCGAGGACACGGATCGGGCGCGGTCGAGCGAGGAGATGACACGCTCGATCCTCGACTCGATGGCCTGGCTCGGACTGGATTTCGACGAAGGACCCCATCACCAGGCCGACGGGCTCGAGCGGCACCGGGCGAACGCCCTCCGCCTTCTCGAGAACGGAGCGGCCTACCGATGCTTCTGCGCGCCGCCCGAGCCCGGTCGGTCGGCCGGAGGCGAGACGGAACTCTGCGGGTGCGGGCGGATCCCGGACGATGAGGCCGAGGGGCGCGCGGAGGCCGGGGAGGCGTGCGCGCTCCGCTTTCGGGTGCCCGCGGGCGAGACGAGCTGGGAGGATGCCGTGCACGGCCGCCGGGCGGTCGAGAACGAGCACGTCACGGACTTCGTGCTTCTTCGCTCCGACGGAACGCCCGTCTACAACCTGGCCGTGGTCTCGGACGACATCGAGATGGAGATCACCTACATCCTGCGCGGCGACGACCATCTCTCCAACACGCCCAAGCAGATCATGCTGTACGAGGCGCTCGGGGCGACGCTCCCAACCTTCGCTCACGTGCCGATGATCCTCGGAACGGATGGCAAGAGACTCTCCAAGCGGCATGGCGCGACGTCGGTGGGGGCGTACCGGGATCAGGGCATCCTTCCGGAGGCGCTCTTCAACTTCCTGGCCCTTCTCGGGTGGTCCGCGGGGGACGACCGAGAGATCATGGACGCCGCGGAGCTGATCAAGGCGTTCAGCGTAGGTCGGATCCTCAAGAAGAGCGCGGTCTTCGATCCGGAGAAGCTGACCTGGCTGAACCGGCAGCACATCGAGCGGATGCCGATCGACCGACTCGTCGAGCTGGCCAGAGGGCCGCTCGAGGAAGCTGGCGTCCCGGCGGCCTTCATCGAAGCGTCTCCCGAACGCGTCCTGGAGGTCCTGGATCTCGTGCGTGAGAGGGGCAACACGGTCGCGGCCGTGGCGCTCCAGGCGGCCCCGTTCCTGAGGGATGAGATCGCCTACGAGCCCGAGGCGGTCGCCCGGTTCTGGAAGCGGCCGGCCGAGGCCGCGGAGCTCCTGCGAGCGGTGGGCTACCGGCTCTCCACGCTAGACGATTTCGAGCCCGCGTCTCTCGAGCCTGTGATTCGACAACTCGCTTCCGACAAAGAAGTTGGAGCAGGTAAGGTCATCCACCCTCTCAGAGTCGCTGTAATGGGGACAGGGGTGAGCCCGGAGATCTTCGCCGTGCTCTCTCTCATGGGCCGCGAGCGGACGCTGGAGCGCATCCAGCAGGCGCTCGGCTACCTGGACGCGATGGCGTCGGCGAAGCTAGCAGAGACGGGCGAGCCGCCGGCGCCCGATGAAGAGGGCCAGTGAGCGACCGGGCCATCGACGAGCTGTGGATGCGCCGCGCACTGGACCTGGCTGAAGAGGCGGGGCGGGCGGACGAGGTGCCGGTGGGGGCGGTCCTGGTCTCGCCGGACGGCCGCACGTTCGAGGCGCACAACCGCACCCGCGAGCTGAGCGATCCGACGGCTCACGCGGAGATGCTGGCGTTGCGGAAGGCCGCCGATGAGGCGAGGGATTGGCGTCTCCTCGGGTACGAGCTCTACGTGACCCTCGAGCCGTGCGCCATGTGCGCCGGGGCGATCGTTCTCGCCCGCCTGGATCGCCTGGTGTTCGGGGCGGCAGACCCGAAGACCGGGATGTGCGGGTCGCTGGGCAACATCGCGCAGGATCCCCGCCTCAACCACCGGGTCGCGCTGACCAGCGGCATGCTGGCGGACGAGGCCGGAGAGATCCTCAGGCGTTTCTTCCGAGAGCGACGTTAGGCGCGAAGCGGCGGCGGGTCGGAAAGGAAGAGAGGCGGCCTCGGTAGGAACCGCCTCTCTCTGTGCTCCTCACTGCAGAGTGCGGCCGGTAATGCCCGCCCGCACAATTCAGGTCATCAGTTGCCCACCGCGGCGCCGGCGTTCACGCGGCCGTGGCTGAAGATATTGTCGCCCCCCTTCTTGCCGAGATCGTCGGCCGTCCGCGAGAGGATCGTCGTAAGCTGCCCGGCCTTCATCGAGCCACCGGCCCCGCCGTCGATCAGGGCCGCGACGCCCGAGACCATTGGGGTCGAGAAACTCGTGCCGGTGGGACCGATCAGGAAGCTGTTCGTCGCGCATGCGAACGGCAAGACGATCTGGAACGACGAGCAGACAGACGTGATGCTGCCCTGAAAGCTAGGCGGGAAGGGACAGCCAGCCAGAGGAGGGCTGGGGTCGATACCGTCGCCGCCGCCAGCGCCGACCCACGTGCCGGAGCGGCCGTGGTTGGAGTAACCCGCCAAATTGCCGTTGACGTCGCCAGCCCAGGCGCTGATCGTGGAACCCGACTGGGACGGCACGTGGACGAAGTTCTTGTCCTTATCGAGGTTGGCGCCCACGCCCGGTGCTGCACCGCTATTGCCGGCCGACGTCGAGACGAGGATGCCCTTGGAGTTGGCGTAATTCACGGCCTTCGCCATGGCGCCGTTTAGCGGGCCGCCTCCCGGGAGGTTCTTCGCGAAGTAGGCTCCGAGGCTCATGTTGATCACGTCGACGGTGGACAGATCCGCGGCGTACATGATCCCCGCGATGATGTCGCCGAAGGAGCCAGAGCCCAAACAGCTGAGCACCTTGACGCCGATGATCGTGGCGTCCGGCGCGATGCCGGTCACTCCGAAGCCGTTCGCGGCGATGATCCCAGCCACGAACGATCCGTGGAAGCCGAAGTCGAAGAACGTTGTCTGGTCGGATACAAAGTTGTCGCAGAGGGACGGACTGCTCAGCATGCTCACGCTGTTGGCGACGTCGATTCGGCCGGCGAGATCTATATGATTAGGATCCACGCCGGTATCCAGGACGGCGACCGTCGCTCCGGCACCGAAGTATCCCGCGTTCCACGCGCCCGGGCCGTTGCACTGCGCCATGTTCCACTGGCACGGGTAGAAGACCGCCGTCGTCGGGTCGCCGACCACATGGCCTTCGCTTGAGCCCTGATCTGCCGACTCCAGCTGCAGATCCTCGGCGGACGGCGTCCACTGGACCACTAGAAGGGTGGGCTTACGGCATCTGGAGATATTCAAATGGCTGCTCCGGCGCCGCAAGGCCTGGACGAAGGTAACCGAAGCGGAACAGCGTCGAGCTCCGTCTTCGCCTCGCCCAGCTCAGTGGGCCACGGCGCTGGGCCGGCCCGCGAAGCGCACGATCGCGTACAGCGAGCCGATCGCGAGGGCGTAGGAGACAAGAAGCGGCAGCCCGAACGCGGTGCCGAGATCACCCAGCAGCAGCGCGACCAGCGCCACGACCAGGGCGTACGGGAGCTGGGTGCGCACGTGGTCTACGTGGTCACACGCCGACGCGAGCGAGCTCAGGATGGTCGTGTCGGAGATGG